>Ga0080013_1004274_pt1 | contig 14182 bp, 19 predicted proteins | sample ETNvirenome_6_85_FD_69236 | JGI IMG/M metagenome (GOLD analysis project Ga0080013, IMG submission 69236) | Marine viral communities from the Pacific Ocean - ETNP_6_85 (SPADES assembly) (version 2) | ecosystem: Environmental > Aquatic > Marine > Oceanic | place: Pacific Ocean | collected 2013-06-19
ATCTCTTGTATTGTTTTCCATTTTGAATTTTCACCGAATAATTTTTTACGAAATTCGTCTGTAAATTCTCCATCCACCCTTAAACTAACACCATATCCATCTGTTTCCGTTCCGTGAATTTTTTTACTATCAAACCAACACGAACTTCCTTGTATATAAATAGGTTGATTATTTTCCAATACAAAGAATTTCTTTGCACCATTAAACCTTATCCATATCATTTCGTGTCGCCATTCATCATAAGGGTGATCCCTATGATTTGCTATTTCACAACCTTTCTTGGTAAATATTAAAAATATTCGTGCAGTATTCTTGAATGGTAATTTAGAAATCATCTTTTTTAGTCTTGGAAATTTATCAGATACATCAATATTGTCTACCCAATAATCACTATTATCAAGTAAAAAATATTTATCCCAAGATTCATCAATACCACCAACCAATTTTGTTAAATATAGAGTACGAACTTCTAAATTATCTTTCAAATAATTTCCATCATCATCAACTTCTCTACTTGCCGCATAAAATATCCCCCATTGTTCAGATAAACTATCTACTACCTCTGTAAATTCATCATTTACAGATTCTAAATCACTCAAGTCCAAATATTCATCTAATTCGATTAAACTCATAGTGCCTCATCAAATAGTAAGTGAACTCTATCTCTTTCCTCTTTACCTCTGTCTGAAGATACATTTACTGCTGTATGCCAATGGCTATTTTCTGTTTCATAAACGAAACCATTTTCAGGAATATGAAATCCGATACCATGTGATGATTCTAATATATCATCATTCAATAAATCTGTTTCGTTAGTTCTAACATAATAGAAACTATTTCTTGGTGATATTATTGGAAGATGCCATCTTCTTTCAAAATCTTTATGCATAGGATATGATGAATTTGGTTTCATAATCATTATCCTTATTCTTCCAATAGGAAATTTTGATTTCATATCATTACAAACTTTCCATAAGTAAGGACATAATTTTTCCAATTCAGTATTTACTTCGGTGAAATCTCCCTCTTTTAAACCCCACTTTCCATCCCACATTAAACTTCCAACTCCTTGATGCCATCTATCATCTTCTTCACAATCTTTAGTATGAGTTAATCCTATTTGATTAATTTTTACCATATGGTTCAATAAATTATTGTCATATAGATACCACCAATCTCTCTTTAGAGAATATACATCGAACCTAACATCCAATCGTTTTATGAAATCACCAGTTACTCTCAAGTGTAATCTCCCTTATCCTTCCATCAAAATTAATTACAAAATTAACAGCTCTCAATATATCATCAACTTTTAATTTATTTCCATCCCACAAATCTTTTACTCTCGGTGTATCTGTCCATCCAGGTCTAATCATAGTACATTTAATATTGTTATATTTCATATAACACTTATAATTTGTTCTATCTAATATTACCTTACCCTCTGTGTATCTCTCTCCAGCCTCATCTTTCCAATTCCATATATCATCTACTACAACAGAACCTATAGATATGATTAATTTACTTTCAACATTTTTCCATTTGTGATAAACATATTTTAATGCATCAGATTGTGCAATGGGATTATCATCATCATAAGCATTATTTATAAATACATCACAACTCTCATCAAACCATTCTGATATTTTTTTGATTGGTTTATCGTTAGACCGACTTGCACCGATTATATCACCATCAAGATTTTCATAAAGATGTTTTCCAATACCCGATGTGTGTCCCGTAACTAATATTTTCATATCATTTCTACTCCAAAATGCAAAGTATATCTCATACCATCTGTGACTTCTGTAACCTCGTGTAGAACATCTCTACCAAAAATAAATATTTCACCTATGTTTGATTCTAACCTTTTACCACCGAGTATGAAATCTCCTCCTGTGTAGTTGTCATTTAAATAATAACCACCTGAAAGTGATAACTTAACTTCCTCTTCATCCAATAAGCCACTATCTGGTGATTTATCATTATGACTTGAAAAGAAATCCCCTTTTTTATAAATAAGTAAAGTAAAAAATTCTCCACATATATACCTCTCATCTACACTTTGTAAATCTCTGTTAATTATATCCCTAACAAAATCAAATTCCCTAAGTTCTTCAAGATATAACCAATGATTAGATTTATTGGGAACACAAGGTGGTTTCCACTTTTTTACTACTTCTGAATAATCATTGGAATGATATAAATCAAGTATTTTATTGACTTCGAAACTTTCCATATTTTATGCCCAATCTGGAAACCCTGTATTATCTCCATAGTATAACCAACTCTTTTCTGTATTTCTTCGGTTTCCTATCTCTCTCATTATTGATTCTTCTTCTTGTGTTAAAATACTATCTCTTCGTGTTAGTCCTACCATATCACAAATTCTATTTGCCATTTTATCTTCAAATTTTTCTCTATCTAAATTTGAATTTACTTCTCGTAATCCACCTACTACATCACGGATTTCTTCTACATCAAATTTTTTGACTCTGATACTACCTTCGAACTTTCTAACTAAATCTGCAGTTTCATAATCCATATCAAAGGTCATACTTATATCTTGATATCCATACCCATATTTTGTATATTTATAAGCACCACCTGCAAATTTTTTCCACTTACCATCTGAATGTTTTGCAAATATATCATTTGTTAAAGTTTCATCTCGTGTTGGACTATCCCCTTTAATTTCAGGTGAGTAATCTGTTAGACCCCAATGTGTTTCAATATCTTCATCTTTCAACAAATCCATTATCGTTTTATAAAAAACTTTATTAAGTTCTTTCCTACCCTCATAATCCTTTCTTGGTGAATTTGGATGATACAAAACCCAATTTGTAACTTCAGGTCCCATCACGAAATAAGATACATCAGTTTCGTATGTCAATTCGGCCTTAAAAAAGGGCCGACAGAATGTTACTTCTGGCAAACCCTCAATATAATCACCAATAAAAGTTTGTTTATTTATCCACTCACCACCATTCCAATATGGACCTTGCCAAAACTCAACTATAGTATTTGCCTGAGTCCATCTAAGTAATGTAGGTTCTGTTATTGGAATTAGTCCGTCAAACTCCCAAGCTGATGTATACAGGTCGGGAGTAAGACTTCCTAAATTTAAATATCTTAGTTCATTATGCGTCATAAGCGGTTTCTTGTTCTTTATGAACTAAGAAAATACCACCTGAGAGTAATCCTAAACCTAAGAGTTGATAAACCGATGGTGTAGTATTCATAACGAAATACCCTATCGCTACAGCAAAGAATGAACCAAAACATAGTTCACCGATTCCTGCATTACTAGCACCAATATATTTAATTGCTGTCCAATAACATAGATAAGCAATATAACTAGCGACTACTGCTGTATAGAGTATTGCCAATAAATTGTGTGCGTTCAATTCAGCGATTGTTGTTGCTGGTGATTGTAACAATGAAGCATAAATAAACACCTGTACAAAATCGTAAAATACGAGTGTAAGTGGTTTATATTTCTTTGTTATAGATTGACCTACTAACAAGTATCCAACCCAACAAATTGTTGCTACAACACATAACAATACACCAGAAGTGGTTAATGCCTCTGTTGAAAATGTTGGTAGAAATTCAATGGCAAGTAATGAACCAATCGTTCCTAATCCTACAGCAATTTTTCTATTAGTATTAAACTTTTCCCTATAAAAATATACTGCAACAAGTGCAAGTAAGAATGGGTAAAAGTAAAAAATACCATAGATTACTGGAATATTAGGATCGAGATATTCCCAACCGAACCAATATGTAACCAAATGAACTGCAAGTAATGCACCATTTAGTAAGAATTTCTTGTAATCTTCCTTTTCAACATGAAACAGATTTTCACCAGTTCTATGTTGATGTACTAATATTGTTAATCCAAACAAGAGTGATGCTATTAAAAATCTTGTAGATAATAGAGTAACAGGACCTGCACCTTCTGCAAATATGTAACTACCAGTAACCTCAAGACTTGACCACGCCAGTATTGAACCAAATAATATTAGAATACCCTTTGTAAAGTTATTCATATTATTCTCCTTTGTTTCCTAACTTTAAAACACCAAGGTCGGCGTTTATTTTAAGAGTAATATCACCTTCACCACTAAACTCTGCGGATAAGAAACTACCAGGATAATCCCCATCAAAAGACCACATAACCCCATAAAGTGGTTTTGCATCTTTATCAGGAAAACTTTCATATCCCGCCAATAGATTCAATCCGTAGAATCCAGGTTTAATGACTGCTCGAGCGAAATAATAATCATCACTCAAACTATACTCTGCAATATATTCTATTTTCTCATTCAATCCACTAACATCAATTGATTGTCTTTCTTGATTATCAACTGATAATGCTACGAATTGACTTGCTACTTCATATGATACACGAGCGGAAGCGTAATTACTCCATCCATGATTTAAGTCATCACCGAAATAAGTTTCAAGATAACCTTTTTCTCCAAGTGCACCATATACACTAACACCTCTACCGAGAACTAATTCACCGACATCCCAACTGGTCTGATAGGTAAACATATCTCTTCGAGTTAAATCGAGATAAGGTAAATTTGAACCAAAAGGAACTAATTGTTGTCCAAATCCAATATTGAATTTACCACCATTAGCGACACTATATGGTTTATAAAAGAGTTCTTCAATATAGATTTTCTCATCGTTCCAAGTAGGTCCCCAAAAAAAGGTTGCAAACCATTTTGAATCATCACTTTTTACATAAGAAAATAATAATGGTTTACTCCAACTTACCGTATCTCCAACTTCGGCATATCCAATAACCGAATTTTTAACTGTAACTGAAGATTGGGCTGATAATACTGAAACCATTCCAATCAACAATAACCTTACGATTTTATTCATGTGTAATCTCCTTACATTCTATTATTCGTTCACTACAAACCTTGCATTCATTACAAGGTTTTCCATTTTTGGGATACCAACAAGTCCAAGTATAATACAACAACTCATCAAACCCCTCTTTTTCTGCTATTTTTAGCATATCTTCTTTTTTTAAATGTCTTGATGGATAATCAAATACACCAAATACACTCAAATCTTTATTTTCTTCTGGTAATTTTTCAGAATAAAACTTTCCATCTTTAATTGCACAATCAAGAATCTCATACCAATCATCTTCAATATTATTTATAGGGTAATTTATTCTATAACCAAATTGTTTTCCAAATCTCAATACCATATCTGCTTGAGCTTCCAACCAATGTGAATCACCATTTTTATCTATGTATAATGATTCAGGAATCCATTCATTATATTTTTGTACAACCTTACTTATTTCTTCATCCTCTTTTATTGGCTCATTAATAACCATTGTTTCCAACAATAAGTATGTAGACTTTTCAATTTTTTCATAAATTTTTCGCCTCAACCAATCCATTCTTTCTAATTCTTTTTCAGTAGATTTTCTTGGATACTTATCGTTGTTCCCATCTCTCTGAACCACAAGTGGATTGGCGTGATATCCACCATGATTTACTCTGTCGTCTATATAAATAGGTTGAACTTTTTCATTATTCAATAAATAATTGCAAATATTAAATGTTGAATCATAACCACCTGTCCAAAAAATATACTTAATGTCCATCCAATTATCTTCTATGTATCCAATCCTTTTCAAACTTTTTTCGGCACGAATATTATCAGTAACACATAAAAGTTTTTTATAACCCAAAGTATAAAACCTATTATTTCTCACTAATGATATTTTTTCAAATAAATCTGTTCCTCTAAATTTTGGATTCAACCAACTATTATAAATAAATAAATCATCCCTTGTCTTTAGTGATACCCAACTACAACTTATTGGTTTATTGTCCTTTAAAACCAACCATAAAATTTCACCTTTATCAAATCTTTCAACTACATCATTAAATGACCAAATATCATCCCATTCAGCAGAAAGTTCTTCGTGTATGTCATAAATTAACTCTTTAATGGCCCTTTCATAGATACTAACTTCACTTAGTAATAAACATTCTAAATCAATATCAATATCAGATGGTTTTATTTCACATGATAATGGTTTTATCAAACATTAACCTCTAATCCCAGTCAGCTGATGGATTGTAACTTTTTGCAAAATAAACTTGAGTAAGTTCAGTATTACTAACAAAAGATCCAGTGCCCCAAGTGGAAATTTGTAAAGGAGTGTCCGAATTCACATTTTCCGATAAACTTGCACTTATTGAAGTTGCAACACTTGAAGTAAATGCACCCCAATTATTTCCGTGTGATTGTTGAACCCAAGTTTTCAACGAAGTTGATGTTAAACTATTATATTCAACACAATCCGATGCATTTACTGAATCCAATTGTACAAAATAAGTTTCTGTAACTTTATTTTGACCACCACCAGTTCTTGATCCACTATCTTCAAATAAATAACCTATCCCATTTACCACATTATAAAGTGATGAACTTTGGTGATAAAGTTGAACATCTTGAATTTTAAAAATCATTTAATTCTCCCTAATATAGTATTACACATATCTATATGTTGAGTCTTGGTTGGGTGTAATCCCTCTTTTTCCATTTTTTTACCGATAGGTGTATCTATCGGATATGTTGGCCCAAGACACTTATTCTTATCTATTCTTAAATAAATATCATGAACATCTAATTTAATATTATTTTCATACCACTCATCCTGTATTAAAACATCATACCAAGGAAAGTAAAATAAATAGTTAATGCTGTTCTTCTTTAGTATTTCTTGCAGTGCATAGATGTAAGTAAATGTTTTTATAGCAGATAATTTCTCATTCCATAATTTTTCAGAAATCCACTTGGATAAATTACTATACTCTTCATCGTGTGCATTCCAACTAAATTTTCTTTCCCACTTAGGTGAACCCCCATGAAAAAATTGAAAGTGTTCTTCTCTCCGTTCTTCCATTGACCAAGCTACAATAAAAGTATGAACTTTCGAAATGTCGTTTTTTACTATCCACTCTATTGATTTTCTAAACATCCAATCATTTGATGCTCCAGGTTTTGCCTCATTTACTAAATCACAACCAAGTTTTTTTGCCAAATGATAAGGATAACATTCTGTTTCTGGATTCTCTAAATCAGAACCATATGTCCAACTATCTCCTATTGTATAAAGTATCACTTATTATATCCCTCATGTAATACGAAATTTTCAATATCACTAAAGAAAACTATAACCCTTGTTTTTTCATCAAATTTTAATTCATCTCTTCTATGTACATCTGATTTTGTGAGTGATTGAAGTTTGGAATCCAAATCACCATCTAAATATTTATAACATTGTTCCCAATCGGATTTTTCAATCCAATTCTTAAATAACAAATTATTTGATGCCAATTTATCTACTTTACTATATTCATCATAAGAATATCTCAATACAAAAATATTATCTGGAATATCAAATTCTGGAATTGGAGCTGGCCAAGAATCTATCATATATTCATCATAACCAATTTCATTAGACTTTAACATTTCTTTTAATTTATTTGTCCACTCTTCTGATGGATTAATTTCAGAATAAGCCACATTTCTCAATCCCAATACAAAAGTAAAATTATTATTTTTTAAAAATTCTATAAAAACATCAAATTTAAAATTTTCAAGTTCTGAATCTCCCATATCAACATTCGTATTTATTTCATTTAAATATCCATCTGTCCAATCAAATGCAACAAGAGTTCCACATTTTTTATTAGACTCTGTTAAAAAATCATTTGAACTCCAATAATTTGAAATATCTAATGAAATCTGTTCTATATTATTCTGATTCGACATCTATTATTTTTGACAAATACTGTAATTTATGTTTTGGTTTATAATTAAGTTTCTTATTTTGAAAAAACCTCTTACCAAGTTCATTTGTATCTTGAACATAAGTATACATATAATTAATTTTATACCTCTTTACATCTTTTTCTGCATATTGTATTAAAAGTGTTCCTATTCCCCTATTTTGATATTTTGGTTCTACTATTATTATATCGATAATAGAATAGTTTGCTGTTTTCCAAATTTCAACATGAAGTAAACCTAAAATTCTTTCATCTTCAACATATACATATATCCGTATATTAGAATTTACAAGAAACCCCCTAACCCCTTCAATCTGATAATTATATTCATCGGTAGATGTATTTTTATCAAGGTTATAAAGTTCTAGCAACCTATCAACATCCTCAAGTGTAGCCTCTCTAATAATTCCAGGTGTCTTTTTTATAATTTTTAATTCCATCTATAACACTCCACAAATTCACTCCAAGATGAGTCAATACCAGTTTCGGATGAAGAAATAAAATCTTTACTATATATCAAACTAAACAAATCGACTATATCTCGTTTAATTTTTATATCGTAAATCATATCCTTTTTTACTATATCTAATTTATTACTACTCGGTGGTACAACCTTTATATCTGATAATGATACTTCTTCATCATAAATAGGCAACCATTTTTGATTATTATCATCCTCAACTGCAATAGGAAATATATCATCAACTAACATTATATCCCTATAATCAATTACATCATATTCTTTATAAACTTCAGACAACCAATGTTTTTCTTTTCTATAATCTGGTAAACAGGGTCCAAATGGTGGTCTATCATAAGTTACATCACTACTAATATAAAATTTAGAATTATACTTATCCAAGACTTCTCTAACCTTGTTCATTTTACTCTCGTAATCGAACCTATCTATTGTACAATTGTGGTTTTTATCTTCTTCGAATATTGGCCAATGTCTGATATGAATACCTATTCTATCTTTTACTGATTCCTTTATCTTATCTTCTAAGGATTTATCTTTTAATGTTATATTGGAAATAAATGCATAATCAATTCCTAAGCCAGAATCCACAATGTAATTTTTAGATATATCAATTTCTTTGAGATAAGATACTGACTCACAATTGGAAATATCTATATTTTTTTCTGTTTCTGTACATGGGAAATTTAGATACTTTGTTTCTCTCCACTTAAAATCATCTACTATAATAGTAAAGTTAAAATCATTCAGTTTATTCAACTCATATGCATATGACCAAGTTCTAATTCTATCTCCAAAACCTGTATCTGTCATACTATCCCAATAACTCTCTGTAAGTTTTAAATACGACATTATCCTATATTTAATTTAACACGCGGTCTTTCACCACCCAATCTGTATTTATATCCTTCACTTAAAAGTGTATATGCCTGTGGTGATAATGCTTTATTTTTCTCCTTAAAATCACAACCTGGATTCCAAGTAAATTCACTTAAATATACTTTATCATTATGAAACATATAATCTAATCTAACTTGGTCTGGTCTGGAATTGTCTAATATTGGTTTACACATATCCCAAGCCTCCTTCCACCATTTAGGCAAAATTTCTTCATAACCCATTTCACAATCGAAATAACCTTCTCCTTCCGTCTTTCCTGACCGCTTAATACCAAGAATTTTTTGATTATCATCGATATTAAGATTAAATCCATCATCTCCAAATACTTTATGATTTACAAATGTAACAGAAACAGCAACCATAATTCCCCAAATACATAAAAAATGCATCTCTGTTCTTGATTCGTCACTATCACCCGCATATTCTTCGATAATAACTCCAGGTGGTGCATAATATCTTGGCCAATCCTCATCGTCAAGTGTATTCCAAGCCTGTTTCATTAGTGAATCTATTCTTTCATAAGATGATACCCATGGCCAAATCATAACTGGACTATTATCATCATTTCCAGATTGACCTCTTATAACCCACTCTCTCATAGACGGAGTATGGATTTGATACACATTATTATTTTTCCACTTAAAAACATATCTCGAAAGAGATAGATGTGTTGGTTTTACTACATATGTTTTATCTTTATCTAATGTTTTAAGTACATCACTTACTTTGTGACTCTCATTAGAATAATATACAACTGGAGGACCTGAAATATCACTTTCTTTCATCCATTTATATAATTGAATTTTATCATTCCACTTTATTAAACCCTCGTTATCTATTCTACTATTTAACATTAGAGTTTGCCAATCTATAGCAGTCATATCAGGATGATAATACTTGGACAAGTCAAAATCAGGATTTAAATTATTTACTACATAATTATTTGTAAAGTCTGTCATCCTAAATCGGGTCGGGAAAGTGAATTCTCATTTGGTTTATTTATATCATCATCCAAACCAAGTCCAGCACCTTCTATGAACATCTTTGGAACTTTACCACAATTACCACAACTATAAACCTGAACTGGAACAAGTGCTTCTTGTCCTGTTGGTGACATAATTGGTGAAATTCTTTTAATTACATTTGCCTGTATAAAAAGATAATTCCCACATCCATCACATTTTATAGTATCCGCCTTTGATAAATCAACCGATACTTCATTTTGTGGTTGTTGACCAGGTTGTGGTCTGTTTTTTCTTTTAGCCATTCTATAACTCCTTTAATTCTACGGTTGCAACTCCGTGTTTCTGTACTACCTTTGTTGTACATTTTTGTGCAAATCTTATTCCCTCGATTATATTATTCGTATCTAAATAACCACGAACCAATCCTGCAAGAAATGTATCACCTGCACCACTCACATCTTTTACTGGAACTTCTTCTACCCTAAACATCTGATTATTATATCTACATCCCCTACTACCTAATGTAACAATAAGTTTTTCTTCAAATCCATTAGATAACATTTCATGATTTTTCTTATACTCTAATTCATTTATTTTTATAAAATCTGCAAATTCAATCCATTTGCCAAGTTTCTTTTTAGTATCTACGAATACATTGTCATTATTCTCACAAATAAATTGAATATCATCTTCTTCTAAAAATCCCTTACAATAATCTGATATGATAATTGCATCAACTTCTATTACATCATTAAAATGTGGTTTACATTTATTATTTCGGATACCTTCTAAAACTTTCTTATCTATCCGTTCACAATAATCGTGTTCATCAACTCTCAATACCATTTGACCACTACGATTATCCACATATCGTTTTTTGACAATACCATTTTTATTTGTAATGGTAGAAATGTGCATTTTTAATGCCTCTACATTATGTGAAACATTACGAGCCATACCATCATTTTTTTCTGTATTTGTTGGAACAAATACGGGCACTGGTGCTTCAGGACTTATCCGTGTAATATCACCATATATAAAAATATCTTGACAACTATCTCCTATAACTAAAACTCTCATTGAACACTCCCATATCTAATTTTTCCGAATAAAAATAATGTTTATTTTTTATTTCTTTAAAATCATACCTATCTATATTTGTAAAAAATTTTTCATTAAAAACTTCCATCTGATTTTCAGTTGGTAATAACTTTTGTCCATTATAAACTCCATGTGAAACTAAATCTCTGAAATCAATAAAATAACACCCAAGTTTAATTGCCATCTCAAAAATTTCATCTACTTCGTCTATATTATCTTTAGTTACTATAACTGTATAATTAATTTTTGGTTCTTTTGTCTTTCTATTTTCCTTTAAATAGGTAAGATTATCAATAAGTATATCCCAATCTTTAGATTTCAATTTTCTTACTTTACAATATGTTTTCTTAGTTCCTGCTGAAATATTAACTTCGAAGTTATCTACTCCCCATTTAATAAAGTTATCCATATCATCATGATTGACCTTTGAGAAATTAGTAAATATCTTTAGTTTAAAACCTAACTTCTTCGTGTGTTCAATCATTTTCATAATGTCTTTTATGATAAATGGTTCTCCACCACCACTAATGGAAATTTCTTCACATCCACCAAGTTCTTTCAAATCATCAATAATTGAAACATAGGTTTCTAAATCAAATGTCTGTTTTGCCCAATCTTTCCAACCATTCCATTGACCACCATTTTCTAACATATCATAAGACCAATTCCAACAAAAATTACATCTATGATTACACGGATTACTCACCTCAAACTGAAACTCTCTTGGGCCAGTCTGAGGTAAATCATCTATTATTTTTCCACTTTCATTAATGATTTTTAATTGTGCATAATGTGGGCACTCAAAACAATCACCATTCCACTTCTCATTTTGTTTTTCTAAGTTATATTTTAACTCTTTTCTTAAATCGTTATATTTCTTAGAATTCCAAAATTCTTTAAATCCACCATCTATATTATAATTTCCGATTGGTGGTGTTCCACAGCAAATAAAATAATCCTTATTGACATTTATTTTTCCAAACTTATGTCCAATAAGACATTGTGGTAAAAGTGGTTTCATTAAATTATCTCATCAATCAACCCATAATTTAGACAAGTTTCTGCATCCCATAATAAATCATGTTTCAGTATTTCATCAAGTTTCTTCATCGGAACTTTAGTATACTTCTTATATACATTTTTAATGGTTTTCATCATCAAATCAAGATTCTGTTTCTCATCCTCGAAGTTAGAGTATGTTCCCCAAAATGCACTTGATAGTTGATGAATCAACATATAAGAATTTCTACTCATAAACCTATAATTACCAACTACCGATAGGAATGTTGCTGCACTTGCTGCAAATCCATCTACATAAGTATGAACTGGAACTTTTGTTCTCAATATTGTATCCATAGATGAAATACCTGCAGTAACTGAACCACCACCTGAATTGATATATATTCTCAATGTTGGTGGCTGGTTTAAATCTAATGTATTACTCAAGGTTAAACTCTTAGATTCTATCTCACCTATCTTTTTATTAAGTTCAGATGCACTATCCCTATTAACATTTGAATAATAATAAATCTTATTCTCGTGAACTGATATGTGTTTCTCTGGTTTCCCACCATTTGGTGATGCACTTTTTGGTGCGGGTGATTTCTTTTCACCCCAATATTTTTCGTTCATTATTCTACCACATCTACTATTTTGGATTGTTTTGCAATTATGGTTTCAAAAGCGAAAGGTGAAGTCTTTAACCATTCATTTACCTTTGCCTCAGCAACACTTACTGAATCACATTCAACCAAATATGTCTTACGAACTTTCTTTTCCTTTACTCCGTTTTTTGTCTGTATTTCCTCAATGAATACAACCGTTGCTTCAAAGTACATTGTAACTCCTTTATTTTATAACTTGTAGTATTTCTATTATCATTGCCATAGCGTTGATTTCTTTATCAACTACTTGGGCATCACTTAATTCATATTTTGCTATTATTAAAATACATTCTGCAATATGTCCTCTACCATAAGTATCAACTTCATCATATAGAAGTCGAAATAAATCTGCAAAATCAGTAACCTTTGCATCTGCCATTAACTGACGGACATTATTGAATGCACTCTTTTTATCTTGTTTCTCCAATATCTCTAACAACTTTAACTTATAATCGTTCTCTACGATACTCTGTTTATCAATCTCTAATTTACCACCCATCGATTGTCTTTGGGCCCCATTGATAACTCGTCTGATATCTGGATAACCACTATTGACTAATATTGCCAAATCTTCTCTATCGTAATCCACATTCTCTTGAGTTAAAATATTATGTAGATGTTTTGCTACATCATTTTTATTTGGTGGTATGACCTGAAATGTCTGACATCTACTTTGGATTGGATCAATTATTCTCTCAACAAAATTACAAGTCAAGATGAACCTACAATGTTTACTAAATGTTTCCATTAGATTACGAAGTGCGGCTTGAGCGTTTGGTGTGATGTAATCACACTCGTCCAAGATTATTATCTTGTAATCCTTGAAACCCATAGTGGATGCAAAGTTCTTAACCTTACTCCTTACGGTTTCTACATTGTTCTCATCTGACGCGTTAATGTATAGATAATCACATTCTATATTATTAACGAGTAATTTGGCGAGAGTGGTCTTACCTGTACCAGCCTTCCCAAACAGTAAAAGATGCGGTAAGTCGCCACTCTCTAAATAAACCTTGACTTTACTTTTTAATTGGTCATTACCAATATAAGTGTCAAGATTAGATGGCCGATATTTTTCTACCCATAGGGTATGTTCAGTTTTCATATAACCTCTTATTTATAATTGTATTTCTTCTTTTATTAAACCATTATCATGATATATTTTTGGTTTACCAACTGGACTTCCAAAATCAAATTCACATTCTAATTCTTTTTGTCCGTTGTGATAATAAA
>Ga0080013_1004275_pt1 | contig 14178 bp, 14 predicted proteins | sample ETNvirenome_6_85_FD_69236 | JGI IMG/M metagenome (GOLD analysis project Ga0080013, IMG submission 69236) | Marine viral communities from the Pacific Ocean - ETNP_6_85 (SPADES assembly) (version 2) | ecosystem: Environmental > Aquatic > Marine > Oceanic | place: Pacific Ocean | collected 2013-06-19
TGTCCAAGCTGCCTACGTTCTGCGGATTTTCATAATGATCAATAACTTTCTCAGAATATGCCATTTTACTTTGGGCAACCTTGCGAAAAAGAAGTGCCGCAACCACATGTCCTGTCTGCTTTTTGATTATCAAACTTAAAACCCGAAGAAGCCAATGTTTCAACATAATCTATAATGGTCTCGGATAACATGTTTGCACTAATAGGATCCATACAAATTTTAACATCTTGAAGTTCCACAATAATATCATTTTCTCTCTTATCTTCGTCTTCTTCGATGGCAAGAGAGTATGAAAAACCCGAACATCCTCCTGAAACAACTCCAATTCTAACATAATCAGTGGGGTCTAATGCTGTCTTAAGTTTATCTATGGCGTTTTCTGTAAGATTAATCATTTTCAAGTACCCCCTTTAGTTGCTTCTTCAATGGGATCATAAGCCTTAATCTTCTTGCCCTTTAATGTAATCAAAGGCGCCTCTGCCCACGTTTGAACTTCGTGTCCATCTCCACTATTGGGATTAACAGTGCCAATATTGTCCTTATCAAGGAAATCATCAGTTGTAAAAATCTTATCATATCTAACTGGCACTTCTGAATCTCCGTAGGTTTCTGAAATAACGTTTTCAATAAAACCCTTGTCAACGCCACAAATACACGGCATATTCTTCATCGGATCAAACCATTTAATATTTAAGCTACGATTGAGAATATCGCCCAGAGGCTCTTCAAAAAAGTTGCCAAGAGAAACATGCTGGTATGGGCACGGCATAAGATCCCCATATCTAGACATAGAAACCATTCTCTTAACCGCGATACAGCCAATATCTCTTCCGTAAGATGGAGTCATATGAGTGAAGATGTCATATTCTTTTTCAAATTGCTCAAGAATCTTGTTTTCTTTTTCTGTCATCATCTGATCTGTAACATTTTCAAAAGCTCCAACCGGCTTTGCAAAGACGACATAAGTACCAATTTCAGTTTCCTTTGCCCAGTCTAGGAACTTTGTCCATTCTTCAGTGTAAATTCTGTCCTTCCAAATAACTGTTGATAGAATAACGTGTAGATCTGCTTCTTTGCACGCATCAATGGCTCTCATAACTCGTTCCCAAGAACCGGGGGCCCTACGGAACGTATCATGACTCTGAGCATCGACGCCATCCAAGCTAAGCTGCATTTTATCCACACCAATTGATTTAATATGTTTTGCCCTCTCGTGATCCAAAAGCCAGCCGTTAGAGTCGCATGCGATAAAGAATTTATCAGGATCAATCGCTTCAACAAGTTGGTCATATTCTTTTAGCATAAGAGGCTCTCCGCCGGTAATAACAAAGTTTCCTAAGCCATACTCGTCTGCTTCTTTAGAAAGACGCCGCACATCCTCTAGCTCAAACTTACGACGACCACTTGCCTTTTCCCACGATCGTGGAACATAAAACTTATCAATACTACAATGCTCACAGTCAAAATTACAGTTATAATCGTACTGAAACTGAATAATTGCTATACTTTCTCCACGAGCTAGCTTTTCAGGATACTTCATCATTTTATCATAGACATGAGGCTTTTTCTTTTGCAACCAGTTCTGGCGAGCTTCAACCTCTACGCCTTCATACCCAACCTGAGTATTTCTAAGATCTATTTGTTTTCCATCCTTAATCGCCTGGGCGCGCTTCATAATCTCTTCATTCGATAATCCAGGAGGCGGGTCAAACTTATTGCCCTCCAAGATATTTTGAAACATATCATTGTGTGAATTAGCCATTATTCTTTAGTTTCTCCTTTAAAGCTTTAATTTCCTCATCGGTAGATTTGGGCATTGTGTATCGCTTAGGCAACACAAGTTCTTCTTCGGCGGTGCCGTCAACCCTAACCCCGCCTCTATAAATAGGCACTGGGTCGGAGTTTTCTTCAGTATTATCTTCTTGAAACGAAAAATCTACATTGTGGGCGCCCACAAACCAAATTTTGCCGTTCTCATCTCTCACGCGGTATTGTGGCTTGATTCTTCCACGAATATCATCAACAATTACTTTTGTGCCGCTTTTTAAAACTAATTTGGTATTGCGTTTCCCTTCATGAACCTCATCTTCGATAATCACGCCCACCTTATTAACAACACGCTTCCACGTTCTGAGGAGTTCCTTTTGCCACTGTTCTCCAGTGACGTTGGATGTAAATTGTTTTTTATTTTTCTTGCTCACGGATATCCTCCATAACATTCTCTATCTTGTTGTTCCTGCGCTTCTGATGGTGTGTCTAATTCTTTTATATCAACTAGCTCAACTATAATATCCAATCCTCTATTGGGGGGAGTTCTATAGCCATGAAAAGCATGAAAACTACTCGCGCCTAGATCCCCATACGCCATTTCTGGAGGGATGAAAAGTCGTTTTTTGTCTCCCACTTTCATTTTTTGAAGGGCTTCATCTAAACCTTCTATCGAATCCCCCGCAGCATAAAGAGCATCCATCTTGGTTCTCCTACCTATGACAATCTCAATCGGATCTCCAGAGAACGGCCCTGGTTCATAAGTGCTATCCACTAGGTTGTCGGTATAACAGTCCTTGTCATAATCATAGTTAGATGAGCTAACGCCGTCGCCCAGATATAAGATATAATGTATTAGTGTCATATCCCCAAAATTTGGAGTGTGGCCAGTGCCCTCTACTAGAGTTTCCATCTTTAAGTCATTTTCTTTTGTAATCATTCTTATTCCTTAATCGTTAAACACTTCTAATGTTGCTTTCTCAATCAACGCTATAGTTGGTTTTGGATTAAGATCCAATTCCTCAATACGCTTAAGCACGCTTTTATATTGCCAGCCAACAACTATTATAATAGCATCAACAGGTTCCTTTTTTAGTTGTTCACAAGGCAAAACTAGCTTATGAGATACATGTGTATACTTATGTTGTTTTGGCTTAAAATCATCAACAACGTATGGCACCTTATCCAAGCTCTCCATCATTGTCAAAAACATTAATGTTTGGTGGCCTGCTCCCCAAATTGTAGCTGAGTCAAATTGATCTATAAAATCATCCATATCTTGAATCAGTTCTTTCTGATTATCTCTAAAAGGAACTTCACTTAGTGGAGTGCGCTTTCTTACAACTGCAGATAAACTGGCGCCATTCCAAATCTCCTCGATTCGTATTACATCAAAACCACTTGCTTCACAAACAAATCTTAAAGTTTTCTCTGTAAAATAGAACAAATGATCAATAATAAATTCACCAAAGATACGATCACGAATAATCTCATCAAAATTTGGCACCTCAATAATACCCACTCCGGTGCCCTCTAGATTGTCGCGGATTTGAACCAAAGTCTGTCTTGGATCTGGAAAGTGTTCTAAATAATTGAACATCAGAAATGCATCATATTTATCCGGTTCAGGCTTGTTATCAACATGTACGATTTTTTTACCCTGTAAATTAAACTCTTTTACAAAATCATCATATTGCTGGCGCCTAAAGGGGTCCACATCCCAATCTGGTGATCGAATTGCTTCAGCATAATAATCCACTGGCACAGCAGGTATCTGAACTGTTCCACATCCTGTACATTGGAAAACTTCTAGAGGAATTCCCAGATCATAAGGTATTGTCTTGTCGTCTGGAAAGTGCTGGGCTGCACTTGGTTGTTTATTATAAGCAAGAAGCGCCTCAAGATTTTCTCCACAAATCTTACAACCCAATTCTGCTAAATAAGCGTATGTTTCCTCGTTATTGCGTTTAGCTGCTATCATTTAATCTCCATTTTGTTCATTAAGCTATCTAAATTATCTGGTTCACTGTAATCATTCATCGTACAGTCTGAACATGGTGAAATCTTGTTCTTGTTGCCGCACAGATGTTGATTTTGCAAATCTTTAAGTTGTTGTCCTATCCAAAGTTCATCAAAAGAAGTGTTGTTAATGTTTCCTAACAAATTTACACGCTCCCAGTCCACGCAACATGGCACAACGTCGCCATTTGCACACACTTGCAATCCTTTGAAAATCTGTACACATACTTGTCGTTCATTAAAATCCTTATCCCATCGCGACTTCTTCTTAAGGAGGGGGGTTAGCGTTTCAGATATATTTAATTTTGGCCATAATGGTACAATGTGCTCAACATTCATTTCATCAGAAATGCTTTTAAACGTGTCAAAAAAGATCTTTTTTTCTTCTTCTGATTTAACCGATACGCTTGGTATTTTAACATGTACAATACATTCGCCTCTATTCATATACATCTCTTTAACATTATTGATTATTTCATCAAATTTAACATCAGAGCCAACAAGTTCTTGATACCCATCACCATCCAATGCTTCTACTGATATTACCACACGTGTTACATATTTTGCAATAGAATCTACTATCTTTCCTTTCAATAAAGAGCCGTTCGTTATTAACTCTATCTTCTCTGTTACGTTACTCTCATGCAAATATTTAATATAGTCTCCAAGACGTTTATTTATTAGTGGTTCTCCTTGCCCACAAATTCTTATTAACCTTACGTTGCTATCAAAATTTTGCAAATCTGATACAAGTTTTTGTATTGTGTCGAATGACATCAATGATGCCAGTTCTTTCATTTTTTCCGGGCTTTCATACTGATGACAAAATTTACACTTAAAGTTGCAGTAGCCAGATGGCTCCAAATAAACAACATATGGCGTTTTTAAAGGAATATTTTCCTTTAAGTCTAGTTTCCCCTTAAATGTAGTAGAAATTAATTCTGCCACAATTCTCCTCCCTTAATAGACAAATTCAGCAGCATTAGGATGATAGTCTCTATAAAAACCTATCAGTTCTCTGATGCCTTTGCTTACCGGCGTAAGCGTGAGCGGCAAGCTTTTGACAAAATCTGGGTTTCCATAATAATTCTCAGTGCTGCTTGGTGCTCTGCTCACTGTCGAGCTTACCCTGTTATGTGAAATGATAGCTTTTACAGGTGAAATGTCTTTAATGTAGTTTATTATTTGCTCTGGCGAAAGCACGTCTCCGGAACAGATATCAGAACTCTTAGGTAAGTCTCTATAATTCCACATGTAATGTTCTACTATCCGACATAAATCTTGTACGTGTAAATAGTCACACTTATTAATGCGGGGAACTTTTATTGGCATATCGAGTGCAACTTTGGCACACGCATTATTGATGAATCGATATCTCCAATCTGTCCCTATTCCATACACAGAATACAATCTAAGGTTGTAAATATTGTTTTTATTTCGAGCGATCTGATCCATGGCATATTTTGATAAGCCATATGGCTTTTCTCTCTTCCATTCGGCACCAGATCCAAAATATAACATTGCATTATAATCATCTTCGCATTGCGCTAAGTTATCAAACATACGAAGATTATACTCTAGAACCTTATCCGGATCATTGGTGGAAAATTCTGGTGCTGCATCATATGTCGCAGTATGAATGATTATATCAAATTTTTTATCTTTTAAGTATATAGCAACTCTATCTCTGTCTAATAAATTTAGTTCGTTTTTAGAACACCCTGTGATATCATGTTTTGAAGATAAAGCCTTTTGTAAACTCTTTCCTATAAACCCATTGGCGCCAGTGATAAGAACTTTACTCATCGATTACCTCAATAAACATATTATCTCTGAATTCTTCTCTGTCCAAAAACGGTGCCAAGTCTTCCATCGGTCGAGCGGCAAAGCTACCGTCCGCTTTTTTATATACAGATGTCTTAGGGGCTGTCACGTGAGTTGGAAGCAACATAATCTCACAAATAGCGGGACCTTTTGTTTCTAGAAATTCCCTAATCTTCTCATGTAAATTATCATGACTTTCTATTCTAGAATAAGGAATCTCATAGGCGGCAGCATTCTTCTTTAAACTAGGAAGCGATAAGCCACTGCTTTCACCACTAGCGACCAAGCGTCCCTCAAAGTGTGTATTTTGAGTGTTTCTAATCGACACATATCCATTATTATTGAGAACGAAAAACTTAATTGGCAAATTCAACCTTTTGACGACTTCAAGTTCTTGAATATTCATAATAAAACCACCATCGCCATCAATACAAATCGTTTCTTGTCCAGAAGCAGCAATGCAGCCGCCAATAGCTGCTGGGATACCAAAACCCATCGGCCCAAGGCCTTCGCTATTAAACATTCGCATCCCCTTCTTCATTCTGAAAGCCTGCATGGTTACCTCGCTACAACCGCCAGAGCTACCAGGAACAACTAGTGTTCCTTCCGGTAACACATCCGAAAGCGCATCGATAAATACATAATTATTAACATACTCCTTTTGTTCCCAATATTCTGGCAATACAACAGGATATTTTTCTTGCCATTTCTTACATTGCTTTAGCCAAGCGCCAGAATTTGTATAAATCTTGTCTTTCTGTCGCAACATTTCTTCAATAAATTCGCCGGCATCAACAACCATTGGATAAGTAATATCCATCTCCAGTTTATTAATCTCGTTCTCGTCAACATCTACAATCACTTTAGTAGCTTCGCGAGCAAAGAATTTGTGCTGGTATGCTGTCTGGCCATGATCGAGACGGGCGCCGATACAGATCAAAAAATCTGAATTCTGCTGGGAGAAGTTTGCGCCGCGCTGACCGACACCGCCGGGGCGTCCAACAAATAATGGATGTTCTTCCTCCATAAAGTCAATGGCTTTCCATGTCAGCAATACTGGCACCTGTAAGAGTTCCGCTAATTCATTGAATTCATCAATGCTATCAGCTAACCGAACTCCATTGCCGGCAAGCATCGCTGGTCTTTCTGCTCTATTTAAGCCTTCGATTATATTAGACACCTGTTCGCTAATATTGGTTCCAGCTTTTTTGTCAGGAGTGAATCTGCGTAGTGTGGTTTCATCAATTTCTACTGCCTGCACGTCCAAGGGAATATCGATCCAGACAGGCCCAGGGCGGTCGTTAGTAGCTAAATAAACCGCTTTTTCGAGATGATAACGAATTTCTTTAGGATCAATGACGGTCGCTGCATATTTCGTCAGCGGAGTGGCAATGTTTACCATCGGAATCTCTTGAAAACCAATCTGTCTAGTTCCTCTGTTGTTAATCATATCTTTCTTTTGCACCTGACCTGACAATACAAGCATAGGAGTTGAATCAAGCCATGCTGCAGCAACTCCTGTCATTGCATTTGTTCCTCCAGGTCCAGTGGTTACTAAACATACTCCTATGTTGTTCGTATATTGACCATAAGCATCAGCAGCAATACTAGACGCTTGTTCGTGCAAATTGCATACAAAGTTAATATTACTTTTACCTATGGAATCAACAAGGTGAATACATCCACCTCCAGGTAAGAGAAAAATGTCTTTTACACCTTGTTGCTCAATAAAATGAACAACATAGTCAGATAATTTCAATCATGCCATCCAATACGGAATAAATGTCTTTCTGTTTTGGTTTTGTGAGATCACCAGATCAGTATAATAAGAATCATCTTGATAGTGTGTAGAGGAAACTTCTTCGATTACACAACCATCAGTTGATTCAAATTTGTGCCGAACCCCCGGCTCGATAGTAACAACATCTCCTTTACAAAGAAAACTAACCGCATCATCCAAGTATAAAATTACATTACCATGCAATACAACAAATGTTTCTTCCTTCTTCTTGTGATACTGCTCCGGGTGGGTTTGACCGGGCAATGTAATAAGAAGCTTCTTGCAATATTCCCTGTTAACTACTGTAATCATTGTTAAGCCGACTTCATAAAAGCTATCTATACCATAATGATGAGAAATCTCTAAATTAGCATCCTTTGGGAAAACAACCCCACTATCTGATAGAAACGATTTCACATTTTGTACTATTTCATACAACTTTTCTCTCAAGTTATTAGCTATCACATTATGGTTGTATACCGCCTCATTAACGTTAAAATCCTTTTGTGCAGTGAACTGTATGTATTTAGACATGTCATTGGCCAAAATTTGCTCTTCTTGACACGGAAAGGCATAAAACACATCATCTCTGCTAATCACCTCTCCCTTTTTGATATTGCGCTTGACAAATACGCCGCGCTTAAATCTTCTCAAATCCGATAATTCCTTTTCAGAAGCTGGTGGGCGTCCTGTAACATCGCCACAAACTTGAAAAGCAGTGCGGGCTGCAGCCAACCAATTAGCAATCTGGTCGGGAGTAGCTGAATATGCATTCTTTGGAAATTCATCGGTAACAACTGCCACATGCTTTTCAAACACTTGAGCACCTTTTGCAATTGCCAGAGGAATAATATTAGGATCATTTGGATCTTCGTGAGTAGAGTATCCAATCTTAACATCTGGATGGCGATCTACCAACATTCCAATTTGATTAAGTTGCAAGTTTGTAGTTGCTGTTGGATATTCTCCAACGCAATGCATGATTGTCAAGTCTTTATGACGATTCGTAAAAAATGCAACGACATTATCAATTTCTTCTATCGTTGAGCCGGCTGTCGATGCGATAATAGGCATATTAGTTTCAGCAATGCGAGTCAATAGCGGCCAGTCAGTAAATGAACAACTAGCAATCTTGATAATGGGAAATCCCATTTCCTCAATCAAATCTACAGAATCCTCATCAAAACCAGTACAAACAGTTAAAAATCCAAGATTTTCTGCCTCTGTTTTCATAGTTAGGAATTGCTCGCGTGTCAAACGAGTTTCTGTAAAACGCTTGACATACTTTAAGTCCATTCTGTCCTTATAATCTGGATGAATGAAAGTGTCGATATTCCGAAATTGAAACTTGATTGCAAAATCAAATTCATCATATCCCCTTTTCACCTCTGCGAACTCTCGGATTAGCTTGATCCCGTGCTCCAAACTACCCATATGGTTGTTAGCCATCTCAAAAATAAACAATTGTTTCACATTAACCCTCTTTGTTAGATATAATATAACACATTCTTTTTACAAAGTCCACTTCTTTTTCCAATATTCTTGAATTATTTTATCATATTGTTTTAACTTTAAATCTTGATGTACTTTCCACGTGGATTGTTCCTGGTGCCATCGATAAAAATACCCCAAACAAGTATTAACTGGATAAATGAATACATTATTATCTGCCAAGTTGCAATACTGATCATAATCTTCAGGACCACCAGAAGGTAAATTATGGCTATCTAGAGCGGGCTTGTGTTGAAATATTGGCCATAAACTTTTATGAAAAACCACCGTTGGTGTATTAACAGGCGAACGTTCCATGCACAACTGCTTAAATTCTTGTATATCTTTATAGAAATGTATTTGCCTGTTAACCATCGCTCCATTCCGTATTCCGACTATACCACTCTGAATGCATTTAATTCTTTCTGGATCGTGAGAGATAATTTTCATGTATTTTGATATATAATCGGGAGCAATATAATCATCTGAAGCAATAAAAGTTATATAATCACTCTGTGTGTTTTCAAAAACGTGCTCCATTGCTTCACGATAGCCATTCTTGTATATATTTGGCACTTGAAATACTTGAAGTCTTTCATGTTCTTTTTCTAATTCAAGCAAATATTCATATGTTCCATCGGTGCTCTCGTTATCATAGGCGCAAATAACACAATCTTCATAGTCTTGTTCCAAAACAGAAGTGATGGATTGTTCCAAATATTTCATCGAGTTATAACAAGGAACAACAATAGTAATTTTCATTCCCAATCTCGCACATTCATATTCTTATCATCTATAAACACATCATAGTAAGGCTTTCCAAATTTAAGATCATGGAACTTAACCCCCCATTTATCAAACTGCTCGCGAGTAATGTCTTCCCAATCAATGCCGCTCAAGGTTCCTCTGGCAGTCCAGTATACAATCGTGTTGCCCTCGTCATATAATTTATTCGCCTTTTCTATGTTTTCCTTGATTGGAGTTGAGCAACTATAGTCTCTATCTTCTGACGTGTTGGCTATTGTTTCATCGATGTCAATATAGATTATCATAAGGATAAAAGCTGCTCCACTCTGTTAGTATAGCAATGGTTGTCCAAAATATTTTGACGATTTTCTTCTTTTATATTGTTTCTTTCTTTCTCAGTTAAAGACAAATACTCTTTCGCCATCCTCACTAATTCTGTCGGGTCATTGGATGTTTTTGTATTTGGAAATATGTCTTCTAATTGTGTCACCTTGTCTGATATCATCAGACCATTTAAGCCCAATGATTTGAATGTTCTTTCGTTTGTGTCATATCCCAGCGTGCGTTGATATGCATCATGTAAATTGAGTGAAATTGTGCTATTGTAGAGCAATTTATTCTCCTGTTCGTGACTTAAATTTTTGTTAATAAAGAATCCGCAATTTAATCCACTTTGTTGAAATGCGCTAAAGCTTTCTATCATAATTTTTCTTTTTTCATTAAATCCATTATTAGCCCAACCTCCAACAAAGCAAATATCATATTTAGTATATTTATCTTCCTTAATGGGCGTATATGAAATCGAATCAAAAGCCAAAAAGACCGTATTCACCTCTTTCCATTTGTGGTGATATGAAGGATTAACATATCCAAACGTCCACAAATAAACATGTTCCATTTGATTCACTTGTTTGATGATATCATCAGAAGCCGAAGAGATAAAATTTGGATGAGTTCCCCATGGTGGTGGAAAAATTTGTGGTTGTGCAAATAAGAATGATAATTTAGCCCTCTCTATTGTTTCTAAATCTCTAGAACTTTTAACGTCCCACTCTCTAGTCATCAAAATATACTCAGATTCAGATATCTCACTAAGACTATTGTAACACTCAACATCATATCCTAAAGATTCCCAAGCTAGTTTGTATCCTTTCTGGATCCACATCCACGCCCCTTGGATTGTAGGGTTTTTTATATAAACTTTCACTCAAACACCTCAATAACCTTTGATGGGATATCCTCTCTCATCTTATAAACAACATCAATCAAATCCTTACCTTTTAACTTAAACCACGGCTCCTTGGTTGCTCCAATCATATTATTTGTTATTAATGACATATTCATCATTCGAGCTTCCACAGCAACTCTAGAGAGTGTTTCTGGCGTTTTGGGTAAGAATACAAACTTTTTATTTGCTCCCACTTCAGCTAAAAAATCATTATAAACTGGATTATGTATTAAATCGTATTCAAATTTCTTTGCTATACATAAATTAACTGCATCACTGGTATTCTTGTGAGGAATGGCTGAATTCATTATTGAACACCTATCTTTTTTTGAGCAGGTAGATATATCTTCTATGATCTTAAGCGTTGAAAGTGACCACAAGTTTCCACTCAAATTCACAAGGTTAGATAAGTGAATATTCTTCTTAATTATATCTAAATGATATTGAGATTGACATAACACTGCGAGAGTATTTTGATAAAATTCCAGATTTATAATGTCTGATTGTGGCGCTATAAAGTCTTTATAAAACGCAGGATTTCGTGTTTTCAGATACTTATGATCATGCTCATATATGACATATTTTGTAGTTAAAAGTGCGCTCTTACATTCTTGTCTCAAATTAACGAAATTGGCAACAATAAAATTAGCATTTTTATTCCGCTCAATGAATATCGAAGTAACCAAATGACTCTGCAATTTACTTACTGTATGTCCTTGAGAAATCAATATCTTCATACATTCTTCGTTATTAAGTTCTCCACCGCCTAATATATGTTCAACAAAAAAATCAGCAATGAAGATAAACTTCATTCAATCTCCTCAATATTTAGGCCGGATAACCAATTTTCTACATCAAACTCTCCTTCATTAACAATAGCCGATATAAATTTGGCATGCATTACTTCCTCAGTAAAATCTTTCTTAATCCGCTTTGCTAGCTTATTTGCGACTTTTTTCGATGTTTCAATATTTGCATAACATTGACGCATTTGTTGCTTAACGGAATGCTCGCGAGGATTGGCCCACATTGATTCTTTTATAAGAACATTTTCCCATACGGCGCTGTCTGGGATTGGCTGAATATCATATTCAACGTTGTGGTATTCCGATACTCCTGTTTTCTTATTGACAAGAAAATCTAAGTATCCAGACCATCCAGGCGTAACAATAGGCATGCCCGAATAGGCAGCTTCAAAAGTAGGCAAACCAAAACCCTCACCATGGCTTAAAAGAACAAATGCTTTAAGTTTAGGGTGAAGATATAAAGCATGCATTTCTTCATCTGTCATATCTCCATGAAGAAGATATATCTTACATTTATGTTCTGGAAGAGTTGCTAATTGTTGTTTCATTTCATTGAAGAGTTTTTCTCTATCCATAAGACAATTTTTAGCTAAATTAGTTTTTAAAACCAAACCCACTTCATCATTTTGGAACTCTTCCACAAACCATTTAATAGTATTTGGTATGTTTTTGCGAGGACCAAACTGGGCTACTGTCAAAAAGTTAAAATCATACTCCAAAGAAAGTTCTAGTTCGTCAATATCACCAAACTCTTTCACAGGATAATTGACAACTTCTATTTCTGTATCTAATTTTAATTCTGCTTGCTCTCCGGTTTGCTCATTAGCAGTAGAATAAACCGTATCTGCGTATGTTCTCTTTGCGTGTTCAGAAACTACTACTATTTTATCCATCTCGTTTCCTTTTTGCAACCATAAAGGCGCAACACGTGTCGATTCAATACCAGCAGTAACACCAATGTTGATTGGAGCAAGCCTTATCCATTCATTTGGAATTGTAACTTGCAAACTCATATCAAATTGACCACCTTGTTGAATGAATGCTATAGTTTTCTCAATAATATTATCTATCCAATCTCTTTCTTCGCTTCTTTCGTTCATCCAAGAAGTGGCGCCCCACTGTAAAGGTTGAATATAAATATCAAACAACTCCTCACGTGAACGTAAAGCCCTCAACGCGAACCTGCCATGCTCGCCGTATCCCGAACGAGTCAAAATAGGCGCTTTTAATAAAATCTTTTTTCTCATGCCACCTCCAATAGTTGCCATCTGTCATAAATCTTTCTTGTTTTCCACGAGCCATGTTTCTCAACAATATCATCCATAATCTTCACCCATCCTTCTTCATATTGCTTAAAGCTATAATTGTTTTTTACATACTCAATACCACCAGTAGACATTTTGTTATAAGCTTTTTTACTCACATTTATTGCCTTCTTAAGAGTGTTAGTGAAATCTTCCTGAGATATTCTATCTTCATAAATATAAGGCACTTGAAGTGAACCAATAACGGCTTTTGATGCTGGTTGGATCCCCCAACCAAACCAATTCTCACCATCGGTAACTTGCTCTTGTAAGCCACCAGTCATATTAACAATAATTGGCGTTCCGCAAGAAAGAGATTCAAGAGTTGACAACCCAAAGCCTTCAGCATCACTAATATTGATTGTAAAATCAGCAACATTACACATCCCAGCTAATTGCATAGCATCTACTTTGCTTGTCGATAGAAGCACTTGACCATCGTTTACTCCTAAGTGATTAATAATATGCGGCAAATCTTGGCCATGCTGATCAACAGCATCGGTATGCATAAGTAGTGTTGCTTTATCGTGACCCACTTCATCTAAGAACTCCTTAAACCACCAAATGATAGTGCCACTTTGTTTTCGGCGGGCATTTCGATTGTTCCAAAAAAAGATTTTCTTATTTGGATTCTTATGATTAACCGTGCTGCTTAACACTCTTTCACGTAATTGCTTTACATGGTCTTTTTCTTCTTCTGTTTTAAATGGATGAAAAAATACAGGATTAACAGCATGCGGCAAATAACAAGAAGATACGTTAGGTGCCACATCTTGTAAAATTTTATGAGTTACTTTCGAAATGCAAACAACTTCATCTGTTGAACGATAGTAAATTCCATTAAAATGAGGAGAAGGAAAATTATCCCAAACATGGTAATACACCATAGGAATTTGTGTTCTCACTTCATTTTCTATTTCCCACAGCCATCCGTAAAATCTAGGATCAGTCATAAACCAAAGCACATCTGGCTTCTCCTTCTGTAACACTGAACGAATAATTTCGTGATTGCCATATCCATCAATTGGGAAAATGCGCCAATCATCCCCAAAAGGTTCTACTTTTTGTGGTTGATAGTTATTATGCTTAACTGCGCCGCCTAAGCAAACAAACTGATAGCGCCCTGTTTTTAAGAGCGCTTCAATCATATACTTCGTCTGAGTGCCAACGCCGGAAGGCGAAAGTGGGTGATCCGCTAATACTAGGATCTTC
>Ga0080013_1004276_pt1 | contig 14178 bp, 25 predicted proteins | sample ETNvirenome_6_85_FD_69236 | JGI IMG/M metagenome (GOLD analysis project Ga0080013, IMG submission 69236) | Marine viral communities from the Pacific Ocean - ETNP_6_85 (SPADES assembly) (version 2) | ecosystem: Environmental > Aquatic > Marine > Oceanic | place: Pacific Ocean | collected 2013-06-19
GGTGCTTTATCTCTGCCTAATCCTTTAGCATAACAATCATCACATACATATAAATCATAGGTTGATGACCATAGAGCTACTCTCTGACAATATAAACACTCTAACCTTTTACTTTTTTCCATAATAAATATAATAATCCTATTAGTGGTCCATCAATAACTATTATCAGTCCTATCCATTCCTGATATGTCATTTTTTTCTCTTTACTCTAACCTTCTTTACAGGCACCTTAGTTGGTGCTTCTCTATACGCTTGGTTAAAGTCTACGAACTGACCACCCCTCTCAGCTGAGGGAGGTAGTGTATAACCTTCGTATGGTATCTTAGTTGCTCTTTTTTTCATATTGCTTCTTCGTATAATTTTTGTAAGTTCCATCGTAATGGTGCTTTAAGTCTTTCGACTTTGTAAGCATGTTCCTCAAACCATGTCCACTTAACTGACTTCTTATCATATGCTTTACTATATAAGTATTTCGCTTGTGAAGGGGTAATAGCATAACATTTCTTATTACGATACTCCTCTCTTCGTATTAATATAAAGCTCAGTCCACCTGCTCTTTCTAATTTCATACCCTCAGTTACCTGATGCTTTGCGATAGCACGAGTATTACCATAATGTAAAGGGAAAGAAGTAAGGTTCCGAGAAGTTTTAGCCTCCAACATAATTGGTCTACTTCTATAGACTGTGAAGAAATCGGCAGGTTGCTTCTCTGCAACAGCAATTTTAACGAATCGGTTAATGTCATTTGTGTCCTGAATCCTAAACCACCAAATGTGTCTCGATGATTTTAAACTTCTTCTTATTTCGTTTTCGAAATTCTTTCCTGTATCTTTTCTTCCCATTATAGCACCATTAAGCAAGTATAAGGTTAGTATAGACTAACCATGCTATATTATATCACCCTTTAGAGATATATAAAGCTTTGCTAAATAGAGCTTATTATAAACCATGCTATAAGTATAGCAAAGAAAGGGTAAGTATAGACTAACCATAGTATAGTAGCATAGAAATAGAGAGTCCCTATTTGTCTTAGAGTCTCTTTATAGTGCATATGTTACAATAACCTGAATATAAGTCAGCCTCAGCTAAGGAAATGCGTTTACCACACCGACTACAATATCTATCAATCATCTCTTTCTTTACTCATACCTCTTTGTTCAGCCATGACTGCTTCAGTGTGAGCCTTTTCTTCTTCAGTAACCATAAGAGATTCTTCAGCTCTTTCATAAAGATATTTTCTAACCATCTTTATTGAGTTCTTCAAAGATTCGTTGTCAGTTGTCTCAGCTACATAGAAGTCTAAGTCATCCAACATACTTCGTGCGACCTGAGGACTACACCAATCCAAAATAATTTTATGGATGTGTATTGCTTCGGGTGTAGTTGTAACCATTATTCCTCCAACCCTTCGTTGGGGTCATACAATCCCTTTTCAATCATACTTGCAACGAACGCGTCCTGATATTTTAATGGCATCTGCATGTGTATTAGGTCACAAATCTCGAAGAGGTAATCCTCTAAGTTCTTCTCAGTTAACTGTGCACCAGCTAACATCTCTTTTAGTTCCATGTTCTCTTTTTCTAAGTTCATTCTTTCTTTACTCCATACTTACGGGGTCGAAGCGTTAACTTCTTTTTACTAAATCCAAATTTAGTATCAATCCATACTATTATTTCTCTTATCATATTTCAAATCTCCATTATGACATTTCAAATTAATTCAAATATCTATATAAAGGTTTGCACAAAGGGATGACGACTCTCAGTTGGAGTTGATAGTTGGATAGCTAATGCTTCTACATCAACAAAGACCTACTTTCATAGTATGAATTCGGTATGTTGAGGCAACTATTTAACTCCGGCGATATTAGTCACTAACCCGACCAACACGGTTCTCTTACGACACAATCCGGTCCTGTGTCACCTGCTATAGAACAACAGCTGAAAGCGTTATGTTCTGTCTGAGGTTCGCTTTACGTGGTCTCAAGGTTGACTTTCTGTATACCATCTCAAGGGTTCGGGTGGGTCCCCACTTACATGGTCATCTGACATAACTGTCACGATACACTTACAGTAGGTTATACAATCTCAGTATAGGGAACCTTTAGTGCATGTCTCTACTTAGTGACTTCTGAGTCTAACATTCGAGACGAACTAAGGTGCTTCCTAATTACTCCTGAATAGGGGTGTTCTGAGAGATAAGTGTTCGAGTCCTACTCTCCGGCCTGAAGGATTACGTTGTGACGGTTCCTTCAGTTCCATAATGATTTCTTTTATAGGTCCGGCGTGGCCTTCCTGTTATCACTTATCTTTACCAACACTGAGTTCAAAATCAAAGCCTTTGTGCGTTTGGTGGGTAGTAAGCTAAGAGGTAAAAAATATGAGCAAAACCGACTAAGTATATAGGTTCTCAACTTACTACCTGTCACCCTTAGTTAAAGGCTAAGATAATCCACATCCACAACACTGTGAAGAGGGCCAGTAACATATACCAACCCGCTTCATCTAAGTGTGGGGGTGCTTTCAATCTCAAAGCTTATCCCTTTCCTTAAACATCTTTTCACCTTTTTCTATCTCAGCCATGTCTACTTCGAACCCATCGGGTAAGATATATATTTCTTTTTTGACATCTTCAGTGATGGCTTCAACTAACATTTGAAATATCTTTTCATATTTATTCATTCAATAACTCCTCAGAGTGGCGAAGGCAGAGTGTGTCCTCTGATGTCCAAGTGCCATCTCTATAGTTCTCTTTGGTTTCCAAACCCCAACATATAGGACAGGTCATACCTTTATCACCTTTCTTATTATCTTACTAACTTGGTTAGGTAGTTTAGACATATCATCCAAATAGATATAGTTGGTAAACATTTCTTTCATTCTCCATTCACGTGCACCTCTTATTCCTATTTGTATTATGTTCCATCCCTGTCCTTCTAAGTGTTTGACTACTTTCTTTGTATGGTTGGATGCTGTGTCCCCCCTATATGCTTCAGCTGAGGGTTCACCATCTGAGATAACAATCATTAGTTTGTTACTACTCATTGAGGGTGATTCACTTTTTACTTTATCAGCTGAGGCTAAGATAGCCATACCATCTCTATTTTCAGCTCGTGCTCTCATCGCACCCATAGCATTTAAACGGGATTTATATGTGGGTGACCAGTATACAGACATATTAGTTTCACCTTTACCGTGCCAATCATAACCATCAGCTGTGTGTCCAAATACCCATAAGTTGAGAGCTTGATTATCTTTTAAGGCTTCACGTAAAGCTATAGCAGTCTGGCGAGCTGAGTCCATTTTAGCATAACCCATACTTCCTGACTCATCCACTAAGAGACATACATCTAAAGGTTTGTCTTCATCAATTATTATATTCTTAAAGAGGTCAGTTCGACCGAGAGGTATTTTATGTAACATCTTTTTATCTAACTTCCCTCTTCGTTGGTTACGAATAGTGTGTATCTTTGTGTCACCATATAAATCAATCCTCTTCTTCAGTCCAGATATAGCACTCTTCATAGCTGAGAGTCCTTCTTCATATCTACCACCGCCAGTAGACTTTTGATTCTTCCATGTAACTTTACCACCTATTTTTAAACCGAGAGACTTAGCTTTATCCCATTGTTCTTCAGCATAGTCTGAGTCTTCTAATTCCCTAATAGCTTTATCTAATTCTTCTGAGATTGAACTTAGTGCTTTATCATAGTCACTCAGTTCGGAAGCATGTTTATCTAAACCTTTTTCAATTACTTTTTCATGTGCATATCTGCTTGTGCGTTCAGCACTTCTTTTTTCATCTTCACTAAGTCTTTTTAACATGTTCTCTATGTCTTTGTCTGAGAGGTCATCTCTATGTCCGGTCTCCTCATATGAACTGAGAATTTCTTCTAACTTTTCTGAAGCTCGTGACATTATTTCTTCTTCACTTGCAGTTTCTTCTTTCTTTGCTTGTTCCTTAGCTAACTGTCGCATATAATCATATATAGTTTCAACAGTTCTAAGTGTAGCTTCCCTACTATTCAGTCCATCTTTCAATGCACGAGCAAAGAACTGAATATGCATAGCATGTTTCTTCTTTCGTTCATCATCAATAGACTGAGGATATCTAACCAAAGCTAAGAGAGTGTTCATTACATCACCAAAAGCATTACCTTTCATGTCAATCTTATGACCATGTTTTTCGAAGTAATGTTCTTTAACTTTCTGTATATAATTTACATACCCTGCATGAGATTTAGCTAACTGAGACTCAATATATTCATCTTCAATTATATTACCTATATTGTGAAGTAGTTTACTCTCAGCCCCACTGGTGTAGTTATCTGCTCTATAATTTCTTTCCCAATCGAGAAGTGGTTTAGTGTGAACTAAGTGTAGTTTTTCATGTATAGCGAGACCTGCAACAACATCTAACATGTCATCACTATCTTCCAATAAAGAACCATCAACAAAGATGTTACCTTTATGTATATCTGAATAACTATTTTCAGTTGAGAACTGTAGGTTGTGTTTAACAGTTGGGTCTACTACTTTACAAAGAGAGTCTAAATGTCTTTTATGTTTAAGTAGTCGAGCTTCTCGGTCTGAACGACCTGTAGACCAACCACCACCCCACATTGAAGTGTATGAACTGGTAGGATTTGAACTACCCCACCATGAAGCACCACTTCCCCATGTGTATGCTGAACCTCTGTTCCATACATCACCATGAGCTGAGACAGCTGGTGCTGGTGAACTGTATACTTTAGCAGTTGATGGGCTGATGAATGGGTCTACTGTGCTATACTTATTACCACAGTCTTTACAGTTACCATGACCATCGTCTTCAGTCCAGTCATCACAACCATAACAGAAGTCTTCCTCTTCTGAGGTAGCCTCAGCCCATTCGTCTATTGAATGTCCGTAATCCATTTGTTTACATCCTCTAATATATCGTGGTCCTCAGCTTTGAACTTAAATTCAAAACATTTTAAACTTCTTTTAGCTGACCCTACTACACACTGATAGATAAACATATCTTCAGTTGAGACTAATCCTTGTGCTAACTGAGACGCTTCGTTTCTATTCATTGTTGGTTTATCGGGAACTATTAATTCATCATCCTTTATCAGTCTACGCTTATAAGCACCAACATGCCTACCATTTATTTCAGTTTCGGGAAAAACATCTTTTATGATGTGTCCTACCACTGTTGGTTTAAATCCAAACTGAAGCATAGTCTTTGCTAACTGATGCCAATATGTGTGTTTTCTTCTTATAATTTTTGTTTTCATAATTTCATACTCCGCTTTTATTCTTGTGCTGAGAAACCCCAATCACTTCCTCGCTAAATCCTGAATGAATTCATCTTCCCATTCTGCGATAGCTTCATCAATATGAGAAAAGACATGTTCGTCTAAGTCTATATTATATTCGTTACCATGTTCGTCGTAACCAGTAACTTCTATTTTATAACTTGTTATCATATTATCCATTCTTAGTCCCCCATTGATTGTATAACTTGAACAATCCTTACTCTCTCAGTATCGTCACCACCCTGAACAGGGTAGAAAGGTAAACATGTATGCTTTAATGCATCAACTAAGGGCATTCCATCCACTACCAGTTCAGCTACAGCTAAACACATACGAGTTGAGACTGCTGTTGTTAGTTCGTCGGACTTATGTAAGTCACGCACTCTCTTAGCAAAGTCTACAATCTTTTCAGCGTTGTAATCATCTAACTGAGGACTTCTAATCATAATTAGTTCTTTTTCTTTACTCATAGGTAGGTAGTCTAATTCATATATACCACCTGTAAATCTATCTTTCCATGCTCTGTCTAAGTCGTGACTTGCACCGAGATACTCTCTTCCTATATTCGCAGTTGCGAAGAAGAAAGCACGTGGGTCCACTTCAACTGAGTCAGAGTCCTCAGATTCGTCTAAAGCTAAATACTTTTGACCATCTAATACTGGCATGAGAATGTTTGCTAAGTCACCTGTTCGGTCACGAGTCACCTCATCCAACATAATAAACGAGTCAGCCTGTATAGCTTTTACGAACCGAGATGGTTTAAACCATGTTCCGGCTTCTTTATCATATTTTGTATCACCTAATAACTTAGCTGAGGGGTTCATAGTATCACCAAAGTTAAAAGAATAAAAATCTTTATTGGTAATACTTGCTAATATCTTACCGAGACTTGACTTACCACAACCTGAGGGACCAGTGATAAGAATATTCTTACCTCTGAATATGTTCCTCAGCATAGTGTAGAACGTCATGTTGTCTGCGAATTTAAATTCTTCGGGCACATTAACTGAGCCTTTCAGCTTAGACATTACGGTGTCTTTTTCCACTTCGACGGGTGGTTCCTCTTCTGGCATGGGGTCTTCGAACGCCTCAGTTGGTGTATCATCACCAAACAGTGCGCCTAAACCCTCGTGTGTCGGTTTTTCATCCATATCTATATCCCCATCTGTAGGGGTCTTTATAACTGTTTCGGTATCTGAACTGAGAGCAACGTGTTCATCTACACTGAGAGTCTCCATTATGTGTTTATCTTCTTCATCCACTTTCAGTTCGTGTGTCCACGCTGGGGCTGTCCCACGTGTCCATCTCTTAGTTCCACGTGAATCTCTTTTCACGTGCCATGTTTCACCATCTCCACCTGTTCTCTCAGTCCACTCGTCATACCATGTGGCAGACTGAGACGGGGATGGTCTTCCTTTTGAATATCCTCTACTCATTCTATACTACTCCTATCAACCATGATACTGAGAACAGTATAAATATATATTCTTCCCATTCTCCTTGCATCAGTTCGGTCTCCTTCTTCTAATGAGAGTTCGGTCAATCCTACTGCGGTCATATCCATATGTTCTCTCTCCAGATATACCACCGGACTCACCTTTTACTTCATATTTCTTTAGACAATAAATAATCTTATTCATGTCGTAATCTTCAAGTGTGCTGAGAGAATCTACGAATCGGCCGAGATGTTGTCCAACACTCCATGCGTTGTCCTCTACACCATCGTAGATATGAGCTAAGAAATCTCTCAGCACGTTAAAGCGTCTATCATCTACCGACTGAACACTTAACAAAGGAACCTTGTCTGTGTGCTGAGTCATATAGTTATTGAACTTAGAGACTGCATCCTGTTTCATGGTAGCACCTCTCTGAACTGAGTAAAGGTATCATAGTTATGAGGGTATAGTCCCTCTGACTTTACTCGGGCGAAATATGCATCAGTTCGTGCATTTCTCTTAGCTCGTATAAGAGAACCGTCTCGGTTCCCTGTTGCACTTAACAGTTGTTGTAACTGTTTGGCACTCAATTCTTTTAGCATTACAGCTATTGCGTCGGTTTTAGACATACTACTACAGAGTATAAGCGCTATTTAAAGGTATCGGCGGAATCGGGGGGATGAACTGAGACCATAACTATTTATACTAAGGGTTCCCTATATTAACTATATTAAGATATAGCTTTATTATGATATATTATTGCTATAAGTAAAGAGCTTAGTAGAGCCTTACTGAGTAGAGCTATATTATCTTAGTAGAGCATGGTTAGTTGAGCATTCTTAATATAGGCATATTCTCAGTATACTATACAGTTTCAGAACGAACACATTTCGTCTAAACTGAGAGATTATTTATTATAAAATAAGCTCTACTAAGCATTTTCTCATTCTGGCCTACCGTATGTGCTGAATAGAGCTCAGCACCAACTGAGAACTGGTTTGTTTTCTCACTACGGCTGTGCGTCGTCGTGCTGGTTTGAGGTTCGTGAACTGAGAACCGTTTTCTCATCCAGCCCTAAAGCTCAACTGAGCACTTTAAAAAAAATCTTAGTCGGGCTGAGCTGAGGCGGGCCCATTGCGTGGCGCCAAAAAAAATTGTTAGCCCCCTGACTTATATACCGGCGCCGGCAAAGCATTTCCATCTCGATGTTTTCGCATTCGTTAACGATGGTCAAGGGGGCGTAACTGTAAGGCCCTGTTCATCAACAGGGCTGATACCATAATATGGGGGAGGAATCGCCTCCCCTACGTGTTGGCTTGTTTACCGCGATGTTTCGCGTTTAAATTAGTCCAGCTTTTTTCATAGCTGTCTTTAAATCTGCTTCACTCATCTTTCCAGATTGGAGAGCTTGAACAACAGAATCGACAGATGGTGCCTTTCTTCCTGTTCGGCGTTTAGCTTGTAACTCATGTGTCCTTGAAGCTACCATTGAAGCAGTCTTTTCGTTAGAACCGACTACGTCACAGATAGCAACGAGTGCATCATACTTTACACCAGTAGGATATCTTCCAGACTTTCCTACTACACTAATGCCAATTAGGTCTAAAAGACCACTGACTAACTTTTCATCCTTTGGTGCCCAAAGGTAATCCATATTTGCTTTACTCATAGTATACCAATAGGGGGTGCCTATTTAAGGCTTATCCCCTGCTTACTATTTGTCTGAGTTTTAAGTTCTCAAACACTTCTGGATTTGATAACTGAATCTCAGTTGCCATTTCCAAATGTCTTCCTCTTCGACCAGAGCCGACAGGAATCATTTCTTTATATAATCCGTATTTACCATACGGAGTCGTGCCGACTTCAACGAAGTATTCGACAGACTTACCGGCGTTTTGCCAAGGCAAACCGCTCTTAGTTTCTACTAAGCTCATAATATACTATAGTCAGAGCGCCTTATACCATTTGCGGTAGGGTCTCACGACGATAGCCTGTTTTTTCTAAGTGGTAGTATATAAAGCGGTGTTGTTCCAGAAAAAAATCGCCACGTCAGTGGCAGGGTTTTTGGGCACGTCTCAAATCAAACCGTTTCCAGTCAGGATTTGAGAATGCTAACCATGTTGCATAATCTAATACAGTTTTTAGAATTTATTTAATGATACATAACGGAGGGAAGTGTCGTGAATGAGGTTAGTTTGAGAGAAGGCTTAAGTTTTAATTTAAGCATGCACCTAAACAAGGGACTAACCGCAGAGTGTCAGAGGGACATGTGCGCGTTGTTCAATTAAATGTTCTAATCCATAGTATCCCGATTGCGTATGGTATAGTCCGTGCCCGTCTCTATAGAGAGTTCATGCATTGAACCATAAGGTGGGATGGGAGTGAACTTAATCACTCTCGCTTTCCCATTAAGTGAGAGAGTCGGGATTCGGCCCCTGAAACTCTCTCTATATTACCAATAGGGAGGGTCTATAAAACCTTTTCCCCGTAGGTCAAAATATCCTGAGCATATACGTCGCCGTATTCCCAAGAGTCATAAGTCATAGGTGACTTAACAGCACAATACCATCGTGTATAATTAAATGGTTTCGTTGCGTTCTCAGCTTCTTTGGCCGGTGTTTGGTATTTCTTTAATACTCTCCATTCAAAGCCTGAGGCTTCATTACGGTAAATCTCATAGGGGTTATCAACTTTTACAGTTTTTCCACATGGGTTCTTACCTTTTCCTTTTGCATAATCTGCTCGGGTTATTCTCCCGCAGTGTCCTTTACTCATATAGATACAAGGGTGGAACTCCTTATATGCTTTGGGGTGCTTTCTCACGCACGGGTAACGCTTTTCTATATAGGGGTATATAAAGCGGTTATGTTTTTTTGAGCGAGCCACACAAGGGGCTGCCCCTTTATATAGCAGCCTCTAGTGGGCTAAATAAACAACCTCTTTAATTTTACTACTCCAACAGGCACGACACGAACCGCACTCATTACCTTGTTTTGAGGATGGACACATATAAGAATCTTTAGGTATTATAAAATCCTTTTCAAATACTGCACTCACATATTCAAAGTTATCTTTAAAGCTTTTATTTTTGTTAGGGTTACTAACTCTAATTATTAAATTAGGGGCTATCTCTAAAGACTGGTCTTTAACTAATGTATACTCTTTAGTAGGTAACCAAAACTTAACGTGAGGACTAGCCCAAGCTATATTATTTATATCTTCTAACATAGGCAAACCTTGAAGGTCACCACTATCAAACCAACGGAACACACCCTTATCTTTAATGTGTTGTTTGTTGTGCATTATATAAACCATAGCATCAACAAATTTTTCACGGTTATCACTCCAAGCGTTAAAGCGTCTCTCTAATGCACCTTGAACATTATTAAACATATATCTACCTTTAAGAGCATAACAATTATAACAAACAGTTCCCTCTTTTTTAGCTAATTTACTCCCTACGTTACAGCGACGGGCTGAAATACTCCAAGCATAAGAAGGCATTTTAGAGGGGGCACTTAAGCCCCCTACTGTAGTTTCTGCTTCTTTTAGGCTATCAAAATTATATAATAACATTTATTCAGTTAGTCCTAATTTAATAGCTTTAAGCTGGTCTAATACTCCGCTATCTATTTTATTTTTTGGCTGTCTCCTGATTGGTGCTCTCCTGAATCGGAATGCATTTCTCATTTCGTCGTCATTGATTTTAGTCATAGTATACCAATAGCATTACCCTACTTAAAGGTTTCGGTTTGCCCACTTCCTTATTCTCACAAGGGTTGCTTGTTGTTTTAGAGGTATTGCGTAGAATTTCTCAAAATCCATATTGCCTCCATTATTGCTATAATTGCTCCAGTTCTCCATTTTCAGGAATTCGTATCTGTCCATAATATACCAACGGGTCCTGCTATATAAAAGGTTGGGTCCTCTTGCGTGGCACCTTCCCGGTTGGGGGCCGGAATTCGGCTCCTGAAGCCCCCGTTTGGGAGGTGTTGCAAAACAACGAACGACTTAATCGTAATATCCCGACGCAGTTAAAAACCTGTGCAGGTCAAAGTGGTCGTTATGTTTATCACATTCGTTTGCAAAGTCCATAATCATATCAGACTCTGCTCCATGTTTATTTAATAGGCTGGCTATTGCTACAAAATGTTTTCTTGTCATAATATACCAAGAGGGACACCCTATTTAATACTTTGCGTGTGGGTCACGCATCTCATTTAATAATACAGCTCGACGAGCTTCAACCAGAACCTCATCATACCAGTCCGCGCTGTTCTCATCAAACAGCTTCAAACTAACACAGCGGTCGAGTTCATGGCGTAGGGCCTGAATTCCTGCAATCACTTGACTTCTTAACATTTTTTACCTCCTCATTATTCTTTGAAATCTTTTTATGGATTTTTCTGATGGCATCCATATTTTCTTTCCACTTTTTGTTGTTATATAATTACCACTCATTGATTTTCCTCCATTCCTAATTTCATCATATCGTTGCACCATGAACAAATATCCTGAGGGTCACTGTCTGAATACATTATATTATTACAATCTATTCTCACACAACTAAACTGTCTCATTCGTCACCAGTCCAAAATGTTGCGAACATCTCATTGTCGCACTCTGCACATAATCCGCCGAATAGCTCGGCTACTTCTAAGCCACAGTCTTCGCAACTGTAGCCACTTTCATCATATTCGTATTGACTCATATTTTACCTCTATTATACCAGTAGTGAGGGTTCATATATCACTTTCGGTGGGGCCTATCGTCGAGAACCTTAAAATCCTATATAGGGGTATATAAGGGGAAAAATCCCGCTCACGTTTTTTGGCGCCACGTAAGTGGCTCGCTGGCCAGAGAGCGTCACATTAATGACTGAGCTCTGGCCGTGAGTATATAAAGCTGTCGATTGGGGTGCTCCAGAACCCCTCACGCTACGCCGGGCTTCCAACCGGGAGAGCTATAGACTCCCTAATCAAACAATACCTTAACCCGAAGGTTTCTTGTATCGAGTGTTATTTTACGCTTCGTCATTCGTTGTCCGACGACCGACATTGTTTTAATTCGGATTATACCCGAATCTTAAAACCTGTGCACAGGTATAAGTGTAAGGTGTGGAGAGGCTTCGTGTTTACCTCCAAACTTAGCGCCCAACTACAGAGTAGTTATTTAATCGCCAGTTACCTACACATATATCCTCCACCAGTTGGCTCTCGGCAATATGTGCAGTGCCTTATCCGATTGGGTCGGATTATTCAGCCACCACTATTACGGGGTGCTACCCCATAAACATAATTTAACTTAATTTTCTTGTTGCGTATGAAACTCTCACCATGTGACTGATGAGATATTTTTGATAGTCGTTCATGTTTTTTCTCTTCCTCCTTGTAATATACCAATAGGGTGACCCTATTTAAGGATTGCCCTTAACTGTCGGACCATAGTCCACGTTTTACCGGTCATCCTTTTTGGGCTTCCTCCTGTTCGTATTTTGCTCATAATATACCAATAGCCCCCATACATATATAACTATGGGTGGTATCTCATGCTCAGGTTCTCTCACGCTGGGAGGGGGTATATAAAGGGAAAAATCCCGCTCACGTTTTTTGGGCGCCCTTGCAGTGGCGGGTCACTATCTCACTTAGTGTGACCCGTTTCTCTCTCTCACCTTATTTTACTTATGCGTATTGTCTTGATGCAATACTCATAATGACCATTACGTCAGTTAAATATATTTGATATTTATCCATTTATTCACCTCCTATTAATTCTTTATTATTGAATCCAGCCCACACATGACCTCTCTCCCAAATGTATTTACTACCTTTAGTTAAAGGGTCATGCACTAACCAATACTTACCACCTCTGGCATCGGTGCCAGTGTGGATTATTGTATAACCGTTTTTTGTTTTACTCATCGTCACCACTCCAGAAAGTCATAAACATTTCATCATCACAACCTTGACAGAGTCCCCCATAGAGTTCCTCAAACTCACGTCCACAATCTTGGCAATAGTTCATTTATTTACTCTCCAAAATTTCTTTTGTAGTTAAGTTATTTGTCCATTCAAACGCTTCAATTAAGGCTATTATCCATATGGCCATAAAGGCCCCTACAATAAAGCTAATCATGGGTAACCATCCATAACAACTTCACATAAGCAGTTTTTACATACTAACGCATAATAGGTTTCTACTTCAGCCGGTGCCCTAAGGCACACTTCACAATTTGATTTATTCATTTTTATTTTTTCCTTTTTTAGTATTTCATTATATCTTGAAATTTCTTTATTTGGCTGGCTGACGGCATAACTATAGTTTTACCGTTTTTTAAGGTTATTGTTTTACTCATTTTTTTATTCCTATATCTTGTTTTAGATATTTACCCCTAAGGGGGGATAGTCCCCCTTAGTAGGCTATCTTTTTTATATTAGAAACCCTCCAATTTTAAAGCCTTTGCTTGTCTGAATGTAGTATTAAAGTCCGAGAGAGTGGCCAATTTTTGGCCTAACTCTCTTTTAGCTAATTTCCATTCTTTAGTGCTTATTCCACTGTCCGGTGCTGGAACTTGTAATATTGGTTCGTGTCCGTGTGTTTGCTTGAAGTCATCTATAAGGGTGCTTTCCCACTTTGCTAATGTGGTCCATTCTGACGGCTTAAAGCCCATATAGTCAGCTAATACATGCATAACTAATTTTTTGTTGTCTACTTCAATGTTAAGCATTTTTGCTATTTCAGCATATAGCTTTTTAGATTGATGACGGGATAAACGACGGCTTGGGTAAGCTCGGGATATACCGATATAGACCGCGTATAGTGGGCCCTTGTTAAGGACTGTTTGCCATTCGTCAACACTCACACGGGTTGAGTTTGAACCCTCGATAACTTCGTTACTAAGGGCTAAAGCGTAAATGTAGCTATTCTCGAATTTTTCTATTTTAACCATATTTATAACCTATTAAGTCAGCATCTATTAAGCATGATTCACAATAGATATCATCACAAACAAAAGTCCATTCACCATCTTCTTTTATTGTGTCGTCACACGATACGCACTTAACGTATGTGTCATTTTTTGCTATTTGATATATTTCTATATCAATGTCTTCAAAGTCGTTTTGCATAATGTGAGAGTATGCAACCATTATATAAAGGTTTTAAGGGTGTTTGTGCTTAGCATTGAAATTTAAAGAGCTTTTAAAATCCTGTTAATAGTTTTTATTTTATCTTTTATTTTCTCAGTTTCTCTTTTTGTTTTCTCATTCTCAGCGCCCCCCGTCTAAAAAATAGTCTCACACGGCTATTATCTGGTGACTACCCCTTTAAACAAATCGAGGCATTTTTTGAACCTTCTCTATATATCTTAATATAGGTATAATAGGTAAGCTACTATTAACAACAATATTAAGCTCTATTAAGCCCTCCTCAGTTGGGGGACAG
>Ga0080013_1004277_pt1 | contig 14172 bp, 19 predicted proteins | sample ETNvirenome_6_85_FD_69236 | JGI IMG/M metagenome (GOLD analysis project Ga0080013, IMG submission 69236) | Marine viral communities from the Pacific Ocean - ETNP_6_85 (SPADES assembly) (version 2) | ecosystem: Environmental > Aquatic > Marine > Oceanic | place: Pacific Ocean | collected 2013-06-19
TTCTATCAAATGTTATTTTACATTCAGTATATGAACTATTATCAATATCATCATCTACAACTTCTGTTTCATTTGTTTTTGCATTATATGTAGTATTGAACCAAGAATTAATAGATACATTTTCGTAATTATTTGCTATATGTTCTGCATATTGTTTATCACCAAAAAATCTATAGTTATCATAATAATTTACACTATTTAATTTACCAGCCCATATAGCATAAGTAGATTTATCATCATATTTTTCAAACATTTTTTCTGGTAGTTCTGGTATGTCCCATCTATTGATTGAATATGAACCAGCTAGTATAAAGAATTTTACACCTTTATCATTAAAAAACAACAGTTCTGGAGATGATAATATATATTGATGACCTTTTATCAAACCAAGTTCCTTAAGTATTTTTTCTTTATTTTTATCAGCAATAGAAGACACTTGAACTGTATAATAACCAAGATATTTTTTTACCTTTTCCATATTCCAGTTTTTAAGTTTTATTACTGGTGTCATATTATTACAAAAGCCTACATAGTATTTACTTTTTCTATATTGGGTATATGCTTTTTTTAAGTCTGGTTCAAATACATCTACATTTTCTTCTAGTGTATCTTTACTTATAGAATCTAGCTTTTTAAAACTGCAATGACTATTATAATTTACACCACGATATAAGTAATCAAATTTTTCGGTATCATTTATAACATCAATTTCAAAATTATTTATACCAATATCTTTATTAAAGTCTTTTATTACTTCATTCATCTCATCTACATATTTATATGTTCCATCAGTAGTAAATAACATTCTAGGTTTTGTTATACTACCTATGTAGTAAAATGGTTCATTAGATTCTCTTTTGTTTTTAATTATTTGGTTTAATTCACCAAAATTAGTAGTTTCTATGATTTTATTTCTGTAATCTACATATTTATCAGTATGATTAATTCTACTGTTGATAAATCTAATTGTTGTTAATGGTTTTTTATTTGCTCTGTATTTCTCTATCAAATTACCAAGAATATCAAAAATTTCTATGTTTATTTGCAATTTATTTGCTAAGCCTTGTATTTGTGTATCGGGCATACCATCAAAATATTTAGTTTTATATTCAATTAATTGTTTTCTTTTAGTAAGGTAATTTTTATTATTTTTTACAGTTTCTATTTTATTATCTAGCCATTCATCAATAACATCAAAAAAACAAGTTCCAGTATCATTATCTCTAAATACTTGATTTATTTTTTTTCCATCTACTGTAATATCTGGGACAAAATAAAATGTTGTTTGTGTATTTCTCCATTCCTTGAGTAATTTATTTTTTACTTTTTTAATTTGTTGTTTTATTTTATTTTCTAGTGTTTTTTGTGGTTTTCCAGATTGTTCTTGTTTTTGCATAAGTTTATCTCTAAGACTCAATATTTTTTGTGAGTTAGATTCTTTGAATACTAAATCATCACCTTGTCTGCTAAAAAAATTATTTGTTGGTGATTTCTTACCAAGATTTACATTATTCCAGATATACTGTTCGCTATTTACCATACCAATATATATACCAAATAATTTGAACCATTTTTTGTATGACATATCTTCTGGGACATTTACATCTTCTTCTGTAAGAATAACATTATTTTGTGATACTATAAATTTACCGCTTCCTTTTATTTCATTATCTTTGAAAAAGTGATATACTGCGTAAAAATCAGTTTTATCTGTTTCACTTAATGATTTCTTTATGACTTTGCTTTTGAATTTTTTATCTACCTTTTTGAATGAAGCTTGTGTTATTGTGTCTTTTGTTAGTGCTTGTTTTTTTTCTGTAAAATCAAATTTACCTATGAGGTCGTGTAGTGGTATTTTATTTTTATTATATAAATCTTTAGCCTCTTTGAGTGTAATTAATTCATACTTTTTACCTTTCCTTAATATAACATTATTACCTAAGTCAAAGTCATTTAGGTTCTTAATTAGTCCTTTCTTAAGGATTGCAGTTGATAAAGCAAATTTTTTCCCCGTGGATTTTTGTAATACTTTCATTGATATATTATACATAGAAAATAATTTTATTAAATTATAATATTATTTAATCTTTAAATACTTTTCTTCTCAATATATATTTTTAAATTAATATTTTAAAAAAAGAATTTCTAAAATATTGATTTCCTTAATGTTTATAAAAATTCTTTTACTAAAGTAAATAATTCTATATCTTTTTTTTCAAGTTTAGATAAGATTTCATCAAAATTTTCACTATCCTTAATATATAATTTTTTATAGTAATTTAATTTTGCCTTTTTTAGTTTATTTTTATATTTATCGTTATCTTCTTCTTTATTTCTTTTATATGCATTATTAGACCAAGTCCTATTTTGAGTTATAAAGTGTTCTGTATCTTTTACTTTATTTCTGTATTTATCAATAGCTTCTTTTACCTTTGCGTTATACATCTTCTTAATATATATATACATAGATTATATTTTTAAATCTTTATATTATTTTATTTTAATAATTATTCTTCTTCATCACTATCTAAAAAACCATAATCATCTTTCTTATCCATACAAAAACATTTTCTTTTCATCTCATTTTCTATATTATTCCATTTACTAAAACAACTAAAACACCAGTGATAAGGTATCTCTTTTCCCTTTTCAAAGGTTTTATATTGAAAAATTTTTCCACATTTTACACAAGTATTTTCCTTAATATACATCTTTATATAATATACATAGAAATAAATATCTTTAAATACTTTATTTTTTAATTATCTTCTCTTAAAGCTCTGTGTTGCATATCGTCTTCCCAGTCATTCATTGTTTTAGTTCTATTTGATAAAGCTTCTTTTAATACACTTCTTAATTCCCTTGTTTTTTCTTTTTGGTTTTTTAATTGTTCTCTTGCTATTTGTATTCTCATTGTTGCATCATCTATATCTCTAATTAATTGAGTTCTTTTCATAGTTTTCTTTTTTTTATCTTTTGTAAGAACTGCATTTATAGCTTCATTTTCTGCTTGTTTTTGTATTAAATCCTTAATTAGTTTTTCATCTCTTGGTATTGCTCTTTTATTTCTTGCTGTTAAATTAACTTCTTTTTTTAAATTATTATTTGCTTTGGTAAAAGCACCTTTTGAGGTAATATGTTTTTGATGTGCTTGTGTTCTCTTTTTACCTTTACCTTTTGCCTTTTTTTCTAAATCACCTAGTTTTCTTTCATAGGCTTCTTCTTGCTCTTCTGTCAATACCAATTCTTCATCATCTGCTACTAATTGTTCTGTTTCAATCTCTTGTAGATAAGCTGGTAGTCCTCCTCCATCTCCTAGTTCTTTTGGTTGAGGTAGTGGTGGTGGAGGTGGTGGTGGTCTTGGTGGTTCTGCTACTTCAAGTCTTACACCAAAATCTCTTTCTATACCTTTAAGTCCTTTTGCTATTCTTTCTTCCCTTTCTCTAGCTTTTATTGCTACCATTTTTGCTATAGCTCCCATATCTACACCTCCAGATTGTGCTTGTGCTTGTGCTTTTGCAAAATCTAAATCTCTCTGTTCTTGTGTTTCTTTTTCCCTTCTATCATTTACTGCATCTACTACTATTTCTTGTCTTCTTTGTTCTGCCTTACCTATCTCATCTCGTTGTTGTTGTAATTGTTGTTTTAATTGGTTATTCTCTTGTTCTAATGTAGAAAATGTTTGTTGTGCTTGTAATCTTTCTAATTCATCACTACTACCAATTTTAGATTCTACTTGTTCTTTTTTATCTATATTTTCTACTAATCTTGCTAATAAAGCTACTTCTGCTAATTTTAAAGCATTAGTAGTTTCATCTACTCTCTTTACTTCTATTCTGTTATTATACGCCAAAGCTTTTTTATTCATTTGATAATAATTATCATATTTTCTTGGATTACTTTTATATTCACTATTTATCATAGATGTTGTGCGTCTTCTAGCAGTGTCATATATTATTTTTGGTTTTGGTGCATCTACAAATAAGGTAATACCTCTAGCTGGAAAACTTTTTTTAGCCTTAGCTAACTTACCTCTTGGTCGTATTGTTTTTACATCAAAAAAAAGAGGTTCTGGTTCTCTATTTCTAATATAACCAAAATTTGATTGAAATTTCATATATACTATTACTTAGAAATTATAATATATTTTTATTTACATAAAAGAAATATCCTCTTCATCTTGGTAAATACCCAATACGATTGTATAATTATCTAATATAGTAGAACCAGTAGTAATGATAGGTGCGTCATCTTCTTCTCCAAAAGTCAAAGATAAATTTAATATTCCATTATGAAAAACAGAGTTAGGAAAATATAATAAATTTCCATTATTATCGTTATACTGTGCATCTCTATTAAAAGTTAAAATTGTATTTGGTGAGGCTGTAGAATCTGCAAAGTCAAATGAAACTCTACCTAATACACCATCACTAGTAAATCCTCCATTTTTAGATGTTTGACTATTTCCCGCAAAACTATTTTGTAAAGTAATTCTTACATATGCATCATTTTTTGTAGAACTCATTTTAGCATTTATATATGCACCTTCTAAAAATATTTTTGTTGGTCTATCAAATGGAGTAGAAAGATTGACTCTAAAAGAAGGCTCCGCAAATGTTCCAGAAGTTTTATCCGCTTGTCTTAATACCAGTCGTTGATATTTCATTATATATATTATTTAGATATATTTTTTTTCAATAATTTTAACCTTTCTATTCGTATTAACTCCTCAATTGTTTCTTTAGTTTTATCAATTGTTTTTTTCATCTTTTTAAAGGTAATAACTGCTGTAAAATTACTATTTAAACCTATTAATATATTATTTTCATTAGTTAATCTAACACGGAATCCAGTTAAAGATTTTTGATTGATTTTACTAGTAAATAAATTACCAGTATTAAAAAAAGTTAAATTACTATATGGTGCAGTTAATATAGGAAATTTAGCTACAATATCACTATCTACTAATCCTACTTCATTATTTCCAAAATTTGCATTAGTTAATGTAGTTCTCATAAAAACTGACTGCTCCCCTAGGACATTTATAGGTAAATCACCAGTAAGTGTAATATTTTGCCCGTCTATAGTAAAAGTATGTCGTTTTTTTGAAAATCCGATTATCTCAAATGCTGAATTATCTACATCTGTATCAAGTGCTAAATCGCTAGGAACTGAACCTTGGAATGTGCTACTTATTGTAATAGTTCCTCTATATTGACTAAATGATACGGTAAAACTTTCATTATGACTATGACCGTTTGCGGTGCTAAATTCTTTTTCAAAATCGTTTTTTAACTCTGTATCAAGTGTAGCAGAAGTAGGGTTTCCTTCTGTAAGTGAGTATGCTTTTCCAGAAGATGAGTAATAAATATTAAAATGTTTATTAAAATTTTGAACTGAATACCAATCACGCCTCATAGTAGCCTCTGTTATTTCCATATTAATATACTCGTCATCTTCGCATTCCATAGCTCTATTGTTTATAAATACCTCAAATTCATCGTGAGATTTTCTAACACTTTTTGCAGAATCAATAAAAACAATTAATCGTTGTGTTTCTTCAAGCTTCATATATATAATAAAATATGATATTTTTTTTTCTTAAATTAACTATATAAATATGGACGGAACTGAATTAACACTTTTAATAGGTGCTGGAAGTGGTGCTTTAATTTCTTTTATAGTAGCATTACAGAAGTCAAAATGCTCTCATATTAGAATGTGTTGGGGCTGTATTGACTGTATAAGGTCAAGAAACTTAGAAGAAAATAATAATGTAAATAATAATATAAGTCAAGTATAGTAATGTCAATAGAAGCTTTAATAGGATTTTTAATTTCCGTGGGCTTAGCTACATCAAAATTTAATGATATTTTTGGTGATATGTGTAAAAAAAGGAAAAAGGATAAAGAAAGTCCAAAAACACGAGTCTTTCTTTAACTTAATGCAGATATGAAATTATAATCTAAAGAAGATTGCTTTGGATATGTAGCCGTAATACGCTCTGTTCTGTATCTTCCAAAGTCAATACGCATATTTTTTAATGAATAATAAATTAATTGGATTTCTTCACTATCTAGATTGTAATTTACCTTAAATGTATATTTTTTATTTTTATATGTTTTATATGGTTTAATTGTATCTTTGAATAATAGATAACCTAATTCGTGGAATTTATTTAATAAAGTGATATAATAATCCTCATATACATTATTTGGGCTTCTTTGAAAACGAAAACAGTATATAAAGAATCTCATACTTTCTGCTAAAAGGAAAGTTCCATAATCATCTACAGAATGTAGTTCATCTAAAACTCTACAAGTATGATAAGCTAACTCATCTAGTCCTCTTTTATACTTGATAAAATCATCATTTTCAAAAATAATAAGATAATCACTTATTTTATTTTTTTTTATAATTTTTTCTGTTTTATCATCAAAAAATTTATACATATATTATTTACTTAGATATTTCTTCTTCTTCCTCGTCCTTAAATTGATTTAATATAATAGATTCATTAAAGTTCTTACGAATTGGATTTTCCTTATCCATAGTGTCAATATATAAAAATGAATGTCTTTCTTTCGTGCAGTAATCATAAATTTTCAAAAATTGTTCTTTACTTTTGAATAAACCAGCTACCTCTTCATATATACTTATAACTTGGTTTAAATCATTTGTTTTAAATATAAAATGACAAGTAGAGTTTCTACGCCATACATTAGCAATTCCTTTCCAAGTTTGACTTGAAACTATAAGGGAAGATTGGTGGTGTCGTGCCTTTATCACAAAATTTTCAAATGTAGGAGATTTTAAAATACCTAAGCCTTGACAATCGTCAAAATACACTAAGCAATTTAATTTATCTCTATCTATAGCCATTTTGCAAGTTCTGGGGTCAAAATTACAAGTGTATAATTTCATTAACTCACTACTTGATAAAGATGATGGGTCATAATTATTTCTTTTGAATTTTTTGTATATCTCTTTAACCTTTTTATATTCTTTATGTTCTGCAACCATTCTTTCAATATCTTCTTTTATTTCTTTTACTAACTCTAATGTAGGTTCATCAAATACAATAACGCTTTCTTTATTACTAAAAAATTCATTTGCTTTGGGGTCATTATGTATTGTTGGAGATACTACAAATATTTTATCAAAAAATGGATATTGTTTTTGCAACATATTTAGAACAGCAACTCCTTTTCCGCTTCCAGATGAACCGCTAACATTTAATCTATAGTATGCTTGGGGAAGATTAGGATACATAGGAGGTAATGAATCCTTCTTTGTCTTTATATTATTATTTTCTAAATTAGGTAATCTTCTTACTTTCATATATATAATACTTAAGATTTTATTTTTCTAATATTTTCTACATTTTTCTATAATTATGGTAAAATTACAAAAAATAAATATCTAATGTTAATATATATGAGTGATAGTGATAGTGATATTCCAGTTTCTAAGACAAAAACTAAAACTTCTAGAAAACCTATGAGTGAAGAACATAAAGCTAAATTAGCAGAAGCAAGAAAAAAAGCAAATGAAGTCCGTTTAGCTAAATTTGCAAAAAAGAGAGAAGAGAAAAGTTTAGAAAAAGAGGTGAAACAATTAGAAGAAGAAACTAAAATAAATGAACTTAAAGAGAAAAAAAGTAAAATGACGAAAAAAAAGGTAGAACCAGAACCAGAAGAAGAAAGTGAAGTAGAAGAACAAGTAGTATATAGAAGAAGACCAACAAAAAAAGTAAAACCTAAAAAGAAAAGAATAGTGTATTATGAAAGTGAGTCATCTAGTGAAGAAGAAGTAGTGTATAGGAAAAAGAAAAAAGCACCAAAAGAAATAATACAAGTTAAAGAAGAACCAAATGTAGAACCAAAAGCAGAGTCTTTAAGTGATGAAGTAATAAAGCGTCAATACAATAAGGAACTAGATGATGCAAGAATAAAAGAGATGGTATCATTTTTTAAACCATCTACTAACTGGAAAAGATAAGCTCTTAACATCAAAAAAAGAGGTGAAACCATAAACTGGAAAAAATTATAAAATATTTTAAAAATAATATCTAATGTATATATTATATATGTTAGATGCTATCAAAAACTTTTTCGTTAAGTGTCCTATACTTAACATACTATTCCTCGTGTTTTGTAATGGGCTATTCGTCAAACAGTTTATCAAAATCCATTGCAAAGAAAATAAACTTGATGAAGAACAAATAAGAAATATACTTAAGGAATTACCTATGAAAGGTGAAAAATTAACTGATAAAGAAATTGATTATTATTTGTGTAAAGAACAAAAAAAAAATCTCTAATAATAATATAAAGGTAATGGGTAAAAAAAGTATGGCTCAAAGAAGATGGGAGGCTCAAGCTGGAAAAATAGCTCCTCCAGAACATCAACCAGTAGATAAATCTATTGACGAAGATCCAATAAAGGTTTTAGCTTCATTAAAAAAAGAACAACTTTTAGAATATTATTCTACTAAATATGGACTTTCAAGAGATATGCTTAATAATATTTGGAATTATTTAGAAAAAGCATCTCCCGCAAAAATAAAAGCTATAAGGAAAGGTCAAGTAAAGAACACTTTAAAACGAACAGAATATAGGGACGGAGATATTTTAAAAAATGGTGTTGTAATTGGTAATACTGTAGATAATACATTAAAAAAAACAAAAGAAATAGAATTAAATGATAAAGAAGAAATTGTGGTTGTATAAAAAAGGTGTATGTAAAAATTATTATAAATTTACTTCTAATATATAGGTATATATTATGGGTTTCTTTAGTTCAATAGGAAATTTTTTTAGTAGAGTAGGCAGAGGGATAGTATCTGGAGTTAAAAAAGTTGGAGATTTCATATCTACTGGTGCAAAAAGAGTAGGTGATTTCGTATCTCGTTATGCTCCAAAAATAGGAGATATTGCTGGAACAATTAGAAAAGGAGCAGACTTCATAGGTGGTCTTGGAATTCCAGTTATTTCTACTGGTGCTAGACTTGTAGGTCGTGGTGCTGGTTTAGTGGAAAGTCTAGCTAGTAAAGCTGGTAAAATAAAAGAAGGTGCTGATATAGCTGGTGGTGTAGGTGATGCTCTTTCTAGAGTAGGTAGTAATCCATCTATGGAAAATATAAGAAGTGCTGTAGATACTGGAAGAAGTGCTTACGACAGATTTAGGGCTATGAGAAGATAGATTTTATTAAGGGATTAAGAATATAAGGATAAAAATTTATAGTATTACAATTAATAGTATAAATTATTAATTAAAAATATGGTGAAAAATACAAAAAAAAAAATATATATAAGAATTATATAAACAATGGCGAGTCTTCCTAACTCATTTGCATATTTTGTCAGCTCATTAGGTGGTGTCAATAGGCGTTCAGTCCGTTTGAGTCCTAATAACACCCAAAATCCAAAACAAAGCGAACAGATTACTTTTGTCTTACCAACCGATTCTATTGTAGATTTAACAACACTTCAATTCATCTACAAATTCAAATATCAAAATGCAGAAACTGCTGCAAAGCATACTGTAAGATACGCACCAAGTCCAGAACAACTTATAAGAAGCGTAGTGTGGTCTATTAACAATCAAGCTGTAGCTGGTGCTAATAACCAACATTTTAGTCAAGTATTACAAATGCTTAAAAGAGCATCTTGTGGTAATGATAACCCAAATTCAAGATGTGATGAATATAGTGAATGTCCCGTGCATAATCTTTGTGGTAATAAAGATGACGGAAGTCAAGCTTCCAAAGTATATGGAAATTTAAATGAAAGAGTAGCTAGTAATACCGTAGCAAGAAAAGGTAAATTAACTGACTTCCTTTCTTTACAAAGCTCACCAAATGCTCCTAACTGGGATACTTCAATTTGTGGAGAAACCAGAATTCAATTACAACTTAACGGCAACGAAGCTTGTTTAATAGCTAGTGATGAAGCTTCATTAGCTTCTGGAACAGCAGACTGGGAATTACAAGATTGTGAAATGAGAGTAGATGTAATTTCATTTTCTTCTGGAGAATACGATATGCTTATGAGTGCAATGTTGGAGGAAGGTAGCATAAATATTCCATTTAATGAATACACTACTCAAAAATCATTAATTAATTCTAATGTAAGATTTAATGTAGCCTCTCAATCTTTAGATGCTGTAATGTTTGCTTTACTTAATAGCGGACATACAAGCCCTACTCATATTACTACATCTACTGGTAAAGTAAAGGGTGAAAATTTCGGTGTAGGTTTAACACCAAATCAAATCACTTTCCAATATAGAAAGAATGGTTCAACAACTTTAGGAACTGGTGTAGCCTCTTTAGAAGATAATATGAGTGATTCCGTAGATGCTACTTGGTATTGGAACATAAACGGCTCGGTTTATCCTAGTTCTGGTGCTACCCAGATGGTAGAAGGTGCAGAATATACAAAACAATTGTTTGCTGGTGGTAAAGATGACTATAACCAACTTTTCAAAGGTTATTATACTAATGGAGCTATAGCAGAAGATGGAACAGTAGCAGATGTTATCCAAGGTGCAGTAAATTTAGAATCTGCAAAACAATACAAAAGAGTCAATTATCTAGATAATAACGCTATTTGTGCTATTCGTTTATGTTTAGATGTCCCCGCTGCTCAAAGTGATAAACATACTATGTCTGGTCTTAACACATTAGGGCAATCATCTCAACTTTCTTTGAATCTTAATGGATTTAACAATAATACCGACTCTGTCCTTCTTGTAGGTCAAGGAAGTAGCGTTATCAGTGTAAATGCTGGGCAACAAGTCAGTGTAATCAATTAAACAGATTAATAAAAACCTCCCCCATTTTTTTTCTGTTAAAAATTTTATATAATAATATCTAAATAATATTATATAAATATGCGTAGATTTGGTAATGGATACGGAATGATTTACAATCATTCATCTAAATTTGTAAGAGTCGTTAGTAATGCAAACCCTCAAAATCAAAAAATAGTAAGACCACCATTAAAGACAATTAAAAAGGCTGGTGAAGCTCCTATAGGTTATATAAATATACCAGTTGGTGAAAGAAACATAAAACCATATACAAATAATTTTTAGGTAATTTATATTTAAAAAAAATATCTTAAAATATTGTATATAAAAATGGCTTACGGAAAAGGTAAATTAAACGCTGGGCTTCTTAAGTTTTTGATGGAAAAGAGGAAAAAGAAGATGGAGAAAGGAAAAGGTAAAGGGAAAGGTAAAAAAGAGAACTTTTCCACCAAACCCGTTAAAGATAAAGGTAAAAAAATGTAGAAAAAATAATGTAATTAATAATATATAATATGAGTGTTAAAGAAATTTCATTAACGCAATTAAGGAAATTAATTAGTGCATATAATGATAAGTTCAAAATTACTGGTGTATATAAATCATCAAAATCGGAACTTATGAGTGCTTTGAAAAAACATCACTATTCTGTAGATACTAAAGACGGACACTTTTATCTTAAAAAGTCGGGTCAAATGGCTAGATTAAAAAATATTGAACCAAAACCTCAACATAAAGCATCTATGAAAACAAAACCTATAGCTAAAAAAAAAGGAAAAAAATAAGCAAAAGCTAAGAAACTTGATGTAATTTAAAATTTTATGGTAAATGTTTTTATATGATTAAATAATTAATTATATAAAAAATAAAAAACGAAACCTACTTAAAGGAATTATTCTATGTATATTTATAAAATAAAATAAATAAAATGGCGACTAAAATTCTAGCGATTATTTACGGCGATATGCACGAGAAAAAAACTCGTGTTATGAAAGAGCTTTTGGGTAAGTTTATTTACTTAACAAAGGCTTCAAAAAAAGAACTCACTAAATTTGATAATAAATTAAGTGATGAATTGGAAAACAAAAAAAAGCATTTCAAAAAGGTTATGGATAGACTACATATTTTAAACTATAAGAACGAATGTTCTTCTTACAGAGAAAATATCCAAGGTTTAGTATTTGATGAACTTATAAAGACTTCAAGCGGGTATTTGTGTGATTTAGAATTCGAAAAAGTATGTGAAAAACTTACAGCTCGTAATTTACATTTAAATAAAGATGTTATAGAAACCTTTTATAAATCAAATGATTATAATTTTATGAAAAATTAAGTTTTAAACAGAAAATAATAATCTATGTATATTATAAATATGAAAAATAAAAACTGTATTTTATGTGATAAATATTTAAGACAAAAGAAAAATGATTTTGATGAAAGGTTAAGTTGTTATAATTGCTATGGTGAATATAAAATGAGTAATAGAACATTAAAGGCGTTATATCCAGAAAAATCTTTCTTAGAATTAAATAAAAATAAAAAAGTAAATTTTGGAAAATACAAGAATCTTGCATTTTATGAACTAGCAAATAAGGATAAACAATATTGTGATTGGATTATAAATAAGGACATTACTAGTAATATTAACCTTAATAAATATCTAAATATATTATATAAGTAAGATGGAACAAAACAGTTTATTTAATACTGGAACTGGACTTTCTAGTCTGGACGACCAAGTCTTGACACGACTTACGGTAGAAGAACTTATAGTAGAAAATGATTTACAACTACCAAATGGACTAGTTTTACCTACAGATTTATTACCTCTTCAAACTATGAGAAATAGCCTAAATTCTATAACTAATAATCAACTAGTAATAAAAGATGGAACAGATAGTTTTTCTGGTATTGGAAAAAGTAATGATTATACTACTAGTAATGATGTAGTCCATAAAACAAGTGGAGTAATAAAAACAAAAATACTAACTGCTGGAGATAGTGATTTAACTTCTGGAAATATTAATATAAATTTATCATCTGGAACAGCAATATTAAACTTAGTAAATCCAACTGCTAATGCTCCTAAAATATATTTGATTAGGAATAATGGTTCTTCTTCTTTTGGTGGCGATACATCAAGCGATTGGGCTATAGTAAATCAAGGTGGTAATTTAGCTTTTGATAGGGGTAATTCTGGATTAACAAATAATTATATAACTCCTTTTAGAATATCATTTGCTAATGCTGTTGAAATTAACCCTAATTCTGGAGGTGCTGTGATAGACAACGCCCCTTTACGAATTTATCGTCAAGTTACTGGAAATATTAATCAGTATTATGTTGACATAATTCCAGATAGTGGAGTTACTGGAGCATTTCAACAAAAACTTCCAGCTGAAAGTGGAACATATATTACTAATAATACAACAGAGTATGTTAATTTAAATACTATGAATACTAACATAAATGCTCTTACAAATACTCAATTAATGATAAAAACAGGAACAAATACTTTTTCATCAACTGCTAATAATTCAAGTGAATGGGATACAGATACTTCTTTTAGAAATGATTTTAATACACAAACAACTTCTAATTTATTATTTCGTGATGCTACTAATTCATTTGGTAATATTGGAATTGATAATGCTTTCGGTTCAGGTTCATTAATCGTAAAAAAAGATAGTGGGAGTGTCAAAAGTAAAAACTTTTTAGCGGAACAATCAGGTAATGGGTATATGTTTCAAAGTTTTAGTAATCCAGCTGTTATATCATATTTATATCATTCAAATAATTCAGGTTTAGGTGTTGCTGTAGAAATGCCTACAACATCTGGAGTTCTAGCTGTAGATGGAAGTATAGAGTGGACTAAATCAGGAACTGTAATACAACCAAAAACGCTAAGCGATAAACTTGGCTTAGGTGCTTCAACACCTCCTAGCGTATCACGATTAAACTTTGGTGGTGATATAGAAAGTAAAATATGTTTATTTGATGGTGGTTCTGGAAATATGTATGGTTTCGGTATTAGTGCCAGTCAGTTAAATTATCACGTTAATGCTTTAACTGATAGGCACGTGTTTTATGCTAATGGCACTAATGGTGATGGTACGGAATTGATGAGAATTCAAGGTAATAAACAAATATTCTTAGGTCAATCAGGTGGAGATGGTGTTAGTGCTTCTGGTGATGTTATTATATCTAATAGAAATGATAGTAATGTAGAGTTAGAATTTAGAAGTGATGACACTACTTTAAGTAGTGCTAATGATTGGTTAATAGGTAAAATTAAAGGAGGTTTTACAAGTGGTTCATATACCTCTGCTTATTTAAAGTTTCAAACACATCACGCCAATA
>Ga0080013_1004278_pt1 | contig 14172 bp, 21 predicted proteins | sample ETNvirenome_6_85_FD_69236 | JGI IMG/M metagenome (GOLD analysis project Ga0080013, IMG submission 69236) | Marine viral communities from the Pacific Ocean - ETNP_6_85 (SPADES assembly) (version 2) | ecosystem: Environmental > Aquatic > Marine > Oceanic | place: Pacific Ocean | collected 2013-06-19
CTGATAAAATTAATGGTTTGGCTGTAAATACCGGCATGGATCTAGCAGAGCAACCGCCATGCCCACAGCTTGGGTTGATGCCGAGCACTTCGCGGGTCTTCTTCGATGGTGCTGATGATGTTTATTCCGTAGCGGCTGATTCAGATATTAATGGGCTCTTTTATTCGGGCGGTTCGGCTTCGATGTGGCTTTTTGCAAATAGCGTGGGAGAAACAGCCGGTCGTCCAATTTATGCAAAAGATGCTTACTATGTCTACATAAACAATGCGTCAGGCACTACTTGCGACGTTGCTTTTACTCACCAGGGAAGCGCGACCACAGGGCTCTGGGTGAGCAGCTCACGAAGTTTTAACCTGGGAACGTGGAACCACGTCGTTGTTACCTACAACAACTCGTCAACCTCAAATGATCCCATTGTTTATATTAACGGCTCTGCTATTTCCTTAACGGAATCCTCAGCCACGGACACGCCAGACGACGACACTGACGTTAAATATATAGGTTCATCTGACACAGCACATAGGACATGGGACGGCTACATCTCAGAGGTTGCAATGTTCAAAGCAATCCTCGACGCAGATGCTGTTACCGCTATTTATAATTCAGGTGTTCAGGGTTTTGACCTATCTGCCAACGCAGGGAACTACGATAACAGCGGGGATTTAAAAGGTTGGTGGAAATTTAATAACGCGTACACTGTCCAAGATTTAACGTCCTATAACAACGATGCAACAGCAGCAGGCAGCCCGGTTCTCTCAGTCATTCCAGAAGGCGCAACAGCGGGTACAACTTTGTTTGGAAGCACTGAAGAGAAGCGCGCAGACAATGCGGTTATTAATCTGAATGGTAAAGAGTACGTGACTATTCCGCATGACGTAAACTTAAACCCAGACTTATCAGAAGGCTTTACGTGTTCAGCTTGGTTTAAGATGCGCAGTTTGGGAAGCGGCAGCTCTACGCCTATCTTTGATAAAGACGGAGGAAACGACCGTTGGTATTTGCGGATTAGAGATGACGCTTCCGACGTTTACCAATTCAATTTCGGAGACGGTTCAGGAACAACCGACATTGGCGGCGGCACGTTGTCCGATACCAATTGGCACCATGTGGCGGTGACTTTGGACTATGGCGAAGACGAGGGCATTTTTTACGTGGACGGCTCGGCGGTTGGCTCGGCTACCGATATCAGTGCACGAGGTGCAGATTGCCCCGGCACCGATGCCTTGACGATTGGCGCAGACGGAACAACAGCCGTTTTGGATGGCGCGGTGGCCTACCCTAAAATCTACGCCAGGGTTTTAGCAGCAAACGAAATAAAACTTTTATACTCAAGCGGCCATAGAGTCGTGGGAGGTTTATGATGAGCCAGTGGAGCTGGACTTATATGCTGATACCTTTAGCTGACCTCGATAACGGGTTTCCGGCTGAAGTAACACAATACGACTTTGACGTCACAGACAACGACGAAAACGTTTCAACGGTTCATCCTACCTTTAGCACGCAAAGCAGGCGGTTCGGTTTAGGCGCAGAATCCGACACACATCGAGTTTTTAAGATTTCTTGTTTGAGCTTAGAAACCGGCGGCGACTTCGATCAGTTTCGGGATCTTGGTTATGAGATGTTAAACCAAGCTCAAGCGGCCGCATGGGTTGCAGCATTGCCGGATCCAGAAGGCGATTAAATGAGCGAGTTCGAAGGCATAGGCGCGGCAGTTGTAGGCGCTTTAGTGATTGCCCTTCGAATCATTGAACGCACGCACGACAAAAAATCGGGCGGAAACTCTACGGCCAAATTCGACACACGGATTGCTTTACTTGAGCAACAGATCCAAGAATTGACGCAAAAGGCCGAGCACTGGGGAGATAAAACTATCGAAACTTTGCGGCTAGTTTATGAGCTGCGCGAACAAACAATTATCGCCGAAGCAAAACGCGAGGCGGCCGACGACGTGCGGCGAGAAATGGGGGCATGATATGAGCCAGATCGGGAAAAAGGGATCGGAGACAAGTGAGTTTGCTACTACCAAGTGGGCGATGATCGCATCTTCCGGGGTTCCATTAATAGCCATGGTGATCGATAGTCTTACTCAATCGGGGCTTATTGAGAATAAAGTTTGGCTTGCCCTACTCGGCGGTATTGGTTCGGTCTTGGCGTCTCTAGGTTACACGTTTACACGCGGCAAAACCAAAGCGGCAGAAGCGGCAACACTTGCACAAATGACGGTGGTCAAAGAATTGGGAAAGCCCGAAGCCGATTAAACGGCGGCTCGCAGTTAAATGAAGCGGTTAAGGGCATACAAAAAGCGATTGAAACAACGGATCCTAACTCGCTCGATCTCGGTTTATTTCTTGGCGGCCGTAGTGGTGGCGTCGATTCTTTGGGCGGCCGGGCGACTTTAAACGTTAACGACACTTTCGGCGCGTTTGTTGAGGGTTCAAAAAATATTAATACGGCAGACTGGCAAGCCGTCACCGGGATCAAGGTGCGGTGGTGAGCGGCCCAGCTTGGGTTCTCATACTGGCCGACTTAATACCGGCAATGAAAAAAGCCGATCACACCGTTCAAGGCATAGCCAACCGATACCGGATCCCAGACTTCGAAGCGCTCCAAATCGTTAAGCTCATACAGCGCGATTACATCGTCTCGATTCGATTGGTTGGAACCGTCAAACACTTTAGGATCCATGAAAAACATCAATAATATTATAACCAGGTGCGACGATGGCAAGCCCAGATCGCGCAAGTTTGAGACGGTCGATAAGCTGATCGTGCACCGTATCGGTGAGAGCTTAGGCACCACCGGCGAAGAAATAGCCGAAGCCTTTAGGGATTCAAGCAAATGGGCAGCAGGCAGTTACACCGGCGGCGAGATGCCCTATCATTTCATTATTCAAAAAGACGGCACAATCGATCAATGTTTGACACTGGGTGACCATGCCCCGCACGCTAGACGCTGGAACGCTTCAGGTTTGGCGGTGGCGTTGATTGGAGACTTTCGAGACCAAGCGCCCACACCAGAACAATGGGACGCCCTAAAGCGGTTTTGTGGGCTATGGGTGCTTTATGGTTTAAAGGTCTACGGCCACACCGAACTACCCGGCGGATCAAAAGATAAATCGAAATCTTGCCCCGGTGATATGCTCAACATGGATGAATTAAGAAGAGAAGCAGAAGCACACGCGGCAGAACTGGCACGAACGGCAGTCGAATGGGCAGGCGTTAGCTTTGAGACTTACGAAACGTAGCCCAGGCTTTTGAGCACTTCGACGGCAGCATTAAAGCCCTTACAAATGTAAGTATCCCAACCGCAATCTTCGTCGAGCTTTCGTAACCATTCGCGTTGCTCTGGCGTGGTACTTGAATATTTCACGCGCTTAAGTTCGATTGCGCATGGTTTGCCGGTTACGGGTGACTTGGAAAAAATCAAAATATCGCTTAGGCCACGCTTCACACCGGCGCGTTTTCGTCTGTTTCCAGCCACCGGCCCGATCCCATAACTCTCATTAGGTGGATGCGCCCACACCAGCGGTTTACCGTTTACCGTTAATTGATCCAGCAGTCCGGCGAGTTTTGCTTGCTCTTGTGCTTCGGTGGGAACGTCCGAATACTTCGATTTCTTTTTGGGTTTTGATTTCGGCTTGATTGGTTCACGTGCAAGTTCACGAGCTTTCGAACTTTTTGCGAATGCTTCCAAAGCGGCCAGAACTCTTTCGCGGTACTCCATGCCCAAGCATACAAAGCGGCGTTTTTGTTTGTCAAAAGTAAGATTTAGAAAACTTTAAAACCCCAACACCATCGGAACCCAGACGCACGGATCGGCGACGGTATCGGTTGCCAGCAAATGCAACACGGCAACACCGAGCAGAACGCCACACAATAAATCAAAACCGGTCGTTCTTTTGTGTCTTATCTGCATTGCAAATCCTTAAGTTCGTTTTCGAAAACTCTGATCCAGTGTTTTAGAGTTTCGGTTTTATCCCGCGTTTTTTTGATCACTTGTTTAATCTCAGCACCGGCGCACGCAAGATCATCTTTTGTTGAACCTTGTCTGTTGCGGTTGATGTTCTTGGCAGCGTTCTCGAAGTGGGCGCACGCCCGATCAAAACCGGCATACCTGGCAGTAATTCCAGCGGCGTTAAACTCGGCTTGTTTCACATGGTGCGCGATATCTTTAAAGGCTTCCTCTTGTTTCGTTTGACGACGTTCCAGTTGTCTTAATTCGGTGCGTTGCTCGCTTAGTTCGCTTCGAGTTCGTCGAATATTCTCAGTGACGGATCCCGCGTAACGGTTTGGACCGCGCCCGGTTCTTTGTTTTTTCGGTTTTTTTGGAGTGAGTAAAAACATCAAAGCACCTCCAAGCATAGGACAATTCCAGTAATTGAACAGGCCACCATACCCAGCAGCAGCAGGCCGAAGAGCAAGTCTAGGTTTGCTCTGCTCGATTGGTTAGCGTGGTTTTTCATTGCCTGATCCATCCAGAACATTTTTTGCTGTTCTTCGTGCTGGCACTTTTCGCGCCACCATTGCAGGCTATAAGGTTTTGTTTCGTTCATTGGTTTACCGCTTTCTTAGTGAAGTTTTGCCGAAGGCGTTGCGCCGGTGTTTTGCCGCTAGGATTGCAAGCTGATCTGATTCTTCAATTGTTTGAGCCTTTACCACCGGCACCAAAAACCAATAATTTGAGGACTCCCACCAACCGCAACTGATTCGCGACGGGTTTAAAGTGCCGCTTTTATGGGTTTTTGCGCGAAATTTTTCTAAAGCTTTTGCGCCGGTTTTTTCGTCTTTGGTCCAGAGTCTTAAGTATTGCGATCCAACTTGTGATCCATATTTAAGCGTTTCTAAATATTTTTCATCCCAGTATTCGTATTCGCAGATCTCGCGGTGTCTACTGTCTGGCTTGAATAGTTTACCTTTAGTGGCGTTTTCCAATGCGTTGCGTAGGCGTTCCAGGTTTCTCCCTCGGCCCTGTTTGGTCATTTGCATAATAACGGCAAAATTACAGTCTTGATTATTTTGGGTCCTATAAACTTCGAAATCTCCTTTTTGCCAACGGGCGCGAAAATCTTCTTTATAGTGTTCCTGGACGTTTCTGCGCTCAAAACATGCCACTGAGATCCATTTATTATTCATTGGTTCCAACTCCATTTTTTATTTTAAGAAAACGGCGACCGGTGGGTTTTGAAATGTTTTAAGCTTGTTTGAGGTCTTTGACACATTTCACGCCCTTGTACCGGCCGCCTAATATTAATCGTTTCGGTTTTCGTCGATGTAGCGAATTGCTTTTCGTTTTGCTTGCCATCCGGCGAACGCGTCAAAGGCCAAAGCCCCAAGCAGAAGGCCCACGAATAAACTTAGAATTTGAATGCTCATAATGGGGCCGCCGGTCGGTAGGTTGTGATTTCCCGAAATGAAATCGAGTTATCTTTAACGGCGTACACGGTGCCAATTCTTTGAAACTCTTCGGCGAAACGTTCAGGCGAACGGCCGACATAGATCGCGGCGTTACCATGCGGAGCACCGACGCCGGTTGTTTTCTCAGGGTTCCAGAACTTCAAACGTCCGCGAACAAAACAGATTGAGAACTTCCAGAGTTTTTCAAACCAACGGGTTTCGGTGTTTGCGTTCACCAATAAAACGGCCTCGGTTACGTTTCCGGCCTCATACTCGGCGATCAGTTTTTCAACCCATGGCCCCACTTTGTCATATGGCGGGTTTAACCAGACGCGGCCAGCCCAAGGCTTTTTGAGTCCGTCGTCTTCTTTGCTGTAAAACTTAAGAGCGTTCACAATCTGGTTAGCGTTGGCATTGCTGGCAGGGTCTAGATCAATATCCCCCATAACTTGGGCGGCCGCGTCGATTATGTGTTCGGGTGTGTACCACTCCACCGGGCCGCGTTCGGCTTTCATGCGTACGGTGTGGCCGGTTTTTTCTTGGACCACCTCGCGCACGTGTTTCTGAGTTAACTGGCCATCGGGTGCGGTTTCGATTGCATCTTGGAAAGCTTGTTTTTGTTCTTCGTCGGGAAGCGTTGCCAATGGCCGGAGGTGTGTTTCGCGCAGGTTCTCGCGTTGTTCTTCAGTCGGTTCGATATTGTCGAGCACTTTAGAGGATGCGATCAGCCGGTAGGCGTGTTGACGTGCAAAGCCCCACTTCGCCTTACAGTATTCGTCAAAGGTGCCGTGGTCAGCTCGATAAAGGCGCGACTCTTTGATCTCGTTTAGAGCTTCCCCAACGGCATAAAACGCTTGAAGCTTGTTCTCGATTGTTTCTTCGAGTTCGGCAAATCGAACCCGTTGCGGTGTGGTCATTGCCTGATCAGTGATTTGGATTTCCATTCTATTTTTGCCCCCGTAATTTGTAAGTTAGGTTTTCTAATTTGTTGTTCGAGTTGTCGCCGTCGATATGCACTAAGCGGTGGTCTTCCGGCATTGGTCCCAAAAAAGCGTAAGCAACCAGGATATGGATTAACCGGGTGTGTTTGCGTTTATGGCGTACAAGCGTCACATGTCGGTAATCGATCCGGTTTTTCCCAGGTAATAAAATGCGCGGTTCTTCCCGATGCCCCCACCGGCCGCGATAGTATGAGCGAACCCGGCCAAGACTGGACACATCATAGAGCGCGAAGCCGTCGATCTGTTTCCACTCTTCGCCGTCGATTAGCATCACTCGGCAATCCAGATCGCTGGGTTTAGTTCGTGGCTTTCGCAGCCGTTGCGCTGATCTAAGATAGTGAGCGACTTTCTTTTCGGCTGGCAGGTCCATTCGTGTTCCCGTTCGTTATAGGTTGATTTTTCGCAGGTGCGGCAGTTGTCGATCGGTTTTTCGTTTTGGTGGCAGAGCTTCCAGAAGTTGCAAAACTTGCACTCGTACCAGTCGGCGCGTTTAGAAATCTTTGGCGGTGCTTTGGTTGATTCGAGCACCTCGCGTGCCATCACTCGCGCATCATGGGCGGCGGTTTCGTCGTATGTGATCAGCTCGGTGTAAAGTTCGTCGGTGTTTTTATTAACGCCGACATAAAGAAACGCAGGCAGGCCGGACCAGAACATATAGGTTTGACATTGGAAGAAGTGTTTTCGATATGCCTTGCGAACGCCGTTCTTTTTAAGCTGTTTAAAATTCTTGTCGCTGTGGGTCTTGAACTCTAAGCCTATCCACTGATCGGGTGCTTCAGGTAGCCCATAGGCGACACCATCGCAGGAACCAGAAAACCCCGGCAGCTCTGGATCGGTCCAGCGGTATTGTTCGCCGGTGGCTGGATCAATCGTTCGGACTGTGACGCCGGGCAAAAGGTTTAAATCTGATTCTAAGAATGACTCTTCGACTTGACCACGACGAAACAAGCGCAGAATACGGCCCTCATGCCAGGGTTCGAAAACCCACCGAAAACCGTACCAAAGCTTACGAGCACAACTATCACCGATAATCGACGCCCCCAAGTGGCCTCGCGAACTTCGATCGGCTGATCCCTCCATCAACCGGTAAAGCGCTTGATCCGTCGTGGCTGGGTTCATGCTTTCGCAGCCCCAAAAAACAAGCCGAAGAACCAAGAAAAGAAACCGGGTTTAGGCGCAACGTGTTCGAGGCTTTGTTTAACCGGTGCGAGTTCGTCGTGGAGCGTTTGCAGCGTCTGAATCATCGCTTCGTAAACGTCGGAGATTTGGCCGTCGATATCCGATTTTTCAATTAAGACTCTTTGGCGATGAACCCCGGCACGAACGGCCAGAGAAGTTGCGAGAATTTCAAGATCCGCCATGGTTTCGGCAGCGAATAAAAGGTCGTTTTGCCGGTCCTTCTTAGTTGTCATTTAAAAGCCCCATAATGGTTTGAGTGAGTTCTTCAGCGTCTTTGGCGTCAATGCCTACATGGTCAACGGTTTTCGGTTCTTCGGTCTTAGGTGGTCCTACAACGGCATTCTCAAGCATGGTTGATCGGTAATAACCGCCATAAGCAATGCCGAGGCCGGTTAGAATTAGGACCATTACCGGACCGGTTTTGTTTGGCTCTTTGTGTTGTGTTCGAAGTTGCATTCTTTGCCCCATACTCCCAAGAAAAAGGCCCCCGGCGGCGGAGTTGGAAACCACCGAGAGCCATACCCATTGCGGGTTAGCCGAACAGCGAGTCGAAACTTTGATTTCCACTCGGCGCGTCTGCTCGGTTTGTTGGGGTACTTTTTTGGGGAAAGTTTTGCGCTTGTTTGTCTGGCCCAGCGTGCCAGCGTTTTACTTCGTTGAACTCGATCCGGTTGCCTGCATCATCGAAACGGGAAACACGTTCGACCGTTACACCGACACGTCGGCCGATCAGATCATCGGTTTCAATTTTTTGGCTTTCGGGCAGCCCGGCGAAGTCTCGGATCATTTTTAGCTTGAGGTCGGCAGTTTCTCGCGCCGATTCCCTATGATGCCACAAGTGGATCTTTTCTTTGATGCGCACGTCTTCATGCTCTCGATCGACCGGTACAAGTACGAACCGCAAACCGGCGCTTTTTAGATTTTCGCCATTTTCGTTTTTAAAGTCGGCATAATCTACTTTCCCCACGTGAATGATTCGGCAAAGGTATTGGCCATCATCGAGCACCGGGCGACGGTTTTCGGCGCTAAACGTTTTTTTCTCTTTTGGTTTGGTTGTAAATGTATATTCCATCACGCGGCCTCTTGGCTTTCGGTGTTTTGTTTGTTGGTGAGTTCTAGTTTTTCGAAGATGGCTTTAAGATCTGGCCGTTCAAAGTCGCCTAAAGCGTTGTAGGGATCGCGAGCCTTGCAAAACTCGTATGGTGAACGGTTAGCAAACTGGATGCCGTAAACGGTGGAGCCGTCGGCTTTTTGCTTAACGACGCAAGCCCCCACGAAGTCAGGTTCGTAAGTCACTTTGCCCGGCAGTTTTCGGCCCGGTTGCATGATCTCATAGAGGCCCGTGTCTATGTTTCGATTGACGCCACAAGTTGCCACTACATCAAACGGCATAAGCTTGAAGCGCTTACAGTAGGTTTGGACCTGCTCAACCAACTTCCCATATTTGACCATGTAGTCTTTAGGATCTTGGGATTGCTCAGATAGAACCAGATCAGCAAGACCGGTTAAGCTATCGATAAACAGGCAATCGTACTGGCCGACTAAAGAACCGTTTTGGAGTTCATCCAGCAGGTGATCAAATTGTTTGGTGTTTTGGATTTCGGCAACGTCAACATCGCAATCGGCAACGGTACGGAGCCCTCCTTCGAAGTCGACGACTAACGACCGGCTCAGGTTCGGCAAGGTTCGAATCAGGTGCGTTTTACCGCTTCCAGCCATCCCAGCGAAGATCATGAAATTGCCGTGTTTCTTGATTACGTCGCGACACTTTAAAATTAGTGGTGGAGTCATTTAGTTTAACTCCTTAATTTTAACGGCAGTTGCGCCGGGCTTTGTGGTTACGGCCTCGGCAATTTTGCAGAATACTTCTGGCCGATGTTTTTCGATTTCTTTGTAGAGCTTGATCGAAAGTTTCGGCACATACGAGACGACGTTTTGAAGGTCTTCGGGAACTTCGTCTTTGATTTCTTCCCAGACTTCTGGATCAAGGTTGCGGCGCATGGTCGCGGTCGTTGTTACTTTAAAGCCTTCGATTTCGACGGTGTGTGATCCCTCGTCGTGGTAGGTCATCTTGTCGAGGATCTGCTCGTTGGTCAGCTTTTGGCGTTCTTTCAATTCTTCAATCGCTCGATCAATGTCGAGTCGGCGCGTCAAAAGTTGTGGTAAGTTCTCTTTGTCCATTTCTTCCATGGTCATCCCCTGTTTCGGTGGTGGTGGTTTCTATTTTTATTTCTTCGATTGGTTCGGGTCCGTCGACGTAAACGCGTAGAGCGTCGAGATTAAATTGATAGGTTCTCGGATAGCTTTGACGGTCTAGTTTGAAATCGTAAAAGCGCGGCGTGGGATGCGTAAAAGATCCGTCGGAGTGATTTAAGACTGATTCGGTGCTCATCGCTTTCACGAAGGCGCGAAGGTTATAGGCTCCGATTGCGCTTTTTACTGAGGCTTTTAATAGGTAAACGGTCGGCGGTTGTTTTTCGCGGTTTTCGTCTGGCTCTCGAATCCATCCGGCGCGGCGGCCTTTAATGTCTCCGATTAGTTCATTATCTCTTTTGACGTGTTGAATAGTTACGCCGGTTTCGGTTTCGATAAAGTCGAGCAGACGCCGGGCAGCCTGATGGTTTTCGTTTAGCGTTATTTTTGCAGTGTCATTACTCCAAACTTGGAAGACTGTTTTCACGATTTTGCGAACATCATAGGACTCAGGCAAAAGGCCCCATGATTGCGCGAGCTCCGCAGCGAGAGTTACGAGCGCAAAACGTTGAGCGGCACGAGCGCGGCGAGCGTCTTTGATATTTTCCCGAATGTTTCCGAGCATTTTTTCAAAGAAGGCGCGAACCCATGCCAGTTCATCGGGCTTGTTGTTGCGCAGCTCCACCAACCGGTTAAGGTATTCTCGGCCCACGGTGCCATAGGTTTCAGCCTGAGCGGTTTTGAGTTGCTGCGCTTCGTTTGGCAGATCTCGAACCAGATCAGGGTGTCCGATGTAAAGGTCGGCAATTCGTAGAGCTTGACCACCACGCAGATTCTTACCGCGTTCGGAAATCTTATCTTCGATTGAAATTTCACCACTGGATAGGGTCAGCAAACGCCAAGAGCGAACCCGGCGAGCTTTTGCTTTTTGGTCTAATCGTTTTCGGCCTTGACCATCGCTCAGAGCATAGACGGCACGTGTCACCATTGGGCTAGAGGCTTCGCCTAATTCATCCAGGCAGAGCGGCAACCCGTTGTAAGTTTCGCCCATAAGCTCGACAGCACCATCGGTAAGGTTCCAGCTCTTAAGGTATTTGTGAGGCCCAAAGACAGACGCGGCACATTCGAGCACTAACGACTTACCGGCAGAGCTTAGGCCGTAGAAATGCCAACCACCATCGGCGCGAAAGTTGACCAGCTCCATCAAAGGCGCAGCAAAGGCGGCACAAATCCCAAACGACCAAAGCGGCGAAGCGGCCGCAGGTTTCGCCATACGCTCGATCCACTCTTCGGTGGTCCCTTTGCATTCGCAAGCGGTTGGTGAGTTATCAACGGACTCGAAGCGGCCTCCGTCGTCGCCTAAAACTTCGTTACCTAATACGAAAACTTGCTCGTTCTTTGGTCCAGCCGTCCAGCCACTTTTGCCATAGGTTCGAACCACACCCGGCGCATAGTTCGAAAGCAGGTAATCCTTGATCGTGGTTCGTGCCAGTGGATGCGGTTTGACTCGGCAACCAAGAGCGCGGAGCGTCTCCCAAATTTTCATGCTTTCAAGCTCGGATCCGGTGATGAATCGATCAACGGTTCGACCGTCGCGCATTCGAATCCTTAAGAGCGTTCCATTTTCGGCTGCGTCGTGCATTGGTTCGGAGTCGGCAACCATCCAGAACGGACTAAGTGCCACGCAGTCACGGCGAGGTTCAGGCTTTTCAGGTGACTTGATGCCGTCGACTTCAAAAGCGGCCACATCATGGCAGCGAAAAATTCCCTGCTCATTGATTTGAAGATACGGGTTGAAGTCTTCGGCTTTTACTTCTTCTTTGGTTGCTCTTAAATCGATGCGTTCGGTGTTCATGCGTTCGAACTCCATCGTGGAAGATTGCGGCGGGTGCGTGAAATCATGCGTTTCAGAAACTCGATCCCGTGTTCCTCGACACCTTCCCAGGGTTCGAGGTAGGGCTTTGTGCAAATCGTAATAATCTGATTGTCGGTGAATTTACGAAGCACCAAAGAACTGACAACACTAATAAGAATGTCGCTTTTATTATTGGGGCCGAGTCGGCTTAGTTGCTCGAGGATTTTTTCGCCGTAGTCTTTGCCACGTAGGCCGGAGCGTTCAGCCCCCAACGCGGTGCCGTTGCCTTGGTTTACGTTGAGCGAGCTTTGACCAGGTGCTACAGGTGACGCCGATCCGGTTTGGTCTTTGCCGGTAATCTTGGCGCATTCCATCAACCAATGGTTTAACTTTGTTTCAGTTATCACCGGCAATTCATCGATCGGTGTGATGATGGGCGAGCCTTGAAACCAGTTGTATGGTTTGCCGGTTTTCTCATGAATCCCAAAGGCGACAAACTGGCCGGTATGCCCGAACACCTCGATCGGGTGTGGTTTACGGGTTGCGATTCGTTTGCCAGCGGTGCCGACTAAAGCCAGCCACTTAGGAGCCTGACCCACGCGGGTAGGTGGTTTGTGCCCGCCAAGAATACGAACCAGAGCTTTCCAGCATTCGCGGCTTTCTTGGTCCTCTAAGACGTCACAATCAAGAGCAATAAAACCCAGCTCAGAAGCAGCAGCAATGCCGATAGAATGCCCCGGAAATTTTGTCGACCATTCGCGCAGCTCATCGGCAGTAGGTCGGCGGGTGTTGAATTGTTGCCATTCATTAATGGCAGGCGCTTTTTTTCCTGGTTTTACTGGTAAGACCGGGTAGCCGTTATCAAATGCACACCATAAAAGTCCGGCGTCGTTAGTTGACTGAAAAAGCCCGGTTTTTTGTTGAATTGCCCCCAAAGCGTTGCCCCCATAACCAAAATCTTTTCCCCAAGATCTTGATCAGTTGTCAGGCAGCTTATAGAAGTGGAACCGTGTAAAGGTGCGTTCTATTAGAATGCCCGTGGGTCGTTGATCATTGGCGTGATCGGCGACCCGTTTTTTTTGCCCAAAATTTAATGGGCTTTGTCATGTTAAAAAGTAACGATACGACGCACAAGAAAAAAGGCGCGGCACTTTGCCGGGTGTTTCAAGTTGCGATTTTAGTTTGAACAGCCACGAACGACCACGAACAAACACACACCACCAGAAACACACCGGCGAAAAGTACGCGGGTCTATTTTTTTTGTGTTTTTGGTTTCAGTTGTAGATCAGTGATCCAGCTTTGGACGTCTGAAAGTCGCCAGAACGATTTACGGATCCGGCGGTCGTCGCCGTCTAAGATACGAACCGTTGCAGGGAAGCGGCCAACCTTAACCAAGTTAAAGATCTGGGTTCGGCTGATTCGTACCATCGCCATTACTTCGGCAATGTCTAAAAGTCTATCTGTTGTAGTTGTGGTGGGTTTTTCAATTGTTTCGGTAATCATTGGCGTGATTCCTTTATTTAAATTGTTTGTGTAAAGGTGGCCCAATATGAACCGCCGTGGATTCTCAATATGATTCATCACGGGTCCGACACAAGTTATTTGCAGTCTTATTTTATCGTTAGCTTTTAACCTCTTGGTTCGGTCTTCTCAAAATGAAACGCGGCGCACGGACCATCGCATTCAGCTATTCGCCTTATAATATACTCTAATTGTCCGAGTTTTTTTTCATCAACATTGCTCAACCCAGCAAGCACTTTCAAAACTTGCGGCGAGTGTTTCAAGTAGGCGGTTGAGTGATCCAGACAAATGTTTTTTAATTCTTCGAAGCTATCAGGTGGCACCACCGGCGGCGCGGTTTCTTGTTCTTGTTCTTGTTCTTGGGTCAAAAGGCCGAGCGGCGCAGCGTACCAGATCGAGCGGATTGCGGCAGGTGTGAGCGTTACGACTGGCAGGCCGTCGACTTCACCGATGGCTAGTTGTTCACTTGTTAAAGTAGCGGCGGCCAGCACGTCGGCCCCGTCGTCGATGTTAAGCGCAACCGATAGCCGGATCGCGTCGTTTCGGCGTTGCTTGTTCGGTCGGCCGTTTGGGTTTTTGGTGGTCTGGCCTCCTACGAACAGATCGAACGAGCCACCGTTAACGTATTCTCTGATCCCGTCGATGGATAAGTTTAGTAAATCAGGATGCACGCCGGAGCCTTCCAACGCGGGGACACTCATAAACTCAGTGAATTTTAGAAATGTTCCCATTAGCTCACGCGCTAAGACGTCGCGCTTTTTGCCAGTAGAGTTCGAATGTGTGTTGAGGGCTTCGATTAAATCTTTGTTTTTAACATCAAAACTTGAAAGCGCCGAATCCCCATCGTTGCTTTTTTTCATGGTTCACGATTGGCACAACGCAACCACTTGGTCCATGTGTGTTTATAGAGATTCGTGTTCGGAAACCCGCTTTTCTTCGCAACACGTACCAAAAAAGGTATTCTTGGTATTCCCGCGTTTCTCACCGGTAACAGGACCAAAGGTTTTTTATGATGCAACAAGCCGAATGT
>Ga0080013_1004280_pt1 | contig 14170 bp, 18 predicted proteins | sample ETNvirenome_6_85_FD_69236 | JGI IMG/M metagenome (GOLD analysis project Ga0080013, IMG submission 69236) | Marine viral communities from the Pacific Ocean - ETNP_6_85 (SPADES assembly) (version 2) | ecosystem: Environmental > Aquatic > Marine > Oceanic | place: Pacific Ocean | collected 2013-06-19
CTCATAAGTCGGATTGCTAAAGATCCTATTGGTTGTCTTCCTGATTGGGAAGGAGCTGAAGAACCTTGGCAGTTCTTAGCAGCTTGTGAGGAGTACTATCACTGTATAATTCTTTGTGATAGGAACTACACATCACTGATGGTAGCTTCAGATGCAACAGCATCAGGTATTCAAATCTTAGCTGGTTTAGCTAGAGATAAATCTAGTGCTATTTTATGTAATGTTGTACCTTCAGATCGACCTGTTGATGCTTATCAAGTAGTTGCAGATGAATCTAAAGAAGCAATACCAGCAAGCATTAAACCTTATTGGGATAGACGCTGTACTAAAAGAACAGTAATGACTATCCCTTACAATGCCAAACCATTCTCCAATAGATCTTACATAAGGGAAGCTTTATTAGAGAAAGGTGTTGTTATTGATAAAGATGATTTAACTCAAGCTGTTAGAGCAGTAAGAGATGCCATGCATAGAGTTGTACCTGGACCTATGAAAGTAATGAAATGGATTGAAGATGAAGTTTCAAAAGCTATTAAACGTGGAGCTACTGAACTTGAATGGTGTACTCCTTCAGGTTTCGTAGTTCATCAGAAGTTAATGAAGAAGAAAGTAACAACTTTAAATCTTCAACTTTTAGGTCGTTGTCAACTTGAAGTTGCAACTAATGATACAGACAAAGTAGATATTAGTAGACATAAAGCTGCTACCGCTCCGAATCTAATTCATTCGCTAGACGCTAGCCTACTTCATTTATCTGCAGTTAGATTCAATGCACCACTTGCCCTTATTCACGATAGCGTGCTTGCTCGTGCTACAGACATGTCTCAGTTATCCTCAGTGGTCCGAGAGACATATATGTATCTTTTTGCTGAGCACGATTACCTTACCTCTTTTGCCAAACAAATCGGAGCTGAAGAGAAACCACCGATTATTGGGGACTTAGAACCGTCTTCAGTAATTGAATCCACATATTTTTTCTGTTAATGAGAACAATCCACAAGACACTAGAGCCTGTAGTACTAGAAGGTTATCAGGCAATACTCAAACCTTCTAAATTTGGCTACACATTATCAGCTTTGATTGATGAAGATCTTCAAGCTGCTTTAGAAGTAGATAGGGAAGAGGGCCTTAAATGGTGCCAATCCCGTGTATCTAATCCTAAGAGATCAGTATTAAAGCCTGAACCTTGGGAAGAAGTAGATGGAGGTAGATATAAAGTTAAGTTCACTTGGAACGAAGATACAAAACCTCCTGTTGTAGATACAGAAGGTACACCTGTTACAGATGAAGATATTCCTTTGTATTCAGGTAGTACAGTTAAGATAGCTTTCTATCAGAAACCTTATATCCTTAATGATAAGACTACCTACGGTACATGTTTAAAACTTGTAGGAGTACAAGTAGTAACTGCTGGCGCTGGAGCTGGTGTAGATGTAGGTGATTTAGATCTAGAAGATGTAGTTGAACTATTTGGTACTACACAAGGTTTCAAAGTTGGAGATCCCAACGTAATGACTAAGGATACTAACGAGGAGGATGACTTCTAAATATAGATCAGGATTAGAAGAGCAGGTTGCTGACTTGCTCTCTAGTCTTGGTATTACGTACGAATATGAATCTACTAAAATCTCTTACCAAATCGCCCACATTTACACACCTGACTTTGTACTCCCTAACAAACATGTTGTTTTAGAGTGCAAAGGTTATTGGGATAGTAAAGATAGGCGGAAAATAAAAGAAGTAAAGAAACAGAATCCTGATCTTGATTTACGGATGGTATTTCAATCACCTTATAACAAGATCAGTAAGAAATCAAAGACTACATACGCTAAATGGTGCGATAAGCACAACATTCCATGGACACACTTCCATGACATCCCACTTGAATGGTTAATTTAAAATGAGCGACAAGTACGGCGACAAATACGGAACACCTGAGTACTACTCAGCAATGTTCTCAGACTTTTTAGCTGATGTTGATACTGAATATGCACCTAATGCTACAGAGAACATCTACAAAGGCTTCTTATTAGCAATCGATTCTTGGTTAGATTACCACACCACACAAGCAGATGCATACGGAGAATTCAGAGAGCGAGTTCGTAAGACACTCGGAATGCTCTAATTGTGGTTCATCTGATGCTAACTCTGTTTATTCAGATGGCCACACTTATTGCTTTGTATGTCACCATTATGTCGGAGGTGATAATGAAAACCACACTCATCAAATGAAAACAGATGTCTACCTACAAGGATATGCAACCCCTCTTAAAAGAAGGGGTATTTCCGAAAAGACCTGTGAGTTCTACAAAATCTACAAAGATGGAGAACTCCTACGCTTCCATTATTTCACGGATGATGGAGTACTTCAGGGAGCGAAAGTAAAATCAAAAAAGAAAGTATTCACCTATGAAGGAATTTCCACTAAAACTCTATTTGGCCAGCATCTTTTCCCTAATAGTGGCCGTCGGATTGTTGTTACTGAAGGCGAGCTAGATGCAGCCTCATGTTATGAGGCGATGCCTAACTGGCCCATGGTCTCTTTACCGCACGGTGCTGCTGGGGCAAAAAAGGACATTCAGAACTGTATCCCCTTATTACAAGGCTACGAGGAGATTGTCTTGTTCTTCGACAGCGACGAGGCGGGCCGTAAAGCTGCGGAGGATGCGGCAAGCGTCCTTCCACCTGGCAAGGTCTCGATCGCCCGTATGGAGGCGTACAAGGACCCTTCAGATGCATTACAAGATGGCAAACCTGAACTCGTTCGGGAAGCCATATGGAATGCTAAACCCTTTCGTCCAGATGGTATTGTCGATGCGAAAACACTACTGGATGTAATTACTACACCAAACAAACCATGCGATTATGAGTATCCTTACAGAGGATTACAGTCACTGCTGCACGGGATCAGACTTGGGGAGCTTGTATCGATTACTGCAGGTACTGGAACGGGAAAATCGTCCTTCTGTAGAGAATTATCAACTCACCTTCTTCAGGCCGGAGAAAGGGTCGGTTACGTGGCGCTTGAAGAGAGCAACAGACGAACAGCCCTCGGACTAATGTCCTCCGCCCTAGGTAAATCACTACACTTAGGAGAACATGACAGAGAAGAACTCGAAGAAGCTTATCAGTCCACAATTGCTCGATGGAATCTATTTCTTTTCGACGGTTTTGGCAGCTTCGATCCTGATATTATCTATAATAGAATTGAGTACCTTGCTACTGGCTTAGAGACTAAGATCATATTCCTTGATCACCTCTCCATTTTAATGAGTGGATTAGATGGTGATGAACGGAGGATGATAGACACAACTATGACTAAGTTACGCTCTCTTGTAGAACGTACTGGTATAGCTATGTTTCTAGTATCACATTTAAGAAGAACACAAAATGACAAGAACCATGAGGAGGGTGCCCGTGTCACTCTTGGGCAACTACGGGGAAGCGCAGCAATTGCACAGCTCTCTGACGGAGTTATTGCACTTGAACGCGATCAGCAATGCACAGCTCCGAACAATTCAACTACAGTGCGAGTCCTTAAGAATCGCTATAGCGGCGAAACTGGTAGAGCCTGCACCTTAGATTACGATTTAAACACCTGTCGATTCATTGAAAATGAAATTGAGAAAGAATTTAACCCTGCAACAGACTTCTAAACAAGATGTTTATTTTGAATGTATTACTGACTGCCACATTAAAGATCAATCTTGTAATGAGAAATGTGTGGATATACTTAAAAATGAATACGTACACCCTTGGTATGAATCAGTGGAACAAATGGTACGTGATGACAGAGATGGCTTACGCAGACCAAATCCACCAACCAAAGAGGCAATAAAGAAGGCACAGTTTGTAGATAAGACATACGTTTGGACTGGAAGATGACTTTAGTATTTGATTTAGAGACCGATGGGTTGCTAGATCGAGCCACCCGAATACACTGTATTGCAATTTATGATTCTGAGACTAAAGAAACGACAAGTTATAATGATGAATGCCCTGGTAAGGGTATGTCGTCACCTGTGGTACGGGCTGTCCAGTACCTCGAACAAGCTGATAGTATCGTGGGCCATAATATTATTGGTTACGATCTTCCAATTATTCGGAAGTTTTATTCCTTCTTCAATTTCACTGGTACTATTATTGATACTCTTATTCTTTCTCGGGTCTATCATAGCCGAATTATAGATGAGGATTATAAAGAGATAAAGAAAGATGCTGGTTACCTGCCTTTGCAGCTTATAGGTAGGCATTCATTAGAAGCTTGGGGTTATCGCTTAGGTGAACATAAAGGAGAATTCTCAAAGACTACTGACTGGAAAGAATGGAGTCAAGAGATGGAAAACTATTGCATTCAAGATACAAATGTAACAACAAAGCTATGCGACCACTTCCACCCTTACCTGATTGGGTCAAATTAGAACATCAGGTTGCACAAATACTACAAACACAGGAGGAAAATGGATGGACATTTAATGAAAGAGCTGCATGGGAGCTTACATCGACTCTCCAAAAAGAGTATGAAGAAACTGTCAAAATACTACGAGACAGGCACCCTCAAGTCGAAGGCGCGGCGTTTACTCCTAAAAGAAATAACCAAACACAAGGTTATGTTCAAGGAGCCCCATTTACCAAACTAAAAGAACTAAACCCCACATCAAGGGATCATATTGCATGGATCTTACAAACACACTATGGCTGGATTCCGTCATCACTAACCTTAACAGGCAAACCCGTGATAGACGAAGTAATTTTAAAGGAGATTGGGACGGAGATATCGATGATGTTCTTCAAATGCTTGGACTTGACAAAGAAGCTAGGGATGCTTTCCGAAGGGAACAACGCTTGGCTGAAGCTTGTTACGAACTCTAAGATTCATCATCACTGTTCAGTAGCAACTCATACTTTCCGTTGTGCACATAGACGGCCAAACCTTTCACAAGTACCATCTGATGAACGATTCAGAAAACTTTTCACTGTATCACAAGATAAGATCATGGTCGGCGCTGACCTTAGCGGGATTGAGCTTAGGATGCTCGCTCATTACTTACACCCTTATGATGGAGGCCGCTACGGTGATATTTTACTCAACGGAGACATCCACCAAGTCAATGCCGACAAGATAGGAATATCTAGAAGGCTAGTCAAAACTGTTACTTATGCCTTTTTATATGGGGCAGGAGATATTAAAATTGGGTTATCTTATGAACAATGCCTTTCCGAAAACAAGGCGCGAGCAAAGGGTGAGGAAATTCGTAAAGCTTTTATCAAAGCCATACCGGGACTTGCAAAACTACTTAAAGCTATTAAAGATGCGTCGAAACGGGGTTTCGTCTGGGCTATCGATGGAAGAAAAATTGAAGTTAATTCACCACACAAAGCATTAAATTATTTACTCCAAGGTTCAGCGGCATGTATTGCTAAACGTTGGATGGTTATTGCAGACCACAGAATAAAACTGCAACAAATTTCAGCTCAACAATTAGCTTTTATACACGACGAGCTGCAATACGAAACAACACCCAAATATATAGATGAACTTAAGTACACACTTGAATACGCAGCATGTAGAGCAGGAGAATATTACGGGTTTAGATTGCCAATCGCCGCTGAATCTAAGTCAGGACGAACCTGGGCAGATGTACACTAAAGACGAAGTATCTTCTTTAATTGAGTTAGCTTGGTGCGTAGGTATATTTGAAGGAGAAGGGTCGATCACGGGGAATAGACAAAGGCCTAATCAGCGCCATCTGAAGATGGAAATGACTGATAAAGATATTATGGAAAGATTCTTTAACTGTGTTGGTGTAGGTAATTTATATGGACCGTACACGAGGTCTGACAAACCACACTGGCTACCTATTTGGCACTGGGCTGCTGCAGCTAAGAATGATGTAATACCAACATTACATAAATTCCTACCACTTCTAGGTGTAAGGCGTAGAGAAAAAGCAGATGAAGCTTTGAGGAACTATGAAACTACTAATTGACGCTGACTTCATTGTCTATAAATGCTGTGCAGCAGCAGAGACAGAAATAGATTGGGGAGAAGATGTAATCTTAGTTACTAGCCACTTCAGTGAAGCTTACAAAGCTGTTACTAAAGAACTACAACGTATAGCTTTATCTTTTGGAGACTTCTCTGAAGTAATCCTTTTCTTTTCACACCACAAGAATTTTAGGAAGAAAATTTACCCGGAATACAAGGGACATCGAAACCGTAAGAAGCCTTGCGGATATAAAAAAGTCATTGCTGCTTTACAGGAAGACTACGGAACAATCATCATGCCTGAACTAGAAGCTGATGATTCGATGGGTATCTATGCTACCCAACATCCTGGCAATATTATTGTAAGTCCAGACAAAGATATGCGTCAGATTCCTGGCAGACTCTACGACTTTAAAGAGACCACACTCATAAACGAAGAAGAAGGTAGGAATTGGCATTACATACAGACACTAGCTGGTGACCAGACTGATGGTTACTCAGGAGTACCAGGCATAGGAGTTAAACGGGCTGTAGCTATCTTTGAAAAGGATGGATACACCTGGGAAACAATTAAAAATACATTCGCAGCTAAAGATCTTGAAGAAGATGTAGCGCTGATGAATGCACGCCTTGCAAAGATTTTAACTATAGGAGATTATGATTTTGACAGTGCCTCACCCATCTTATGGACCCCCACCACCAGTAACTGAATTGACAGTGGAACAAGATCTAAAGATAAGGGTATTACATGATGCTATTGAGAATCCTGATACTAAACGGGAAGATCTAAATACAATGATCATAGCATTATACCATCAAAACTTTGTCCTTTCCAACTCAATGATTAACCTAGTAAAAAAATGGCCTTCTCCAACCCGTTCCAAGCAAAAGACACCATCTGCTTCAGCAACAACACCGGACCAACCTACTACAAAAGAGGTAAAACCCAGGTTTGGGACTTTATTCGGGATAACAATTTAAGTTTCCACCTTGGTAATGCAATTAAATACATTGTTCGTGCTGGCTTTAAGCACGACAAGGAAGAAGATCTCAGAAAAGCAATCCATTATTTAGAGAATGAACTTGAATACATCCAGTCTACAAACCCAAGCGAAGGAATTTCGGAACTCGTACCGTATCCCCAATTCAAAGACTGTATCACAGCGTTCGGTTCAGAAGAATCTGATCGTAGAGGAATTTAAGGAATTCTTAGAGGCAGAAGGTATGTTATTTAGACATAACCCTGCCTTTCAATCAGACACTTTAAAAGAGTTAGCTGATTTAGTTTATGTTTGCTTTCAATATGCTGAGAATATGGGATGGGATCTTGACGAAGCAATGAATCGAGTACACCTATCAAATATGTCAAAACTAGATGAAGAAGGTAATCCTATTTATCGAGAAGATGGCAAGGTCTTAAAGGGACCAAATTATGAACCACCTACATTAACTGATTTACTATGACCAACAAACCTTCACCTATTTCTCGTACTGGTAGGGTACAGAATTGGATGGATAATCCAGAAGGACGCTTACCAGTATCTTGCACGGTTTTTGTCGTAGAGGATTCTATGGACGAAGGGCGTGACTCAATCGAAAACAGCTGGAGATTCGTCTCTCATGCACTCCGATATGGAGCAGGAGTTGCAGTGCATTTATCAAAGCTCCGACCAAAAGGAAGTGAAAACGGCAAAGGTCTTACGGCTTCTGGCCCTGTATCCTTCGGAAAAATCTACTCGATACTTAATGAAACTTTACGAAGAGGCGGACACTACAAAAATGGCGCTTGTGTTTTGCATTGCGATCTCAGCCATAGCGACATTCTCGATTTTATTAATACCCCGCGACACGAACTCCCATGGGTCAAGCGATGTGTCAATCTCAATTCCAAAATGTGGAACGACGCAAGCGATGAAGTCACTGAAGCCTTGCTACACGGAATTAAGAGTGGAGACATCTGGCTCTGCAAAATAAGACACGATAGAAATGGAAAAAGAATCTACGGGAATGTCTGTCTTGAAGTATTCCTGCCCTCACGCGGAACATGCTTGCTCCAACATGTCAATCTCGGTGCCTGTGAACTTGAAGACATCCCACAGGCTTTCTATAACGGTATGTCCCAGCTGTGCAATCTTCACAGCCGAACAGGTGTTGGAGAATCTGGAGAATATCTTTCGCCAGAGACAGATAGGCAAGTCGGACTCGGAATGCTCGGACTGGCAAACCTCTTACGGAGGTACGGAGTAAGTTATGCAGAATTCGGAGACGCACTGGAACGAGTCAACAAAGGATACGTACAAAGTGAAGCAGATATCCTCGCCAATCAATTTAAAGTTGGTATTGAGTCTGCTGCTCACGTTGCCCGTAATAACAACATGGATAGGGCTTTTGCTATTGCTCCAACTGCTAGCTGTAGCTACAAGAGCTTCGATTTGGACGGCTTCACAGCTACACCAGAAATTGCACCACCAATAGCAAGGTCAGTTGATAGAGATTCAGATACCTTTGGTGTTGAATACTTTAACTACGGACCAGTGGAGATAGCTACAGAGGTAGGTTGGGATGCTTACAAAAAAGTAGCTGATCAGATCATGATCATGCTTAATAATACGGGACTTCTTCATGGATACTCATTCAACTCTTGGAGTGATGTAGTAACCTACAACGAACAATTTGTGGAAGAGTGGCTGCTATCACCGCAGACCTCCCTTTACTATTCCTTACAAGTAATGGGCGACACTCAAGATAAGACTGATGTATATGCAGCAGCTGATTGGGATGAAGTCGATGGTTACTTGCAGGATATTTTAAACGAACCTGTTGATTGTAACTGTGGAGAATAATGAGGAAAGATCCTTATCAGAAATTACTGGACCGTAAGCGGAAGTGGTCCCCCGTACAAACCACCGCTGGAAAACTAAAAGAAGGAAGTGAAGAAACTATATTGCGTGCGTTATCGATTCGCCATATGGAACTACCTGTTGGTGAGTGGATTAGAGAAGGTCTTAAGCGTGAAGTACCAGCGTACTCGAGGCCGGTTCTGGAATCGAATATTGAAGACGAGACGAATCACGACCTCGCTCTCAATTACGTCGCCAATGCTCTCGGTACTGATCCTAAATCTGAGGAGGAAGTCCTTAAGATCAGAGAAGCGTGGCTTGCTCATCCAGATCACACGATCCTCAAAGCACTTGTTGCCGAGCGTGCGATATTCTTTTGTTTACTCCCTTTTTTTAGGTTTAACGGTGACGCTGGATTAAGAACAGTTAGCGCGGACATTAGTAGAGATGAACAGATTCATGTTGCCTCTCATTCTCTTGTATGTAGAGAGTTGGGTTTGGCTCCTAGTGGCAGTTTGGATAAACTTAGGAAGGCCACCATTAATTGGATTATGGAACCCCTAGGTACAAATACTGCCGACAAATATTTAAACAAAAAATTCTGGTTGGATTCAAGTGATCGCCTGATGTATGAAGGCAGGGCACCTGAACTTTCTGACACCAAGCGTGGACGAATGCCAGCCTTCTTTGAGCACTCGAATGTCAATCTCCCGAAATATGCTTGAGGCCATAGTTGGTCCTCAATTTGATCATCACCTCCTGGAAGAACTCCGGGAGGTCTTTCCACCAGTGACTCCTATCCCTACAGATACGGTTTCACAAATTATGTACACAGCTGGTCAACGTTCAGTTGTTGAATGGCTAACTAAAAGAATGGAGGATGAAAGATGAGTTGGCTACCAGGGGTTGGCCCTGTAAAGGATGTAAGCGCGGTAGGTGTAACTAGAGGACTATCAGAAGGCTGGTATAGTTCAGACCCGATTCATAAAAGTAATAGAAACGAAATCCTGAAGGGTAACTTCTGGGACATTATAGATAACCCTCTTTATGAAGCAGCAGCAGCAGGTTTGAACATCGACTGGGATACTTGGGTTGAAGAAGCTAAAGGTCTAGTAGGTACTGGCCCTGAAGATGGTTCGGTAAGAGTACGTGCAGTGGTAGTTGCTGGAACTCCTGCTGGAAGGCGGAGAACAGGAACGAAGAAAGGAGGAGGCTGGACTTATAGTAATCACCCAGGTACTGCAGCTGAATATGAATGGATGACCAAGGATGAAGCTGTTGAAAGAGGGTTAGACTTTGAAGGAGTTTCGACATCTCGCTTCGTAAATAGAGAGACTGGAGAAACAACAAATGAACTGACGGCACCATGGGAACAACATCACACGTTTGGCATGATGAACAGCTACGGTATGGGGCAGCAATGGTACCTTAGAAAACAATACGAAGATTGGGAAGATGACTGGGAAGAACTACGTGATTGGGGTATACATAATGAAGATGTAGCTGGAAAGTTAGATGAGATGAGTGACTGGTTAAGTGACATCGTTAACATTAACGATCATCTACATCCGATCATACGAGAAGGACCAAAGGGTGAACACTACGGTATTGAAGGTGACATCTGGGAACACTATGGTTTAGACCAAGAACCAGAACCTCCTAAAGAATTGGATTGGAATTCATATGATAAAACCATGCAACTAAGTACAGCTATTACAAGTGACGTAGGTTACAGCACACCAGAAGGTATTACACCAGTAGATTTACACGGAGATTAATTATGACAACATTATTTGGAGACTTAGAAGATGCCGTTAGATAGTAGCTGGTTAAGCCGTGGCGACAGTGACACTATGTTTGGTAGGGCCGATTGGGATTGGCTGAGGGGGCAAAACACTCCCGAAACAACTGCCTGGCAAGTAATGAGTCAGCTAAGGGGCAATCAGGACAAACTGGCGCAACACAATAAGCCAGGGCAAGGGGGACTTTTTGAGCTAATTCAGCAACAAGCCCAGGCCGAGGCACCAAGATGGGAAAAAGTACATGGTGTTGACAGATGGCAATACGGTACTTGGGGTGGAACAGGTTTTGGTGCGAAGGATATAGAAGCAGCTCGTAAACAAGGAGCAAGTGAATATCAACTTAGACAGCTTTATCAACGTGCAGGACAATTAGGAATAAGACGTGATACTCCAGCCGCACAAGCGATTGCAGCTAATGCACCTACACCTGAATGGAACTATGGAGCACATGGTGGATGGGGATTTGGCATGGCAGATGTTGATGCTATGGGTGATAACCTTGAACAACTAAGGGGAGCTGCAACTTGGGCTCGTCAGAATAGCCTTAATATAGGTGAAGGAGTTAATGAACATATTGCACGATTAGATGCTGACGCAAGGGATCAAAGGCATCTCGATCACCTTACAGAGCTTGATGATGCTCAAGCAGCAAGAGATGCTGAAGCTGCATCTTTAACGGCAACCTTTCGAGCAGATACACTAGCCCAACAACGAGCAGCAGCAGCAGAGCAACAGAGACTACAAGAGGAGATGGCTACACAAGCAGCAAGAGTGAGAGGTAGTAGCCCTACTGGAGTAGGAGGACCAGCATCAATTAAAGGTTCACGTTTATCAATCACTCAATCAGGTGGTAGGAAGGGAACAAAGAGGTTCGCTAGACCTACTCAATACATGAACACACTAGGTATGACTTCAGGTGGATCAACTTCTACAGGAAAATCGCCACTTAATTTATAATGACAGCTAAACAGAGATACGATGTACTATCAAGTAACCGTTCTCAATATTTAAACATAGCAGAACAAGCATCTAAATTAACTATACCTTACTTAGTTAGTCTAGATGATAACTCTAAAGGAGCAAGAAATTTAACAACACCGTGGCAGTCGGTCGGAGCTAAAGGAGTTGTAACGTTAGCAGCTAAGCTAATGTTATCACTACTACCACCACAGACTAGCTTCTTTAAACTACAGGTAGATGAATCCAAGTTAGGAGACTATGGACCAGAGATTAAGTCAGAACTAGATTTAGTTTTTGCTAAAGTAGAACGTACTATACTTGAGTCAATCGCCGCTTCTGACGACAGGGTTGCTGTACACCAAGCCATGAAACACTTGGTTGTATCAGGTAACGCTCTTTTATTTATGGGTAAGGATAAGCTTAAGCTGTTCCCACTCAATCGCTATGTTATAAGTAGAGATGGTAATGGTAGTGTAATAGAGATAGTTACTAAAGAAATTATCAACAAAAAATTAATTGAAGAATCAGTACCTAAGATGTTTAAGGAAGGTACTGAGTACAGTGATGATGACAGTGCCGACTGTGATGTTTACACACATGTAAAGGTTAAGAACAATAGAGTCCATTGGCATCAAGAAGTATATGATCAAATCATACCTAATTCAGTTAGTAAGTCACCACTTAATGTTACACCTTGGCTTCCACTAAGATTCAACACCGTTGACGGTGAGGATTATGGGCGAGGAAGAGTAGAAGAGTTTATGGGGGATCTTAAGTCCCTTGAAGCACTCTCTCAGGCACTCGTAGAAGGCTCTGCAGCAGCTGCTAAAGTAGTCTTTACTGTATCACCATCAGCTAGTACTAAACCAGCCACTCTGGCGGCTGCAGGGAACGGTGCAATCATCCAGGGAAGACCTGAAGATGTTGGTGTTATACAAGTAGGAAAGGGAGCAGACTTCCAAACTGCTTATCAAGCAGCAGGTACATTAGAGAAGAGGTTGTCTGATGCATTCCTTATCCTTAGTGTAAGACAGTCAGAACGTACTACTGCTGAGGAAGTACGTATGACACAGATGGAACTAGAACAACAGTTAGGAGGTTTATTCTCTCTACTTACTGTTGAATTCCTAGTACCTTATCTAGACCGTAAGCTTAGTGTACTAACAAAGAATAAAACTATACCTCCTATCCCGAAGGATATAGTTAAGCCTACTATCGTAGCGGGTATCAATGCTTTAGGTCGTGGTCAAGATAGAGAAAGTCTTGGCATGTTCCTTCAAACTATTGCTGGAACAATGGGACCGGAAGCACTACAGAATTTCATCAACCCTGATGAAGTCATCAAACGTCTAGCCGCAGCTTCAGGTATCGATGTACTCAACCTAGTGAAGAGTATGCAAGAGATACAAGGAGAACAACAGCAACAGATGCAACAACAGATGGCTATGCAAGAGCAGCAGAATGCTCCAGCTATGGCAGCTGTAGAACAGAAACAGATGCAAGCTGAAATGCAATTAGCTGCACAACAACAACCACCACAATAACTATGGCAGAAACACTAACAGTAGACACCAGTCCAGATACTGAAGTATTAAATTCAGATGAACAAGAGTCTTTGGAGATTGGTGAACAGATGGAAGCTGCTCAGGATAATCTCCTAGCAGGTAAATATAAAGATGCTCAAGAACTAGAGAAAGCTTACATTAAACTACAAGGTAAGTTAGGCGAACCTAAAGAAGAGAAGGAAGATACTTCTCAAGAACTAGAGATCAAGAAGGAGGAAGAAGAAGAAACTAAAGAAACTGATTCTGACTTTCTTGATCGCCTTTGGGATGAAGCTCAAGATAAGGTTAGTGATGAAACACTGCAGGAACTCAGTGAGATGAGTTCTCAAGACCTAGCACAGATGCATCTTAAGTATAGATCAGAGAATCAGAAAGTAGTTATTACTGAGAAACAAGTTGGTCAACTAAAAGATGTAGCTGGTGGTGCTGAGAAGTACACTGAAATGATAGGTTGGGCAGAGAACAATCTCCAGAAAGAAGAGATCAACATGTACGACGCAGTAATGGAGAAAGGTGATCCAATGGCCTGCTTCTTTGCTGTACAAGCTTTGAAGTATCGCTTTGATGATGCGTCTGGTGTAGAAGGTAAAATGCTCACAGGTAAAGCACCATCTTCAGGTGGTGATACCTATAAAAGTCAGGCACAAGTTGTGGAAGCAATGAGTGATCCTAAATATGATAATGACCCTGCATATCGTAGGGAAGTTATGAAGAAACTAGAACGATCTAATGTTGATTTTTAATTATGATTCCACTTTTAACACCTTTAATACTTACAGCATCTTGGTATGGACCTGGTTTCGACGGTAATCTTACAGCTAACGGTGAGCGGTATGATCAATACGCAAGTACTGCTGCTCACAAATCCCTTCCATTTGGAACCAAACTTAAGGTTTGTCTTGACACTTGTGAAGTGGTAACTATCAATGACCGTGGGCCGTTTATTCCGGGCCGGGATCTTGATTTATCTCTCGGTACAGCTCGCAGGATCGGCATGGAAAGTGCCGGTGTTGC
>Ga0080013_1004282_pt1 | contig 14166 bp, 6 predicted proteins | sample ETNvirenome_6_85_FD_69236 | JGI IMG/M metagenome (GOLD analysis project Ga0080013, IMG submission 69236) | Marine viral communities from the Pacific Ocean - ETNP_6_85 (SPADES assembly) (version 2) | ecosystem: Environmental > Aquatic > Marine > Oceanic | place: Pacific Ocean | collected 2013-06-19
GTACGATGTTTGTGTCGAGTCGTGGTTCGTCCACCCCAGGCCGACGTGCGGCTGTCGATATCTTTATGCTCTATATAAAACTTCTGCATAACTAGAGCTCTTTTTTCATCAAGAGTTAAGTTTATATTATGCTCCCCCGCGGCGATTCTATAAGTCCCACCTCGCCAGCGGCGGTTGTCGCTGTCCTCACCAATGCTATAATCCTGATTCTGCCGATCAGTCTGTGCGCCATCGACGCGCGCTCTCGACGTATTTTTATTTCCTTTTGATAGTACTTGCCCGGTTATCGGATCAACGCGAACTGCATTTTCTGCTTTCGGATAAAGCCATACGGGATCACCACCATACCCTAAATGCCATCCGCTTTGCTGATACCATCCTTCATCTTTACCAGTCCCTTCTGTAAGAATATTATTAGCATCATCTATCATATAATATGGAAGATCGTCCCCATGCATCTGCTGGGGTTGGGGCCAGTTGCTGTCATGTGGATGTGTGGCCTGACTTTCGTCATTTTGGTCATCGGCATCGCTATCGCCACTGAAAAGTTCTCCAGAAACAAGACCGAATAATGCTAAAAACTCATCATAATTGGCAACATGGTTACCACCAATATTATTTCCATCTTCATCTATATCAACAGGGCCTGGTTTATATCCCCATTGATTAGCTCCATCTAGATTAGGCACACCAGGGTTTCCAAAAGATCGCCATGAGGCGGCCCCTTCATCCTTTGGTCTGAGTCGAATCTGACGATCACCGATGTCAGCGACAAGTTCGGGATCTATCACCATTCTTGGCAGACCCACAATCTCGTCGTCGCGACGGCCACCCTTGCCGGCATCGAGTTGCCAACTTCTAAACTTCGACGGTTTAAAATATTTAGTGCCGCCAGGGTGAGGGCTATAATTTTTAATATCGTTAACACCATTCAATGTAATGGCGCTAAATCTCAAATACCACTGTTGAGCAACTTTAGTGGTAAGACGCATCGGCCGGTTTCGACCCATATCTATTTCTAAAACATCATCAAAATCAGAAGTATCATCATAAAGAGATAATTCAACAGCTTGGCCTTCTTCATTTACAAACTTACTCCAGCGGCTTAAATTACGTTCAAGCTCTGCAATTTGACCTTCATAAGCAGTAATATTCAGTTGTATATCTAGGTACTTATCTCTATCACCTTTAATTTTATTATCAAGAATAGAACTTTTTCTAAGATTGCTGTTTACATATCTTTCCCATTGTCGTTGAAGATTAGTAGATCCTATTAAAGCCTGCGGATGCTCAGTTTTCCATGTAGATTGAAAATTTGATACACGAATTACGCGAGGAAACGCATCCTCAGCTGATGTTTCTATTGGCAACGATGGAACTATCTTAACACGACCTTCAACTTCTTCGGTCGTCGGCTCGGGACTATGAAGAGTTAAAAGACCGTCACCATCGTTATCGTGGTCGCTTGCTAAAAAGCTATCAGTAGGTACTCGATGCTCTTTCCACAAAACCCAATCTAAGCTAACTTCAGGAATACCATATTCAGCTTCTAATATAGTAATTACTGGAGTATATAATCCTGTGGACTCATCAACTGCAGCGCCTCTAGCCATTTCTTTCCAATTTCTAAAATTATGTAAGAAACTATGCTCACCCCCTACTTCATTAGCTCTTTCATAGCGGCCTCCAGTTAACGTTTCAATTGTTTCTTTTAACGCTGTAGATGCAACAGAATTGGAAGAAATGGCTATTCTATATTTCTCTAAATCTACAAATTCAGCTGTTAGCTTTTCTTTTAGTTTTATAAGCTGGGCTTCACCTTTTCTTACAGTATCTTCAAGTTGATCATGTACTAAATTCTTTGATGTTATCTGTTGCCAAGTTTTTGGAGCAAAACGGGGTCCATTACGCTCGCTACCTGTGCTAAATCGCCAATTATTATAAATTTTACCAGTCAAGAAGTCCAAATCAACAGGCTCGTGATAAATGTCTTCTACTGTTTTTCCTTCTGCTTCTAACTCAGCAAGTCTATTCTTCATAAGCTGTTCAAAATAATTTCCAAGCCATGTTACATGAAGATTATACCATCTCTGTTGTGTTAACCTCCAAATTTGAGAAGAACCTCGACGATATTCATCGACATCCATAACCGCAAAAGTCTTCTTTCGCGTCTGGGCAGTGCGGTTGCGGCGGCCGCCTCCGGCCGGGATCAACCATGTATATCTGATGCTAAAGAAAAATTTACCGCCTCTTTGTTTAGCCCTATAAGCAGTTGGGTTGGTAGGATCAAACCCTTCAGGTGATCCTCCTGTAGGTATTACAATTTGGTGTCCATTTTCATCTATAACTGTTTTTTCTTCTATAAACCAATCTGGCTTAAAAAATCGAATTGGCCCATATTTGTCACCCATCTGACGCGCTAACGATGTTAAATCTTCTTCTCCTTCGCCGCCTCTTAAAGCCGCAGCAAATTGATCAAGGGCATTTCCAGGCTCGCGAGCCGGTTGTGCAGGGTTCACCGTAATTGTATTTCCGTCTGGATCTATAACCGTGTTCGTCGGCCTCTCAGAAATATCATCATAAGCCAAGTCGCGGACTTCAGTCGGGGTGAGAGCCAGGATCGTGCTCGTCTGTGAAGCTATCGCCGGGGCCCCGGACCTGAAATCAAGAGTTACCATATGGCCGCGCATAGGTAAAATAATATTTCGGGAACCTTCAGGAGTAGGAAAACATCTATATATTACTTTCCTTACATCTCTATCTTGAGTGGTGCTAATTATAATTTGCCCACCACAAGGAGTAGCTTTTTCAAGTATTGGGTTCTTACCTTCCATAGTTTGTTGTATCGCGAAGGGATCATCTCCTCTATAAGGTGGTTCTGTACTCCATTCAACTTTCGTACTCCCATCGCGGGCGACGATTGTGTGCGATTTAACTTCACCTTTGAAGCCGCGGGCTCTGAATGGAGGCAAACATTTTTCTTTCAATCGTATAACAGCCGTCTGCAATCTCTCTGACATAGTACCACCACGATTTGCGCCTTTTACTTTTTCTTGGAAAGCAGTTTTTAATTGAGAGTCATTTTCATTTTTCATATATTTAAATTTAGGATTAAAAGGCATCTGATTGTTAGCTACCCTAGACCTATTTTGATTATTTAAACTTAACCTTAATGCCTCCAGAACCCAGCCTAAATAATAATATACAATCTTTACTCTAAAAGTTGTAACCTCTTCCATTTCAACAGCAGCATCTGGATCTGGATTCTCTGCGGCGCTTTCGTCGTCGTCACCATCAATCACAATTCCATCGGCTGCAGCCGGCTTAAGAACAGTAATTTCTTCAAAAGATCTTATTCCTGGACCTCCCCACGGAAATGCAGCCTGCTCTCTCTTTTTAACTTCATTCCAATAAGCTTCTTGATTATATTCACCTCTATCTGAAGAAAAGCCTCCATCATCTGCATGGACTTCTGACATTGCTTCTATTACAGTTTGAGCACGACGATCATAAAGAGTCTCAATTCCCGGAGGCTTGATTCCAGTAGGATTACTCCCTTGAGGGGTCCATAACGCCGCCTGTCCATTCGCTATTAATTGTGGAAGAGGAACAGTTTGACCTGAAGGTAATGTTATTGCAGCTTCTGTAAAATCACCAGGTTTACGGCCAGTATGAATACTAGGGTCGTATTCACCAGCTGACATTATAGCATGAAACGCAGGTGCTAACCCATCCACTTTTACTTGATGCATATTCTTGCCGGTGTCATTTTGCAACGTAACATTTATTTCCAACTGGCCCATTTCATTAAAAGAGAAATCATAATTCCTAATAGCAACTTTAGCAGCATACCACATTCCTCCAGTATCAATACCATCTAAACCAATAGCCATCATATTCATCTGGTCGTTGGTCCGGTCTGGCATTATTACAGGCGGTGGTGTTCCAACAAAACCAGGTATTATTTGTGGATTTGACCATCCATATATAAGAATAAACTCCCCATGCATAGTAGCTAACTTAGTATATTCAGGACGATCATTTATATACGCAGGATCATTAAGAGTTATTCGTACATTATATTTTTTCTCTGTTAAATTACTATGTTGCCCATAATCAACCTGTAAATCAGTAATACCAACGCCACCCTTAAATTCTTTAGTTTGAGTATTATGAGTAGCTTTGCCTTCTAATTGATCTTTATATCTGATTCGCGTGCCACCATGTCCTTCAGCTAACATAATACCGGTTACAGGGGCCGACTGGCTGATGAACGATTCCTTGGCCTCGTTACCTTTAGCTTCATAAAGATAAAGATTTATAAATCTATCTTTTATTTCATTCGAGAACTTTTCCCATGATGTGCCAAATTCCTTAGATTGGGCACCAACCCCTTCAGTATCTACATCTGGATTAGCGTTAGGAAGAGTCATAACCCTTTCTTCCATAAACCTGAGGCCCGACAAAACCCTGGGTACATCTTCAACAAAATGAACCGGTTTGAGTCCAGTCCCTTCAGGATTTTTATTACCAAACATTACATCAAATTCCGCTTCATTATAAATTCCAATAAGTTGAACAAATGGAGCTAATCCAGTTAGATCTTGAGCAGACGCTAATCTTCTATTATTCCAGTTTCTAATTAACTGCTTAGGAACTCGCGCTGAATATGTTATTTCCTCTTCAGGTTCGGCTATAACTATAGAAGGGTCTTCTACGTAATTTGCTGGCGCGCCGGTGAACGTCATCGGTGTAGCACCAGCCAACGGAACAGGGCCTGAGCTAGGTATTGTAAAAGTATCAACCATCTATTTTCTTAAGCGTTTTTTAGTAATTGAATCATTTTAAGTATATGATCTACATCATTAGGTATTTTTAATAGAGTTCCAGGTAAAAGCTTATAAGAAAAAGGATTTTCTAAATTATTCATTAAACAAATCGCCCACCAATAACTAGAGTCACCTAAAAATCGTTCCGCTATATAATCCAACCTATCAGTTTCTTGAAATTTTACTACTGTATGTGGTATATTAGACAAAATAGATTCACTAAGAGGCGGAAATGTTTCTAGTCTTACAGGATCATTACTGTAAGTTTTTATTCTTCTAAGAGTTTGATATCTGGATATGGCCATTATAAAATATTTCCCCTACTCAGCATATATCGGTTTGCCGACATCACTTACTCCAACAGGAATGCGCTGAACTTCCATCGTCGAAATATTTGCTGTCGTTTGATCATTTATTTGACGCATCTTTTCTACCCAATCTGTTTCACCCAAGCCACCTTCTCCAGTTGATAAATCTCCAGAAGGTATAAATCTTCCCTTGGGTCCATAACCAGCCGAACGCGTGGTCGTTTCGGAGAATGGAGAGAATGCATTAGTGCTGCCTCCCAGGGCAGGGTGTCTACCCTCGGTCGTTCTATATCTACTTGTACCTGTATTCAATCCACCCACTGGTCCGCCATAGAAATCGAAATCGCGATCGGGAACTCTTTCATGTATAACTTGATAACTCATTGTAACAGTACAACCTTGAGGCATTCTCACACCTGCAGTAGTTTCCCATTTGCCTCCATTAAACATCCAATCATAAGATAAATTTCTAATAATACCCACCCTATATTGAAATAAATCGCCGATACGCATAGCTATAATAGGCCCCTGAGATAATCTTCCTGTATTATCAAAGTCTGGATAACATTGCTGTGCCAACCATAAAACTCTCTCATATACATTTTGTAATTGTCTCATAGTATTTGCAAAAATAGTAAAACCTACATCTATCGTCCTATCAGTAAAAGTATAAGTATGCATCTGTTCACTTCTTCCAAAAAAATGTCTAGAGGCCCATACAGGAGCATAACTTTCTGATAACGTATTAATAATAGCTTGGAGGTAACATACTTGAAATCTTTCATTAGCTTTATTTACTGTAGAAAACACAAAAGGAAAATGTTGTCCGTTACTAAACTTAACTGTTTCAGCTCCAGCATCGGGATCTGCCTCATAATCACGCACAGCTACATTTAATTTGTCTGGTTGTGAATTAGCTGTCTCCGTATTAGATCTAAAACCTGCATCTCTCTTTTCATAAGTTAAATATTTAGCATCGTCGGCCTCAAAAGTAAATGGTGTTGTATCATCTAAAGACGGAGTTTCCCCACGAATTATTTGCGCATCCATATTATCAAGAGGTTCTTGCAGTAAATTTACCGCGCGGCCTGCAATAATACCATTTGCAAATGTTGAATTAACAACAGCCACATTTAAAGCTTCAGGATTCGCCGCGCCTGCACCTCTCACTCCACCAGCAGCGCCGGCGCGATTCCTAGTATAAAGAGTTTGAAAAGTAGCAGCATAATTACCAAACCCTGGCGGGCCTTCGCCATTGCCGCTAAAATTATTAGGTGTTTGAGGTGGTAATAAAATATTTTGATTTAAATTTTCATGTAATGGCTTTTTCTGCATCATTCGCGGGCCGCCTTCTGCTGGGCGACCCCAACCCGGAACATAAAATTGAGAAATATGTTCTTTTGGATTTAACACTCCTGTAAGATACTGATAATATGCTTTTATTTGTGAGTCCGCTACATCTTCCCTCTTCGCGGAATCCATCGCGCCCGCGGCTTCTAAAAACGCTCTTGTAAGTGTTTTTGCATTACGTTTTATTCTATCTGAAAAACTAATATCAGCACCTAAAATCTGACCCGCATTAAAACCTTGTAATGCTTGATTAAGAATATCCATCTCACTCAGTGGAGCTGTAAAACTATCACCTTGTGTATCGTACCAATGAAAGTCATAAGCACCCTCTTTGCCTGGATGATATTCACTTTCTTCGGTGCCATACATCATCCGATCTGCATTCGGTTGAGGGTTTCTATATACAGGACGATCTTTATCAAAAAATGCATCCCACGTTTCATACAATAAAGTACGTAAACTTTTTCTGCCCTTTAATTTCATAAAGTCTTTTGCACGATGGCCGCCTTGTTCAAAAGAATACAAGCCATAAGTCTTTAATAAATCAGCCGGGTTTCTTCCCGATAAATGATCTGCTGCACTTATAACTGCGGGCTGTTCAAAATACCCCATGAATCCACCGCCACCACTTTGCATTTTTTCATCGGGATTATCATTTTGTGCCGTCGAAATTACATTTTTCGTAGTCCGTGATAAGACAAGTTCTCTTACAAAATATTTTTGGGTAGGTTGCGGCCCACTATCCGTGAAGCGCCATCCACCCCTTGAATGAGGTTGATTAATATTTATCTCACCTTCAGCGCTGTCATAAGCTCCTATTGAAGCTCCTGCTGCAGCTATTTTATTTATAGCGCCGAGTTGATGCATATTATCTTTGAATAACTGTAATATATTCTTAGCTCTTGTATCTAATTTTACTCTTTCAGTTGCCATTTTATCTCTCTATGCCATTCCCGTGCCTATGTCATAAAAATTTTGACCAACAGTTTCAGATATTTTTCTGCCATCCAATCTAATTTCTGTTTGGCCACTTTCTTTTTGTGCTTTTATCATTTCACCCATTAATTTATTTTGCGTCTTCATTTCAGCCAACATATCTGCATCTTTTTTTCTTTGTTCAGTTAAGGGAATAACTGCTTCTGGTCCTTTTTCACCAATCAAAGCTCTAGTTGGCCGTGTTACAATTCCGCCAACCCCTAATTGAGGACCGACCTGCATCGCTGACATATATTTATCACCAGCTGCACTTCCATACAGAGCTGTGTTAATAGCGGCGTATGCATCAAAAGCTCCTTTGCCTCGAAGACCACCTTGGGTTAAGGCAATTAATACACTGGGATCAACTCCAGCAGCCCACAAAGGCTTTAGAGTTTGGCTTCCACCTATTGAGTCTAATAATTTATTATAATGTCCTTCCGTAGGAGCATTCTCTTTACCACCTATCGCGATTCTCATTTGCTTCTTTAATCCACCTGGTTGTCCAAAATCAAATAACCCGCCAGATCGAACATGCTGTTCAAGTTTCTTTAAAGAATTTTTTCTGCCTTTCTTTTGGCCACCAATCATCCCTGTCAATTTTCCAATTGCTGGACCCGCCATCTGACCTATCATCGGGCCAAGAAGCGGACCTATGACCGCACCTAAACCCGGAGGCGGTACCAACATTAAAGCAGCTGTAGCACCCGCTCCTATACCTGCACTTAAAGCTTGAACACCCGCTCCTCTTATACCTTCACCAGCCATTAATGCTGACCCAAAAGTAAATGCAGCATTTGCAGCAGCCATTTGTGCATTACCGCCGAAACCTTCGGATTTAACTGAAGCAACAGCGTCGGCCGCTGTCATTGGGTTTTGGGCAATCACACCCCCGTTCGAGAAACCAGGAACACCAATTGAACCTAACTCAGATGCAACGCGAGGGTTGATCGGTAGACCCTTTCTTATTCTATCTGTAGGTATAATAATTTCGCTTCGGCCGCCTTCACCAACCGTTGTTAATGTAGGTCTATTTACAAATCTACCGGCAGCTGACTCGCCAGCGAAGTTGCCACCACCACCGCCGGCCATGACGGGGCCATCCATCTTAAGTGTAATCGGGGGAATATCTCCTGATCCATAACCTTGAGTAGCAGCAGCTTCCTCCGCTCCTGCTAAAGTAGCACCAAACGCACCCGTTCCTGACCGATACTGAGCTGCTCGATCATACCCGCTACCAAATAGTCGCTGGCCAGCGCTCTGTATTCCTGCACCAAGCATTGCTTTCCCTGTTTTCTTAAAACTTTTTCCTTTGCGAAGTGCATCAGCGCCAGCTCCCAATATACCCGCACCAGGGCCCGCATACCGATCAAGAAGTTTTCCTAATTCACCATCTGGTCCTAAGCTTATTGCTAACCCTGCCTTAACACCCTCTTTTAATGCATCCTTAACACTGTCACCAGATGACCAAGCCGACATGGCTGTAAATATACCTTTATAAATTTCAGCACTAGCACCATCTTGAATATTAAATGCGTCTTGCATTGTTTTATCAATAAGAGCAGGATAAGCGTTAAAGAACCCTTTTACTTGTGTCTGCCATGATTTACCTTGTTTCTTTCTATCTTCGCCAGCAGCTTTTCCAGCTTCTTGCATCTGTGTATCATAAACCTTTTGCCAATGATCAATCATAGCTGCTTGTTGAATTTTTTGTTCCGCCATAAATGCCGTAGCTTGTGCCGCCAGTATACTCTGCGAACCTGCATCGCCTGATAAACCTGTACGTGCAGCAGTTTGTCCTATTTCTTCTCCTCTATAGAAACCAGGAACACCAATTCCTGCTAATGCAGATGCCGCGCGGCCACCAACACCAATACCACTCCTTAATGCTGAACGAGATATATGAACTTCACCACCTTCTTCACCAATTAAAGCTGGACCACTATAACCGGCTAATCCTCTAGCACCTCTTCCGATCAGCATGTTACCGAAACCCTCCATCAACATGGAACCACCCGTAGCGCCTGCTATTCCTAATCCAATTGATCCAACTCCAGGCAATATTGCAGTACCTACTGCGCCACCGGCTGCGCCACCGGCTATCCCCCCTACAACACTCAGGGCTGCAGGTATCAACCCCAACCAATCTCCAGTTTTAAATGCCTGCCAAGCTTCGTACGCTAATAGACCTGTTGAAAGCACTGTCCCAATAATACCAGCCCGTTTTCCGAAATTCAGCAGACTTTTGCCCGAGCTCTTTGCACCTTTAAAGAGATTGCCGAAGAACCCTCCTCCTCCACTGCCGCGACCTGACATATTGCCAGCGTCTGGCACACGGCGTGGGGCGCCGCTGAGGCCGCCGGGGGCCGGCCGACCACCGGGCTGGCGACCAGGAATGCCCACCCCTCCCACCATTGATACGAACATTGGGTGTTTCCGACTTGAACCTCTCAGCTTGTTGATCATCGAGTACGCCTTCATACCAACGGCCATAGCAAGCCCCATTGAAGTCAAAGCTTTAATTGCAGTTCCAGAAAGACCCAGTTTCTCGCCAATCTGATCGGCAGCCCAATCAAATAAAGTCCCTAGCCGCGATTTGATAGCCTCAATAAATCCAGAATCTCTAATATCTCGGGCCCAATGTTTGAGATTAAATATTTTTTCTAATTTATCCCCCATCTTGTCTAGACCTTTTGACATATCACCTTTGTCATCAAAAGATTCCGCGATTCCAATTATAAATGAATCATAAAACCCTGACATCATATTAGTAAATCGACTCATTATATCTTGTCGATTTTTCATTATCTCCATTTCTTCTATTTCTGCATTCAGCGCATCCTTCTTTTCCTTTGTGTTTGCTTTAAGCAACCGCAAATTCATTTCCATAAACTTTTCGCTGCCACCTGCCGCAGTAATTGTATCTCGGTGCATCTCTAGCATCAAACTGTTGGTTTTGAGCATCATGACATCACCGTTGGCCAATACTTTTGTAGAAGCTTTTAACCCTTTTGCAAACCGTCTTTGATATTCTAACCGACCTTCTTCGCCCTGTTGATTTAACAACCATACTTCTCTAGTAGTACCCAAGGCATCAGTCATGCCTTTACCAAATTGTAACCCCAATGCAGATAAATTTTTTGAAACTCCTTCAAAATCTCCCAGCGCACCCTTCATTCCTGAAAAGGCATCTAAACTAGTTCCAGCTTTAGCAGCTTCGATGGCCATCTGGGCCATTGACTCTCTATTACGTTCTGACATAACAGCCATTTTTTCACTATTACTTGATAAATCTTTCATTACCAACCCAGCGACAAGACCTTCTTTTTTAGCACGAGTTCCAATATTAGTAACCCACTTATCCGATTCTACTCCTGCTCTCTCTAATGATTCAAGAAGCTTAGCCGCTTCACCAGACGCCAGACCATATACTTTTTGAAGTTTTGTACTAGTAACAATTAATTTATCTAAATTTTTAGGCATTGTTTGAAAGGCCAATACCAAATTACCGGCTTCTGCACTAGCTTCTGCAATAGTTACTCCTACGCTCGCTAATACTCCTTGAGCACTTGTAGCAGCCTTCTGTATACCCACCATTTCTTTTCGGGTCATACTTAATCGACCACTTAATTTAGCCATCGCGGCATCAGACTTTAATAAAACATCTACTAATACTTTAGAAGCTGCTAGAAGACCTCCAATAGCTCCTGCCTTCAGCCCTGCTTTTCCAAGTTTTGTTAGTCCCTTCCACGCATCTTTAGAAAATTCACCTAAACTTTTATTAAATAATTTTAAACCCTTATTGGTTTGGCCCATCAACTTTGCATGTTCTTTGTCTAACTTTTTCATCTTAACTTCATGAGCATGCTGTTGACGCGCGACTCTGGCTTCTAGAGCAGCATTACTACCCATTTTAATACTAGCATCATCAAGAGCATTTATAAAACGATCTAATGCTTCTTCAGGCTCTGCGCCTTGTAATAGATTACCAATGTCGGCCATTAATTACTTTCTTAGTATCTTATTTTCGGATACCCATATTCAGGCTTCTTACTTTTTTTACTTTTCTTCATTTGCTGCACTACATCATCAAGAGTCATACCTTTTGCATTTAATTTCTTTTGTAATTCTTTATTCTTCCGCATTTCTTTTTCTATATTTTTAAGTTCATCTTTATCGCGTTTATCTTGTTTAGTATCAGATGTTTTACGATTTTTAAAAAAGTCAATAGCAGAGTGAATACCAAGTCCCGCGAGCACGGTCTTGGCTAAATTACCCATATTAAAACCACCACTTTTTTCGGCAAAAGGATCTACAAATACTGCATGTGGTGATATAGCTTCAGAAATATATTTTTTCTCTACTTTCATATTAGTTCCCCATATAGAGTTTTACATAAATAAATATCCCCTTATATTAAAAATATATAAGGGGATAAAAATTATAAGCGACCAACATCTCGCGCTCGAACAGCCGCTTGTCTTACTTGTTGAGGCATCACTGCTGATTGTTGTTGTCTTTTGTTTTCTTCTTCGTTTATTGTATTAATCTTATCTAACCACCACTTCCGCCATCTAATTGGAAGATTATAAGCTTCATTAAAGTTTAAGTGGCCATAATAAACGCAATAAAAACATTCTTCAAAAATATATTCTTTATGATCAGTCGTCAGGCCAAAAGAAACTTACCGTAATCGGTATATCCACCTCCTCGTTGTGGCCACACCTAGGACACGTAAATTCTTGTTTCATAATTACGTCTGGTTCCAGATCATCAAGATATTTACGAAATGCTCTTGAATCTCTCACACTCATTGTGTCAACAAAAGTATTTATATATGTTTTATCATTTTGGCCATCTACAGAAATAATTTGATGTTTTAATCTGGTAGTTACAACTTTTTCTAATGGAGAATTTGTAGCTTTCTTAAATCTTTCTTGTTCAGCAGCAATGGCAGCATCTTCAGCACTATTTAAAAGTTTAAATTCAATATCTATTCCAGAAGGCGATTTAAAAGCAAATCTATTTTCACCTGGTTCCACAGGGTCATCATCCAGAAACTTCATTTTTAATTGGCTTAAATCAAAATCATAACTAACATCTACTGCACAACTTGGACATTGAAGATCAACTGGATATTCAGCGCCATATCCTGTAATTCTAAGAAACGTAAGAATAGCATTTTTGTCTCCCGAAACCAAATCATCAACTTTAATACTTTTGTTCAAGATGACATTTGTTAACATAGTGTCAATAGCTTTACCGGTTCTTAATAAAGCTCTTGAAGTCATAATGTCTTCATCAGCAGCAGTTAAGTGCCTTACTTCTAATTCTTCTAGATTATGAAGAGGACTAGTATCAGGGTATACTCTTCCTTTAGAGGGAATCATAACAAAATCGCGGGGCACAGAAAAACCCGCCATCTGATCATATTGATCTGCCCTTTCCGATGCAATCTTGCGCGCATAAGCTTCAGGGTTCTCATTAATTTCTTGCGGGTTTATATCTGTAGAAACCTTTTCTTCTTTACTATGTCCAGCATCTAAGGCTGCCCGATCTTCAAACTCAACAGCAGCCGACTTATTGTCGCTCATAAATTAAAACTCCTTTAAATACATTTGATACTAAATCTTAATTAAAAAAACCTGAAAAATAAACTACACTACATTAGTATCTCAAAATGCATTCATCAGGCCGCACTGTAAGAGAAATTTCAATAGGTTCACCACTTGAATAATCTAATCCACCAAAATCAGCATCAGTAATAAATGCGCCTTTGATGTCCCACTCTTCAACCGTAACACCAACAGGGTCCATCAACTTCAAAGAAAAATCTTTCTTATAAAAAGCTGCATATCCATCACGACCAGAAATCGTTTCATGAGCTAACCGAGCCCATTCCATCACCTTCTGCGCCGAGGAAGGAGCAATAGGATCATGAAGTGTCATAGCAACAGTCCCCCACTCAAACTTCCCAGCAAGATATCTCCTACTATTAATATAGTCAATAGTAGTAGACTCTTGACTAAAAGTAGGTCGAGCGAAAGTCTTCGCAACAAATTGAGGAATTACATCTTCAGCAAATTGAAAGAACCATCTATTCTGCCTCTTTGGTTCAAAAGTATCTGCAAGCATTTGATTTACTTGTCTAACTTCAGCCATTCTTATTCTCCAAACTAAGAAAATTAAATTCTAAATCTAAAATAAATATGCGTGTGAGAGAAGTTTTGTTTCTCTCACACGCTATAAATTATCTACTCACTAAACGATGCACCTTGCGGAGTCAGAGTAAAGTCAAAGATAATAATTTCAGCAACCGAAGTCGGTTTCAAGAAAATCTTACCCTTAATTACATTCCTATCCACTAAGTCAGCACCTTCTTCAATAGACGCTCTAAATTCGCGAATACCATTAGCAGATTGTACCGAACCTAGATACCCATTTACCATATTCAACAATGCGCTTCTTGTAGCCGCATTATTCTGTTCAAAGACGAAGTTTCGGGACATTCTAGAAATAGTCTTTCTAACCGTCAACATCATTCTTCGTACATTCACTCTATCCAATACAGACTGCTTAATTTGTAGAGTCTTCTGACCAAAGATAACAATACCTTGGCCTGGGAAAGTTGCAATTGGGTTAACACCCGGACGCTGATTATACAAGGTATCACGTTGCGTCTGTGTTAATCTTCTTCTAACCTC
>Ga0080013_1004283_pt1 | contig 14166 bp, 12 predicted proteins | sample ETNvirenome_6_85_FD_69236 | JGI IMG/M metagenome (GOLD analysis project Ga0080013, IMG submission 69236) | Marine viral communities from the Pacific Ocean - ETNP_6_85 (SPADES assembly) (version 2) | ecosystem: Environmental > Aquatic > Marine > Oceanic | place: Pacific Ocean | collected 2013-06-19
TAAATTAATTAGGCTTAAATATTCACTGTTTGAAGTGAAGATTCCATTGAAATCGTTTTTTTCATATGAAGCATATTTAATTCGTAATCCACATTCTTCCCCGATTACTTTGTAGTGTTCTTCCTGCATGACGTTTTCTTCTTTTAGTCCTAAATATCTAAAGGCAAAAGAATGAAGGGTTCTAAAATGTTTAACATCTTTTTTTTCTAAAAATAAATAAGTCTCTAGAAGCCTGTCTCTTGCCTCATATGCAGCTTTACGTGTGAAAGCAAAATAACCAATACGATCCAGAGAGGATCCTGATTCTTTATATTCCATTACTTTATCTAATAGTGTTTGTGTTTTTCCAGTACCTGGTGGACCTATCACTTTATAGTTCATTAGTAATTAGACTCCTTTTTCTTTGCTTTTCTATATTCAATTTGATCTACTTTCATTTGTTTAAGACGCCAAACTTTTTGAGTTTTGTCATCTATATTGTAAGAACAATCATCCTCGGCTCCTAATTCTTGTTTCATAATAATTCCAGTGTCGCGAGCATCTAATTTCCATTTAAGAGGAAGGGATTCAAAAAAAGAAGAAAAAAGAAAATGGTGATAGCCACTTTCAGTCCAACACAGTCCTCCTCGAATGTCGCTACGTTTTTTAGCGCGAGCACTGTTAACACAATATTCGTAAAGATGTTGATACAATTGATCTTTAATATCGGTTCCGGAGGCGGGATAAATAGTGACAGCACTTTTTCTTACTTGATTAAGAAAGACTCTAAATTTTTTAGGAGGTAAAGGATCGGGCATAAAACCTGCTTGTAACCAAATTAAATCCAATAAATCAGATTGTTTAGTTACTATCTTTGGGTTAGAAGCTTCACATGGAGCTGGTTTACCATCCGGTTTTTCTACAGTGAATCGAAGTTTTGGTATAGTACTCATAATAATTTGTAAACCAGAAATAAGAGGAAAGACAGAAGTGGGATCGGAAGCTACCCCGTAAGTTCTCTTCACACAAACATGTTTTATGCATTTAGGTTCCAAAATTTCATCATTACAGGTATGTCCCGCCGTATCTTTATCCCAGGAGTTAGTTTTGTCTAAAATTTTTTTAAGAGGCCAAGGTTCTGTAAAATATTTATTAGCTTCGTTAACTTTGTCCTTCCATAATTCTTTTCCATATTTTTTCTTGGCAAACACCATATAGTTATACATAAAACGATCTCTGCCATCTCTCAGTTTTACTTTTGAAAGTCGTTGTAAACATGGGGGACCATCTTCAAATTCAGGATCTCCTCCTTTTAAAACTTCTTCTTCACATCGTGTGATTAGCTTTTCTAATTCTTCAGAATCTAATTGAGATTCTTTGGCTATTTTAATGAATTGTTCTAGAGATAAAGGCTTATTATTTTTGTCCAGAGCATAACGAGTTGTTTCTTTTTCTTTTTGATAAGGAAGATTAATAAAATTTCCTGCCAAGTTCCCATGTTCATCCGGTTCTAGTTCAACTTGTTTAGGATAAATTTCAGTGGTTCTTTTTAATTCGAGAGGTAAAAGTATAGAAGCTAGTGAATCTCGCACAATTTGAGCATCAAGGGCTTCTTTGAGAAATAAATAAATATGTAATCCTCCACTTTTTGATCGGCATGCGACCAAGGGAAGTTTATATTTCTCTATATAAGAGAGTAAAATAGGTATGTTAAATTCTTTGTAATTTTTAGGATCTATATCAATACATCCAAAAGAGGCTTTACCCTCTTTGGTACAAGGTTGAATCCCTATTGATATTGTTCCGTCTAAATGTTGTTTGTAATGAAAAGGAGTGATTGCTGTTTGAGCCCACACGTAGTGAGGTTTGATCTTATTTCTTTCTTTATCAAACTCAGCTTTGGACATGTCGGCTTTGCCAAAGTTTTCTTTGAGTCCAGAAAACAGTTTTATATATTCATCTATCATACATCCCTTTTAAGCGGGGCGGCTTCCACTCTCGCTTCCACCGCCCCTGTATTCACCTTTGGTGAAAATTAGAAGTTTGTATCTTCTTTCTCAGCAGCTTTAGCTTGTGCACTTTTTATTGAAGCGTGAAAAGCTTTAGCTTGTTGATATAGATCTACATTATCTACTTTTCTTAAAAGTTTTACGTTGTAACCGTACCAGGTAAAATTACCTGTTACTTCTATTGAACGTAATTGATAGATGTGACTAAAAGATGGCGGATTAAAGGTACTATTTTGACCTTTTTCAGTGATGCTTTTCATCATTGAATTCCATCCTCGACTTACTTTTAGTTGAGTAGACTTCATCGCTACTAACGCTTTATCAACCATACTATCCGTAAGGATAATAACGAAATGATTAGCTGTTTTAATAATGATGTTTCCATTTGTAAGAACATCTTTTCCAGATGCATCTTTTTTAGTTTGAGAAAGAACATCGGCTCCTCTATCGGGTGATACAGGACGACCTTCTCGTCTTTCAAATGGTGCCCACTCAGGAAAAGTGAGTTTATAAAAGCACGGAATTACTTCTATGCCTTTAGCTCCATCGTACAGTTTTTTAGTCACTGTATTATAGAACATTCCTGGTTCAGCTCCTTCGACATACGAAGCATGTTTTTTCTTCGTTTCGTCAGAACTGTTTTGAAGTAGTTTTAGGAATGGTAGGGCCAAATCATCTTGGTCCATATTCTCTAAGCCTAACTTCGCATCCGCTTCAAATAATGAAGTGGATGGTACTCCTGCTTGTTTCTTAACAGTTAAGTCGCTTGTTTCTTGACTCATGTTTATTTACTCCTTATTTTTGTTTGGTTTCCTACAAACGTGTTGAACAACTCAGAAGGCATTTCTTGACCTGCTTCAGTTCGCTCTCTGAGTAATGCTTTTAAAGTCATAGGTTCTACTTTTAGTTTTTGTGCAGGTTCGTAGCCTTGACCTTGTGCAAGGGAGGCATATTCTGCCGCCTTGTTATCTTCGCCACGACCAAAGGAAACAGTAACTTCATTTTTAATGATGTCACCTAGGTCGTTTTCTCGAAGCCAGTTAAATGCCGCTTCTCTTTTTGCTATTGGTATTGAAGCGCCATAAATTTTTTTAATTTCTATAGAAGAACCATCTGCTAGTTTTAAAGAAGACAAAGACATTTCATTCATAATTGTCGGAATGACTTCTCCTGAAATTTTTTCAGCGGTTTCTTTTAAACTTTTTAGATCTTGTTCTTTTGCTTTTATATTTCTGTCTAACTGTTGAAGTTTTAATACTTCATCAGAAAGATTCTTTATGTTGTCTATTTCGTTGATGGCAAGCGATTGATCTTGTTCCATCATTTCATTTAATTTATTCATCTACTTGTCCTTTCTCGTATAAGTTAATTGCAATGGGATAATACATTCTTTCTTGTCGGTCCCATTTTAATAAATTGTATTTACCATGGGTTATATCAGATACGACAGAACACGCAACTCCGATAATAGCAGGGTCTCCTGTTAGTAAAAGATAATCGGTTGAACGATACTCTTTTAATAATCTTCTTAATTCAAAAATAATTGGTCCCGGACTAAAAATCATTTGGGAATCTTCTTTTAATAAGACCTTTATATTTCCAAATTTTTGAGCTCCCATAATATTTATTTTAGGGCGCCCTTCTTTGGTGCCTGGAATTTCTTGAATTACATAGACTATTTTATTGAGTTCTTTTGTAGGTTCTGTGTGATCTAAATTAGCCATAGCTTTCTATTGACACCATGTATAAGATAATATATTAGTATTGTCAAGAAAGAATATTATGAATTATAAATTTAAGACGAAGCCTTATGGGCATCAGTTAACTGCCTTGGAAAAATCATGGCAGAAAAAAGTTTATGCCTTGTTTATGGAAATGGGTACCGGCAAAACCAAGGTAGCTATTGACAACATTGCCATGCTTTATGACAAGGGCAAAATTAACGGAGTCCTTATTATAGCCCCTAAAGGGGTGTATAAAACGTGGTATGCCCAGGAATTTCCTACGCATATGCCTTCTCACGTTCGTTATAAGATGGTTTTATGGCAAGCCACTATTAATCAAAAACAAAAGAAAAGACTGGACACCCTGTTCGAAACAGGTGTAGATCTTCATGTTTTAATTATGAATGTAGAAGCTTTTAGTACAACTAAAGGTTCTGCTTTTGCTCAAAAATTTTTGAGCTGTCATGAAACTTTTATGGTCGTAGATGAAAGTACCACAATTAAAAATCCCGAAGCCAAAAGAACTAAAAATATTATTACTTTGGCAAACAATGCCAAGTATCGTAGAATTTTAACCGGATCCCCAGTGACTAAATCCCCATTAGATCTTTATAAACAATGTGAGTTCCTAGATCCTTATCTCTTGACTCATTCTTCTTATTATTCGTTTCGATCTCGATACGCAAATATGCGTACTGCTAATTTTAACGGAAGATCTGTGCAGCTCGTTGTAGGTTATAAAAACCTTGTAGAACTGTCGGAAAAACTTAAGCCGTTCTCCTATCGCGTTCTCAAAGATGAGTGCCTAGATCTTCCACCTAAAACATACATGAAAAGAGTGATTACGTTAACCCCTGAACAACAAAAAGTTTATGGGCAAATGAAACAAATGGCATTAGCTGAAATGAATGGAAAAGTTATAACGACGGCTAGCGCATTAGTACAATTAATGCGTTTGCATCAAATAACGTGCGGGCATTTTACAGCAGATGACAAGTCGATTCAACCTATAAAAAATAATAGATTGTCTCAGTTATTGGAAGTTTTAGACGAACTTGAAGGAAAAGCTGTGATTTGGGCCCATTATCAGTTTGATGTGAAACAAATCACAAAAGCGCTTAAAGAAAAGTACGGCGAAAAGTCTGTTGTTACTTATTATGGTTTAACACCTAATGAAGAACGTCAATCTAATATAGAACGATTTCAAACTAAAGACGAAACTCGTTTTTTAGTCGGAACTCCACAAACAGGAGGATATGGTATTACCCTCACGGCTGCATCCACCATGATTTATTATTCTAATGGTTATGACTTAGAAAAAAGAACTCAATCTGAAGCACGAATCGATCGTATCGGTCAAAAATTTCCTATGACCTATATAGACATTCTCGCGGAAGATACCGTTGACGAAAGAATCGTTAAAGCTCTCCGCAAGAAAATTAACATCGCCACCCAGGTTATGGGTGAAGAGTTAAAAGACTGGATTTAATCCCTCAAAATGTAGGATATACACGCGAGGCGCGCAGAATTTTAGTTTCTAAGAATATCAGCGTATTTTCGGAGCCCTTGTCGTTCCAATCGATTGATCGCGCGGACATAACCCCATTTTTCAAAAAATTTAAATATTTTCATCATATTATTTCCAAGCAGGACGCAGAACGCCCTGCTTTTATTATTAGGTTAAGGATTATTTAACTTCTATTGATTTAGGTTGTTTGCCTTCTGGAAGAATCTTGTTTAAAGAAACTTTCAGTAATCCGTCTTTCAACTCAGCGCCTTTGATTTCTATGTCATCAGCGATGGTAAAAGCTTTAGAGAAATATCTTTTAGAAATGCCTTTATGGATTATTCCATTAGATTCATTGCTATCTTTTACTTCTTTAACAGATTTAATCGTCAATAAGTTGTCCGCGTAGTCGACTTTGATATCCTTCTTACCGAACCCAGCTAAAGCAACTTCTATGTTGTAAGTTGTACTTCCAGTTTTTACAATGTTGTAAAACGGAAAAGTAGCCGTCGGTGTACGAAAGAATTCGTCATTATCGTCGAACATTCTTTCGAAGTGATCAAAGATATTGTCGAAACCTACTGATACAGGTCTTAATTGATTAAAGATTGATGGTAATTTATTGAGTGTCATTTTAACCTCCTTGTTTAGACAGTTAATAAAATGGGCCCTTAAAGGCACCCATGCGTTATATATAAGGGGTTTGTATTAAATTACAAGTATTTATTTTACGTATCTGTCCGTGGATAAACCGAGTATTGGTTTGTACTCAGTCTGTAATGACTCAGGATTCTTGATAGCCATTAGATATTCTTTCCGGTTACTATTAATTTCTTTCTTATAACTGACATGGATCCATCCTGCGTTGGGTTGACCGGGTTCCCAGAACTCAAGAATGAGTTGATCAAACATCAGGTTCTCTTTGATCCAATCGCTGACCTCATTGTTAGGGACGCCAAAGATTTCGAAATCCGCCGCCTCTCCAGCACAGTGCTGACTTTTAGCGCTGCTACCTATCTTTTGAGACAAAATAATGTTACGAAAACCCGATGAAATGGTAACAGTGTGGTTAAAGTGGTCCCTAACGGGCTGTAGGACCCTCTCACAGAGCAATCTTAGATTCTCCTGCTCATCCTCACTGGGGTTGTTATCGAGACCCATTCTCGAGGCTGTCTGTGACTTGGTCATCTCAGCCAAGGTAAAATTTTTAGATAATTTCATCAAATGGTTTGAACCAACACACTAATTAACTGAAAAGCAACGGCCCCCACCGTAGCTAAAAGAACCCAATAGATTTTATCTATCTTGCCACCCAAGCTTTTAATGTCGCAATTCATATGTTTCAAATGATTGGTTTTGATATTCGCAATATCTTTTTTCAATCCCTTTACGTGGCCATGCAAACTTATGATGTGTTCTCTTGTAGTTTTAGGCGTCATGTTGTTAAATTCCTTTGGTTCCTCCTCAAATAATATAACTGTTCCTCAGGTGATAGTAGTGCCATTTGATTCTGTGTCAATACCTGATTTGGTCCTCCCGTTTGCGCTGTTCTATTGCCTAAAGTTAAACTAGGACGCTTATAAATAGCAGGGTTTAATGTCGCAGCACCTGATGGTATGTTTTGAGGGACAGGCGGTTCTGGTAAAGGCTCTAAATTAAAGAGCTCAGTTAGATTTGGCCATTCCGATTCACTTAATGGAATTTCTGTCATCACTTTTTGTAATTCTTCGAGAGCTGGAGCAGCTTCTAAGAATGGATTGTCCACTCCTAATTTATTAGCATTTTCCTGGAAGGCTCGTTGTATATTTTCAGAAACAGTAAATGGAATAAACTGATCAGTCAGCATAGCGACTCCATCCTTTTTAGATATTCTTCCTAATACATTTGCAAGATCCTCGTTTTCTACACCAAGAATCTGGCCCGCTGTAATATTGTCAGACATATCTTTCATCGATTCCCATTTAGCTTTATTAGCAATAATATAACGATCTATAATATTTTGGGGATTTATTGGATCTCCTCTTAATAATTTTGCATTAAATTCTCTACGTGCATTACGAATATCTCTTTGGTATCCACTGATCATGAAGTCTAAGCTACGAGCAGGGTCAATGGGCACCGGTCGATAGCCCGTGAACCCTAGAGCTTCGTCCGTGAACTCATAGGTTTGTCCGGTTCCTGTATAAGGACCCACCGTCTTGCTTGGTTTTCCTGTTGCAGCAAAACCTAAACGAATCATTTGTTGTAAAGAGAAAGGAGCTTGAGCTTTGACTAAATGATTCATGATGGCAGATACTCGTTCGCCCATAGGCGTTTTATCGGTGTATAAAACTTTACCATCTTTTGTTTTACCACCTCCTCTTATGACGTCTAAGAAAGCTTCTGTCCAAATAGATTCTGCAATGAAAGGTTGACCTAGTTCTGCAGTAGAAGTGGCAAGGCCTTTCATAAAACTTTCCATCAAGGCTTCTTCGTTCGTTTCTCCTGCAGCCACTGCATTCAATATTGTTTGCACTGGACGGGTAAGGGTATCGTAAGCAAAGCCATGACTGAAATCGATATATTTTAATTTACCTTCCTCATCTCTCATTGGTAAAATCGTTGAGTTCTTTGACCAGTCGGGTAAGAATCTTTTCATTGCCATGACTTCTTCTTCAGTGAAATCGTAAATGGTTTTAAACATTTCGACGATTGCTGGAGGAACAACGGCCATGGTTCCTGCAAAACCAGCCAGTCTTTTCATTCCAATAGCCCTTAAAACTGGATCATTAATTTCTTTAATAGCTTGTTGAACAATACCGGTACCGGTTCTTAAAATTTCTGCTGGGAAAGATACGAAGTTTCCAATCGGGAATCTTCGTAAACTTCTAATAAATTCAGGAACGTATTCATAATTAGGTACGGTGTTACGTACAATGTTGGCTGCCATTTCATCAAGCGCATTGTTCGTTGGCATTTCCTTAATCAATCCTCTGCCCAGGGCTTTCTTGTAAGCATTCTTATAACGGTATCGTTCCATGATCCAGTTACTACCCTTCCAAAAATCATCTTCCGCTATGTACATATCCTGACTCCATCTAGCAGTTTTACGTGCCCAACTTCTTATGGTACCAGGCACCATCATTTTAGCTGTTTGAGTTGTGAGTCCGGCTCGACCTTCCATTGTGTCTCTAAATAAACCTGAGATGTCTCCCATTCTAACGTTTGAATTAGTCACCCTAAGTCTTAGAAGTTTTCTATAAAATTCCTGTGCTTGAGGAGTGTTGGCTTTAAAGCTTTGAGGCTGTAAAGAACCCATGGCATCTCGCCATGCAGCAGCTAAAACTTTGGGGTTTTCAAACCAAATTCCGTTGGCACTTTGAAAAGTTGCAGCGCTAAAAAAATTACGTGCGTGAGTGATTGGAGATAAAATCGTCTTGGCAAACTGTGAAGTTGCTTTAGGAAATAAAAATAAACTATCATACAAGAAGCTAAGCATCTTGTTATTGATTAATCGTTGTTGAGTCGCAGTGAGTGCATCCATTAAATCTGCATCTCCCCATGGAGCTTTGTTTCCAAACGCGTTAATAAGAGGATTTTCTGAAGCGGTTTCTCCCCAAGGACTTCCTGGTGGTTTGTATTGTTTAACCGAGACATTTCCTCCTAACGCTTGTTCGGCTGCCTGCTTGGTACCATAAAAATAACCTCTTCCTCCAGCAGCTATACGACCAGCTGAATCTTCAGCCAGCTGTTGTAAAAATTCTGATTTACGTGCGACCATGGACAGTCGTTGAGTTCCATGTAACATTTTCTGTCTAACATCTTTGACTTCTCCAAAGAGTTCTCTGAATGCTTTACTTCCTTTTCCAATAACCGTTCGTTCAGGGATCCCGGTAGGATCTTTTAAAGCGTATCGTCCTTTAGTAACGGCTTGCTCTAGTCTTTTTCGAAAGATATCTTTTTTGGCTAGGTCATCCGCTACAGAATTTTTAACAAAATTAGTATCAATATCAAAGTAGGGAGTTCGAAGAGCTTTGGTTCCTTGAGTTTCTTTAATTAGTTTTAATAGGTTAGTGTCCTGCTTGACATCTTTAAGAATATTGCTGACTTGAGTAGAAGCTTGTTCATAAGTTAATGGATCAGGTATCACTGAGCCCGGTGTTTGTTGAGCTCGATTGATGGCTTTTCTATTTTGTCTTAAGAAAATATTAATAATTCGATCAAAGGCTTGTGAAGTCGGTTTATAATTTAAAAAAGGAATCGCTGATTTATTTTCAAAAATAGCATACGTTCTTCCAATCCATTGTTTAAAATGGTCCCCTAATATTCTTTCAAATTGTTGCTGACCTTTGCCAGGGATCTTTGAATGAACTAGGGTTGCCATGTTTTCCCACTTCTTTCTCATCATTCCAATATTTTGAAAGATATTTTCAATGTGTTCGGGCTTGGCACCTTTTCTTAACATACCTCCAGCAATGGTTTCAATCATGTTTGTGTCCATTTGTCCCATTGTTACTCGGTTTGCCTTATCCATGCCCGCTCTGCCTGAAAACATAACCTCTTCCAGGTCCCCTAAAATTTTATCTTTTTCTGCTCGAGTACTTCTCGATAACATTCTTTTCATAGCAGGAAACATACGGTCTACATCTCGGTCTACCGCTCTGGATAATTCCATCGCTCTATTTAGATCCGCAGATCGTTTACCCATCTGTTCTCCCTTAGTTAGAAAGAATTGTTCGGGTAGATCGCCCCGTGGTCTAAAAGCCGAGGCTGCTTTATTTAAAATTCGATCGGTTAAACTTCTGCTATATTTTAATTCTTTTCCTCGGGTCGCTAACCGTTTAATAAGATTACCCGTTCCTCCAATTACACCGGTCAGTAAAGCTCCTTCTGTACCAAATTTAATTCTGTTTAAAACTTCTCGTGCAGCTTGATCACTTCCTCCGGTTGAGGATTCTCTATCAAGAGCCGTAGGGCCACCCAATAAATCTCCAATGCTTCCGAACTCTTCGACGTCTCCTACAAAAACTCCTTCAGCAACACCACCGGTAACAGCACCAGCTCCAAATTTAAATACCTTTCCTTTCTTGTTTAATTTGATCGCTTTCTGTGCAGCGTCCGCTAATGTTTTATTGTTAAGGGTAAAATATTTACCCACCTTAGCATTCTTGATGGCCACGTTAGCCATTTTAGTTCCTGCTTTAAAAGCAAGTCCTCCAGGAAGACCAATATTAACCAGAGCTGCAGTTATTTTTCCTGCTGTTGTGGATTCTGCTTTCTCGTCAATGTCTCCTAATTTATTGTAAATGTTTTTATCGAACCACTCTTCTACTTCTGTGGCTGTGTCGGTGTCGTTGGTAAGATCGTAGATGCTCGCGAATAAAGATGCCGCACCTTCAGGAATTCGTATAAGACCAGTTGCTATTCCAGCTGCAACGGATCCAATGATACTTGGATCGTTTTCTTCTTCGGCAGGAGCAAGTCTCGTTGGATCATAGGATTGAACCATTTGTTACTCCTTATTTGTTAGCGCCAATTTTGAAAAAGCCACCTTTTTGTAATTCAATAACCTGTTTATAATTTATTGAGCGAGGTTTATTGTTGGTATCGATTACCCAATATAAATTAGCCCGTGTTGGATCTTTAACAACGGTATCTTTATATTTTTCTGGATCAGCACCCATTGCTATTAAATCTATACCTACTGTTTTTCCTTTTTCTTTTTTTGTAGGTGCCTTAGAAATAGTTACTCCATAAATGCTAGTTAATTTTTCTAGGTCTGTTTTACCAGCTCTATTAGCAGCTACTTCTTGTCCAGCCTCACTTGATGAAAGATTCAGAGCTGTTTTAAGTTTCTTTTCTTCTGTTGATGATCTAGCTTTTTCCCATTCATGGTAAGTTCTTTTCGTTTTTAATGCGTCACTTGGATCTAAACTTTTCTGAATATTCTCTAGCCCTTTTGATGTTGCAGCTGCTTTTTTAGTTGCTGTTGGAGCCGTGAACCAATCATGTGCCATTTTTCCTAGGGACATTATGGCTTTTCCTTTTCTTGCTTTAGATTCTTGTTCATCTAAAACATCTAGCACAGTGGTGTCTTCAACTTTAACTTTACTAGGGGTTTCTATTATGTCTTGCCCTGTTAATATTTCATCTATTCCTGTTTTTTTTTCTGGAACAATTTCTTTGACTGCACCTGGTATTACATAGGTAGGATCAGCGGCCAGCATATCTTTATCATACTCTCGCATATCTTCAGCTACTTTACTTTTATTTTTTCTCCAGGATACTTTACCTTCTTCTGCGGTCGTAGGAGCGTTCTTGGCTCCGGATATTCCCGTATAGTAGTCATAGACCGATTTATCATATGGATTTACATAATCTGCTCCACCCATCACATCAGAATAAGGATCGGATGCATAGAATCCGGACTCAAAAGGATAATTATATTTTGTCCATTCCTTTTCAATCATTGCTTCCGTGGGTCTTGTTCCTAATTGTTGTATTTTTTTTTGAGCTTGTGCATAGATGTCAGCTCCATTAGCAAACCCAACTCTTCCCCCATAATTAAATCTTTGTCGTTGTTCTTCCGTGACTAAGTTAGAGGCAATACCTCTCCCGTAGGCAGAAACTCCGCCTCTATTAAACATGGGTCTATTTAAAATGTAATGTTTTTTCATTAGCCTCCCATTGTTTTCATGCCAGCATAAGTAAGACCTGCACCGAGTCCCATACCTAACGCCTGTGACATTGGACTTGGGGCTGGTTGGTTAGTCATTCTACTTCCGCCTGGGTAACCACCCATTAGGCCGGTCATTTGTTCACCGAAGAAACCGTATCGTTGATATGGTTCGTACAGTGCTAATTTTTGTTGTGCTGCGGTAGTATCAGCTAACGTTTGTCTGTAAGCCTGTTCTTGTTGGCCTAGCTGAGAAATATTTCCTACGTTCTGCATAGCGAGTTGTGGTTGTAACTGAGCCAGTCCTTGCATATTTTGACCCAATCCCATTTGATTCATATAATCTTGTTGTCTTGCACCGGCAGCTTGTTGATAACCCATTCCTTGTTGTTGAGCCACCATCTGACCAACCATTCGATTGTATTCAGTGTCGGCTACGGATTGAGCTACGCCTTGTCTTGCTCCACCAAAGGCTCCTGCGCCTACGGCTGAAGCATTTCGTGCAATATCTTGTTGAGCTTTCACATCAGCCATTTGATCTTGCATCGCTTGAATAACATTCGTCGTATAAGGACTCATGTAAGATTCGATCGATCCTGCTCCTGTGCCAGCTCCTGTGCCCGTTAATCCTGCTGCTCCTCCTGCGTGAGTTACAGCTTGACCTAAATAAGGTTGATAACCTGCAATGCCTGTTCCTTGACCAACTCCTGTAACTGCTCCGGTTGTTGCGTCAAAAGTTAAAGCTCCTAATCCTGCTTGGCTTGCTGCAGCGGATTGCGCTGCCTGTCCAAGTGCACCTTGAGCCGCGACCGTTGGTTGAAATTTTGTAGTATCAATGGCCGTGCCAATGCCTACGCCACCCTGTGTGGTAGGTTGTGCTAAACCTTCCGCGAAGGTTTTACCCATCGCTTCTATAAACGGTGCCGGTTTACTTATCTGTGTTGTTGTTTCGTTTGCCATTAAAATACTGAGAGTATTCCTACTCTGCCTCCTTTTGAATATCTTCCTCTCGAATGAATTCTCATTAATCCTCCGGCCGCTTCTCCGCCACCTGGATCATAAGGGTCTTGATATTCTACATTACCTATTTCATTTGTATATTCTCCTCCTCCGATTCCTTGATGTGTATAAGCAGGTGCTCCACCTACCCATTCTCCTCCTGGCTCATTTAAAGGTCCTCCTCCTGGCGGTGGTGTAAAGGTTTCTTTGTCTGCATAAGTGCCCAATTTATTTAATTTAGCATAAGCACGAGCCTTTCCGCTCAAGCCTTTACCTCTCAATAAACGGTCTGCGATCCATGCATTTTTTAAATTAATTTGTTCTCGTAGACTATTACCAGTTCCACCTCGCCAATTTTTATTTTGTAGAACATTATATTCTGTGGTTGGATCAACCAGATTAAATTTTTTTCCTCCAGAGCCTTCATAGATGTTGCCTCTTAATCCTGTATCACCTATATAGCCCCATCCTTTTTGGTTTTTATTTTCCTCCCATGAATCAAATTCTTTTTGTTTTTCTGGATTTATTTTAAATTGATTTTTAAGACCTTTAAGAATTCCTGAAAGACCAAAATTAGGAAGACTAAAACTTCTCTTTTTGTCAGGTGTAATATAATGATGTTCGGTTCCGTATGGATCGTTTCCGTATGGATCGATAGTTTCTAATCGATCCAGCTCCTGTGCCAGCTCCTGTGGAGGCACAACTTTTCCGTCTCGAACGAAATCGGGATAGGTGGCCCAATCAAATCTAGGATGATTGTAGTTATAAGGATCTTTATCTATACCTGACTGTAGCACACTTCCCATGTTTCGCTTTTGGTTATAGTCTCTATATCTTTGGCCGCTGTCTTCCCGTCCGACTCGGTAAGGAATTCTTGGTTCATTTATTCCAGGGATCTTCAGATCACTATAGTTATCTCCGTAAAGAGCATTATAGTCGAAATTTTCTTTATCCATTAGGTATTGTCCATCCGATTCCGCTGCATTTGCGTGGCTAAATAGACTAAAGTTATTAGCAGCATCAGTATTCAGTAATCCTCCACCTCCACCGCCTCCTCCAGTAAAGTTCAGTGTTGCGGGAGTGTCCGGTGTGTTTATCATTCCGTCTGAATAATTATATAGACCATCTCCAGGTTTAGGATGATTCCATAAAAAGTTAGTAGTGTAACTACCCATTACGCCATTGCCTCCATGCTGTGCATTAAATTATACATTTTTTGTGCGCCGAGTTCACGGTCGCCTCCGCCCATGCCTTTAACGGCATCGGACGTCATAACAAATTCTCCTTGTGCTA
>Ga0080013_1004285_pt1 | contig 14155 bp, 7 predicted proteins | sample ETNvirenome_6_85_FD_69236 | JGI IMG/M metagenome (GOLD analysis project Ga0080013, IMG submission 69236) | Marine viral communities from the Pacific Ocean - ETNP_6_85 (SPADES assembly) (version 2) | ecosystem: Environmental > Aquatic > Marine > Oceanic | place: Pacific Ocean | collected 2013-06-19
TTAGTACACCTTGTAGGTTTTGTACTTGTCCAACGAGTTGTTCTCTGTGTGCATTTACTTTGTTTAGTTCATCGACTAAAGCTTCCATTTTTTCAGTAACTGCTTTTAAATCGTTTTGTACATTTATCTCTGCCATGTTTCTTTTCTCCTATGTTCTTTATCCCTTTTTAATAAGGGTCTTTATTATTATACTATATTTTTTAACCTTCCCAATCAGTATTCCAATCACTTCTTTTAGTCCAAGTACCACTATCATAATCATACTTGTCTCCATAGTAATCTGATGGGACATTACTAACATCTTCAACTATAGTAGAGTTCCCACTATGTAAGTCGCCAATTATTAGCTCTGGTGGGTCTCCTACTGTTATGCCTTCAGATGTGACAGTTAATGTTTTATCATTAGCATAAACGTATTTTACTCGTTTACTTTCGTCTGATGCATAACCATTATCTGTTGTCCATCCTGATGAAATTATTATTTTACTCATTTATTTCTCCTATTCTATGTTACATCTATACATGTGGTGCATTTACCAATAGCGTAGTTGCTGTTAGTGCCTTTCCTGCATGTACTGTTCCAGAAGTTGTTGTTAAGGTTCCTGCAGAACTTACATAATAGTGGCTTCCAATTGTCAAAGAACTCTGTCCTGTTGCTACACCACCTGAAGTAGTTACCGTACCAGTAGCACCATCAGAGATTGCATCATTTGCAAAACCTATAAAACTAGTAGCATTTTTAGGAAGAGTTGGCATTAATCCAAATACTCCTGTATCACCCGTAGTAGATTTGTAAAATATTAGAGATTTATTATCATTTGTGTCATAAGTACTACATAGATATTCTACATACCCACCAGTGTCTGTACCATTTTTATCATGTAACTTTGTAGTACTAGATACAGAAAATTCAGCACCACTTCCTGTCCCTGAGAGGGTACCTACGAATGCAACTATTCCCTTATAACCATTGAAGAAAACAAACTTATCATTGTCTGGGTCATAATGTCCTGCCACATATCTTCCAAGCTCCCAACCAGACTCTACCTCGGAACGATTATGTGTACTTCGAGTACCTGCTGTAATACTTCCTGAAGCTGATGTAAAAGGTAGAAACTCGACATCTAATTCATAATTTGCAGAGGCACTATTATAATGAAGATTTATATTTTTATCTGGGTCATGTATTGTAATACCACCCTCAAGAGTTGACATTGCCACATTACTTAGTGCAACTTTTGTTCCTATTGTAAAATCATTTCCACCACTATTGTAAGTTACAGCTACAGCGGTAGGATAATTACTGTTATTAGTATCTCTAAAAACTACCACAGTTTTGCCATCATTATCATCAAAACATGCTGATGCTGGACCATTATTTACACCGCAGTCATAAGCATGTAATGCTGTATTAGAAGTAAACGAAGCAACATCATTATCAGTACTTCCCCTTACAGTAACACCTTTCATATAAAGATGGTCAGAGTTGTCTGCATCCTCAAATATAATTATAACCTTGTTATTCGCTGAATCAAACACAGCTATACTTGACCTTTGGGAGTTATCTATACCTTGAGCACTACCTTGAGTGATTGTGTGTGTACTAGTATTATTTACACAAAATGTTACAGACCTTATACCATTAGCTGTAGTATATACATACAAAAATCTATCAACATTAGTGTCATATACTATAGAGTTAGCATTATAATTACCCGCTGAACTTTCGCAAACTGTTGGGGTACCGAATGATAATGCACCAGTAGATGCATTGTCTATATCTCCGATTGCTATAGTAGGGTAATTACTATTCCCAGCATCTCTATAGCCAACAGCTAATTTATTAGTATCTGGTTCAAATGCACATGCTAAATAATAAGTATTATCTGCTTCAATTTCCTCACCATTTGGACTAGAAGCAGAACCAAAGGCTACACCAGATTGAAGTGCTTCACATGTTTCTATTTTACCATCAGATTTCAACGCCACTAAAGCCGCTGCTGAAATTGCTCCCTCAGCAGTAGCTGTAAATGAACTACCTCCAGCTGGTGCATCTTCCCAAGCAGGAGCCGCTCCAGCTCCTCCAGAGGTTAGTAACTGACCGTCAGTTCCATAATTAGCTCCCCCAATCCCAATCTCTCCTTGCGAAGTAAATCTAAATTTCTCGGTTGCTGCTTCGGAATGTCCTGTCTTGAATATTAAATCTGTCGAGTTAACAGACGCACTAAATGTTCCTTGAGCCACCGCTTCGATACCAGCAGCTACTGTGATAGCATCTGTTCCGTCCCCTTCGTGAGGAGCTTGGAACTCAATTTTTCCAATAACATCGTTTGCATTAATATCTGTAAGTGCTGTGGCAAGTAAAAGTTTACCTGTACTTGTGGTGGCATCCGCAGATGCTCCCATTATTCGTAATTGGTCCTCTGACTCATCCCATTCCATATAAGCTCCGGCAGAAGCCCCAAAGAATTTTACATCGTGTCCGGTATCATCTACACCAACTGTAAGTGTTCCATCAGCTTGTATATTTCCATCTATGTCTACAGCGTCTAGGTTAGTTGTACCATCTACATCTAAATCAGTACCAACATATAATTTCTTGGCTATACTAGCCCCACCTTCTGTTCGTAATGCCCCTGTGTCTCCACTGGCATCAGAGGAATCGGTTGCATCTGTAATATCTACAACCCCCGCAATTGTAGCTGCCCCTGCAAATGTTGCAGATAGATCATCACTAAGTGTTAGAGCAGTAGCTAAAGAGTTTAATGAACTTCCTGAACCTCCTGCATTAGCAGTCTGGAATATAATATCTCCACCAGCTCCACTACCTTTTCCTTGCCCACCTTGAAGGGTAAGAGCCCCACCTGCAATGTTATTAGTAGTTCCTGCAGTCGTAGCACCAGCCGACATAGTTAATGCCGTTCCTGCGGCATCATGGGCTGTTGCGGTAGGTATTAATTTGTTGCTTGAAAATAATAAATCTGTTTCGGCTTGTATTGCGGAAGTTCCATTACCAGTTAAAATTGCATTTGCAGTTAAAGACGATGCTCCAGTACCTCCATGGGCAACTGCCACATCAGTGGCTTCCCATGTACCAGAAGATATAGTCCCTAGTCCGGTAATACCAGATTGATTTGCTACTGAAACTAAACCAGCATTGGTCATTGCCGCTGTAGTTCCCATAGTTAAGGTCCCAGCTATTGTAGTTGTTGAAGCGGCACCAGCTCCTAGTTTAACATCTACTTCTCCATCATCATCTGGTTGTCCTAATATTTGTAGACCTAAAGTATTTGTTGCATCGTTCTCAGCGACATAAAATCTTAATCCTGCGGCTTCTGAACCAGCTGCTGAATCTATGATATAAGAATCAATATAAGCAAGTTTTTCATGAGTGTTTTCCCCTGCATCGGTACCATACCATTCTATAGTACCCATAACATCGTTATCGTCTCCAGAGCCACTATCTTTATTAAATCTTATTTTACCAGCGGTTGCCCCAGCATGGGTGTTTGTAAGTTCTATCATTGGTAAGTCTGCTGATGAAGAAGAAGCTGTTAATACATCTCCTGTAAAGGCTAGAGTACTTTCGGCTGTAATTGCACTAGTACCTGAACCTGTAAGAACAGCATTATCTGTTAAAGAAGAAGCCCCAGTACCACCATCTGAAACTGGAACATCTGTTCCACCTGCCCTATAAATGGCATTGCCTTCAATTGTAATATCACCAGAACCAGAACGGGCAAGAGTAGTGTCAGTTGCATGGCCTAATTCTATAGCCCCAACTGTGGTAAGGGTACCATCATCATTAATAGTTAAGGCAGTAGCTAGGGAATTTAGGGAACTTCCAGAGCCCCCTTCATTAGCAACTTGAAATATAATCGCACCACCTGCTCCTGAACCTTTACCCTGACCCCCTTGAAAGGTCAATGCTCCTCCAGCCTGATTATTACTGGTTCCTGCAGTGGTCGCCCCTGCTGATATAGTTAAAGTAGTTCCAGCAGCATCGTGAGCGGCTGCAGTAGGAATTAATTTATTACTACTAAAGAGGAGATCGGTTTCGGCTTGAATAGCAGAAGTTCCGTTTCCTGTTAAAACTGCATTTGTGGTTAGACTAGAAGCACCTGTACCACCATGAGCAACGGCTACATCTGTAGCCTCCCATGTCCCTGTGGCAATTGTTCCTACTGCAGTAATTTGAGTCTGTGATGCATCAACACCTATTACAGAACTTGAAGCTGTAAGACCCGTACCTGCAAATAAAGTTGCTACATCAGCTAAGTCTCCTTTTACTGTTGCATTGCTATCAGTGGTATCAGTAAATACTATATAGTCTCCATTAGCAATTGCAGTGTCAGTAAGTTCAGATAGGTCTAATGCAAGAGAAACCCCTCCACTAGTTCCCCCACCTGAAAGTCCATTTCCTGCAGTTACTCCTGTAATATCACCAACGGTTGGTGTTGCCCATGAAGGAACGCCAGATGCAAGAGTCAAAACATCACCATCGGTGGCTTTAGCCAAGCGAACATAACTAGTGCCATTATGGTAAAGAGTGTCACCAGACGCATCTGAGCCAACATCAAATCCCGCAGTAAAGGTGGCTTTACCCCCATCTTCAATAGAAAAACGAGTCGCTAAGGCATTTAGAGAACTCCCAGAACCACCCGCATCGGCGGTTTGAAATATAATTGCACCTCCAGCACCTGAACCTTTACCTTGTCCACCTTGGAAAGTTAGTGCTCCTCCAGCTTGGTTGTTGCTCGTACCAGCTGTAGTGGCTCCTGCAGAAACAGTTAATGTTGTACCTGCCGCATCGTGGGCAGAAGCGGTTGGGATTAGTTTATTGCTTGAAAACAATAAGTCGGCTTCCGCTTGAATTGCCGATGTCCCATTTCCTGTCAAAATAGCATTTGTAAGTAAGGTTGACGCTCCGGTTCCTCCATGGGCAACAGCTACGTCTGTAGCCTCCCATGTACCAGAAGATATCGTTCCTAATCCGGTAATATTAGATTGGTTGGCAACAGATACTAACCCAGCATTTGTTAAAGTGGCAGTAGTACCCATTGTCAAAGTACCTGCAATTGTAGTTGTTGAGGCAGCTCCTGCTCCTATGGTTACATCGATCTCACCATCATCTGATGCTTGACCTTGTATATGTAGCCCTGTAGTAACTGTACCGTCATTTTCAGCTGTGTAGAATTTAATTCCTCCAGCTTCTGACCCATGATCAGCCTCAACTATGTAGCTTTCAATTCGAGCAAATTCTTGTGGAGCATTATTACTTGCATCTGTGCCAAAGAAGGTAATTGTACCTGTAGTGTCATCATCAGCACCTTGTCCAGTGCCCGGGTCTTTTATAAATTTTAAAAATCCTGCTGTTGCATCCGCATGGGTGTTTGTAATTGTTGCTACAGGTTCATCCGCACTTGATGAAGTAGCTGCTAAACCAGTTGCGGTTCCAGCATCAACAGTCCCCCAAACAGGTACGCCCGAAGAAAGTTTTAAAAACTCTCCATTAGAACCTTTAGCTAACCTAGTTCCTGTCCCTGATGTACCACCATATATAATATCTCCTTCGGCACTCATTGGAGAAAGAGCATCAAAACCAGCTGATTTGCTACCGGCTCCTGTACCACCATCTGCAATAGCTACGTCTGTACCGCCAGCTCTATATACTGCGTTACCTTCAATTGTTATCTCCCCAGAACTAGCTCTAGCAATAGTTGTGTCAGAAGCGTGTCCAAGTTCTATGGTTCCAGCGGTAGTAATTGATAAATCTTGATTAATAGTTAAAGCGGTCGCAAGTGAGTTTAAAGAACTACCTGAACCACCGGCGTTTGCTGTTTGAAATATAATAGCTCCACCTGCACCAGACCCCTTACCTTGACCACCCTGTAAAGTTAAAGCACCACCAGCAATATTATCAGTAGTACCAGCTGTGGTTGCCCCAGCCGACATCGTTAAGGTGGTTCCTGCTGCATTATGAGCAGATGCTGTAGGTATCATTTTATTACTAGAAAATAGCAAGTCAGCTTCAGCCTGTATTGCTGAACTTCCGTTACCTGTTAGTATGGCGTTTGATGTTAAGCTAGATGCACCAGTTCCACCATAAGCTACACCAACACCAGTTCCTTGCCAAACACCCGTTGCTATAGTTCCAACTGCAGTTATTTGCGTTTGTGAAGCATCTACGCTAAGTGAATGGGCAATATTTTCCCCACTAGTAGCTCCTGTAGATGTAAGCCCCGTTCCCGCTGTAATGTTTTGAACATAATCTCCAGTTGTGTGGGTTGCTAATGTAATAAGGTTATTAAGTGAAGTCGCTCCTGTACCACCTTGATCGACTGCTACTGTAGTACCTTCCCACGTACCTGATGTGATTGTTCCTACACCTGTTATATTAGATTGATTAGCAACGGTAACAAGACCAGCTGAACTAATTGCTTCTGTTGTTCCTGAATAAATTGATCCATCAAACCTAGCATTACCAGCATCTAGCCATAATCCCCAATTTCTAGTAATTGTTTGATTACTACCCGCAGTAGCTGCGGCATTAATATATAAAGTAGCTGCATCTGATGTTGTCACAGAAGAGTTTGTTGCAGCTAGTGTTGGGGCTTCAATTGTAACATGTGCATATTTTGTAGCAGTTCCAGAACCTGATGTATTACTATCTGTAATAGTAGATGTATCAACATGAATCATTGCCCCATCACCCGGAGTTACACTCTTGTCTCCATCTAAAGTTAATCCTGTTAACGTACCTAAAGAAGTAATATTTGTTTGAGCGGCAGTTGCTATAGTTCCTGTTAATTCATTTACTGATAAATTAGCTAATGTAAACCCAGAAGAGGTGTTTATGGTAGTTGATGGTGCTTCATGACTATTACCCGTTGTGGCAAATAATTTCCACATATCCGAATCTGAAGCATCTCTAACCAATCCTGAATATTTTGTACCACTATCTACGTATTTACCATACCAACCAATATCAACAGCATCTCCTGAGTTGTTATCAGCAAGTGCGAATAGGGGGTCATCAATTGTAACCGTTGTACTTTCAATAGTTGTTGTTGTCCCACTAACAGTTAGGTCTCCAGCAATGGTTACATCATCTGGTAATCCTATTGTTACTGTGGCTCCTTCACTTCCAGAACCTGAAACCGTAACTTCGTTTGATGTTCCCGCAATAGTAGCAATATAGTTCCCTGTGGTATGAGTAGTTAAATCAACTGAGTTGTTTGCAATAGCTGCTACTCCAGAAGAGTTAATTGTAACATCTCCAGAGATTCCTGAAAATACATATGTTGGGATTCTCGAAGCGGCAAATTTTACATTATCGCCACCATCACCACCATTGTCAATAATAAGTAAGTCAGCGTCAGCAAGAGCTTCCCCAATATCTGATAATCCATCAATGTCTAAACCAGTTGAGGTGCTTCCAATTAGTTGAGAGGCTCGTGTATATAATCTATTATAGGCATTTGAGAGAGGCATTTTTTATCTCCCCCATACTATGCCACGAATCCTTGCGTTTGTTCCTCCAGATCTTATGATACTTATCTTTGTTGAAAAATGAATATTATCATCGAAATACCCCTCATCTGCTGGGACTAACATACCGGTTGATGTTGTGGCATCTTCATCAAAGGCTACGTAGGCATCAGCGGTTTCAACCACAAAAGAAATTTTATTTCCTTCTTCCATCTTTCCTGCTAACGTTAATGCATCTTCAGCACTACTACCTGATGTCGTAAATGTAAAAGTTGCATGTTTGCTATAATTTTGGAGAAGTTCAATTTCTTGTCTCCAAGGTGCTTTAGTTACCATTCTTTATCTCCCCCTTCTTTTTAAATTTTAATAATGTTGGTTTATAATTACCTAAATTTTGCGTTCTAATATTTTCTTTCCCATTAGGCATTACAAACCCTTCTTGAGATGCAATAGCTGACATAGATGTATAAGTTGGTTTAGCCAACTCGCTTCTATATCCACTATTTAGTTTTGTTAGGTACGCTAATTCTTTTATCATGTCATCTAAAGTCTTACTCATATCAGTAATTACTTTTTGTTGGGTAGCTACTTTATTTTCTAACGAATTTTTAGATGATGTAGTTTGAGAATCTTTAGTTTCCATCTTACTCATCCACTCCCGTATTTTAGTTTCCACTGATTTTAGATCTTCTAATTTAATTGCTAATTCTTTATTTTCGATATCTTTATAATTAGCCCAATCTCTTAAAGATTTGTTTTCTTTAATTAGCTCTTTATTTATTTTACTCGTTTCATCAGTAAAACTTTGTAATTCTTTGTTTTTATTTGAAATTGCTTCAAAATCGGCATCTGTAGATTGTTTTATTGAAACTGCATCAGCAGTAACTTTTACTAACTCTTCATTCTCTGTCTGCAGAGTTGATAATTCTTGTTTTAATAAAGAGAGATCTTGAGATTGCCTTACCGCAGTTTGTTGAAATTCATCTAATTCAGTTTTTAATTGAGCTGCTTGCCCCCCAGAGGCTCTCGTTGACTCCTCTAACTCTGGGATTTTATCAAGCTGTTTTTGTTGATCATGAATCTGTTTAGTTAATTTTGGTATTTCTTCCCGTAGGAGATCAGCTTGCAATCTTTCCGACTGTAGTGTTTCTTCTATTGAATTAAACTTAGATGTTGCCTCATCCCGTTCAGCCTCTATTCTTCGATAAAGACCCAGTTGAGAATCCAGCTCCTCAATCTGTGCTTTGTATCTAGCCTCAGCAGCATCATTAGTTACTACTATCTGGGGAGAATGGTTTATACTTTTTGGTTTTTTATTAAAATCCCTAAGCTTCATAAATTTCCTGTACCTCACTTGCAATAAAGGGGTTCCCAGAAAATTCTCTTGAGTTTTTTAAATTGGTTATCCACGAAATAGGACTCTCGGCTTTTGAAATACATTCTATAGCTCCAGACTTATCTAGACTAATATCTCCTTCAATAACCATTTCAATTTCTGCTTCATACTGTGGAGCATGACATTGTAAGGTAAATGAATTAGAAAACTTGTGATAAAACATATCAGCCACAGGAATATTTTTCTCTATAGGCTCTCTTTCAAACTCAATAGCTACTAAGTAACTCTGAGCTTGTGGTTTTGGTGCTTCTTCTACTGCTTTCGTTGTATTTTTTTTAGTACTACCTGCTTTTGACTTTGCTTTTGCCATGGGTAAATCCCTCCTTATGACTTTTTATTTTTCTTTTTGCTGAAGATGTTTTTGGTTTATAGTGGGTAAACCCTTCCTTTCTTCTCTGAGCTGCTAAATCGGTCTCTCCTTTAAATTTTCTTCCTGCCCCTTCAAACCTGATTCGTCCTTTACCATGACCACTAACAGACCTCTCTCTGGCTCCTATACCAGATCCTCTAAGTCTTTTCTTCCCACCACGAGCCATATAAGCATTACCATAATTTTCTGGTTTTACCCATCTGTGTGATGTAGGATCAAATCTTGCTCCTGCGAAAGGGGGCACAGACGCAACTTTTTCTAGAAAAGAGTCGGCTTTCACCGCATTAGTGACAGGTGTTTTTCTTACATATGTGTCAGTATTGTCTTTAGTATTAAAGAATAGCTGCATTTTTTCTATTGCGTCATCTTTTCTTAGTCTGCGACCTTTTTTTCTCATTGCTTGTTGTATTTGTCTTTCAAATTCTCTTTGTTGGGCTGGTGTAGGTTGTCCCATTCCTCTGGTAACATCACCACTTAAATACCAACCTGCCAAAGCAGCTAACTCTGGAGATACTCGTTTTTCAATTTTAGTTGATTTCTCAGATTTATTTATATATATTTGTTTCTCCATTCGCCTTGACCGTTTTCCTTGTATACGATCTTCCACTTCTCGATGTCCTAAGTATTTATCGGCTATGGTTTTTGGACCCCCACTGTGTTTATCTCTATCCATCTCTTCTTGAGTATAACTTCCTCTATGGTCAGTTCTTTCTTGAGGAAATCCTGCTTCAGAGGCATCACGATAACTCCAATTATGATCATCTCTTGAGGCTTGAGCTCTTTGTTTATGAGATTTTGGTCCTTTAACTCCTGACTTACCTTTTAGTCTTCCTCTTTTTCTTCTGGTTTTTGTTTTCCCTGTTTTAGGGTCTTTATATTTTTCTGTAATTCTGTTTATTTTTCCTTTATTGTGTTGTGCATTAGGGTCTTGTAAAGCAGTCAAGTAATCCATAATTCTTTCAAACCCTTTTTCTCCCGGCTTAGTTGTGGTAGGTACACCATCATATTTTGATGCTAACCACCTCGCTAAACCTTGGGGGTTTTCTATATCATCTGCTTTAAATATATTTTCCATAATTATATTATTATACTAGATTTTCCAGCCTTTTCAAAAGCTCTTGCCTTTGTTCGTGTCGTAATTCTGCTTCCTCTTTAAATAAATCTCCGAATCTTTGAGACATAGACCTTCCGGGTACTCTACGGCGTTCCGTAGGACTTGTTTCTTCCCACTTATTATCTTCAGACACAAACTCTTTAAGCCTCTCACCAGCCGTTTTTCCAGCTTTCGCAGCTCTACCAACCCCAGCTTTTCCAGCTCCCGCAACTCTACCAACTCCAGACTTCCCAGCTTGAGTAACTTTGCCCGCTCCAGCAGCCGTGGCTCCAACAACTTTAGCGGCACCTGCCTTTCCAGCCCCAGCAACTTTACCAGCTCCTTCCTTCGCAGCTTCAGCTGTAGCTCTTGCAACATCAGCACCGACAGATTCACTTACTTGTGTCTTTGCGGCTTTAGCCCCTCTAACGGCAGCTCCGGCAGCTCTACCAACAGTTCCTGCAGCTGCTTTTCCAGCTCTACCAACAGTTCCCGCAACAGCTTCTGCCGCACCTACAGGGGATGGTGATGGGTCTGTAAATGCCCTTCCAATTCCAGCCCCGGTCTCTTTTATTTTAGCTCCGGTCTCTTTTATTTTAGTCGCAGCCGAACTTCCAAATTCAGCTCCAGCTTCCCCTATTTTAGCTCCTGTCTCCTTTATTTTAGCTGCTAATTCATCCCCACCTGCTTTACGCCCATCCCAAAAAGGTTTCCCCTTTACACCATCTTTAGTTGTAATTTGTAATACTTCAGCGTCATCTGGTTTTGTTCCCATATCATATCGTCTACTTCCGGGAGGCACATCACTTGCGGGGTCCTCCTGAACAGTGTCGGCTTCAGGGGTCTTGGGGGCATCTTCAGGGGTGATATCTGGACCCTTCATAAATTTACCTTCGGGATCAAGTTTTTTAATTGCCGCTAGTGGTCCTAGTTCATTAAATTTACTTTTATAATCGCGGGCTTCATCGTCTGATTTACCATCAAATTTTGCCTCAGCCAGTCTGAGATGTTCATCACTCCCCCACTCAACATTCTGACCCGCCACTTCTATTTTTCCCCTCTCTTGAGCTTTTTGAATCTCTTTTGTTATCTGTTTCTTATCAGCCCCCATCTCCTCAAGACGAGAAATACCTTCGATATATTTTGTTTTTGTTTCTGGGGTTAGTAACCCAGCAGTGGTTAGAGCATGTAAATCTGCTATATGTTTTCTAAGTAGTAAAGTAGCTCTTCTGCTTCTCATATCACTGGTAGTCGAAAACATATTCTTATACTGGCCCGTGGCGTTTATATAATTGGTGATGTCTTTTGAAAATGTAAGTGGGGTTGAATTAGCCTTAGAGTTAACTTGTTTTTCAGTTTTAGCATCTTCTCTTTGTTGTTTTAGAGCGTCTCTATCGGCTTGTTTTGAGGCTTGATTTGCTTGTCTATCTTCCTCACGGGCTTTTCTTTCTTCTTCTTTTGTTTCTGCATCATCTCTTCTTTCTTGTGCTTTTGTTTCTGCATCATCTCTTCTTTCTTGTGCTTTTGTGTCTGCCTCGTCTTTTTTAGTTTTAGCTTCTTCTTTTTTAGTTTCAGCTTCTTCTTTTTTAGTTTCAGCAGTTTTTTTTCTTTCTTCTTCTTTAGTCTTAGCATCAGCTGCTTTTTTATCAAATTGTCTTTTAGACTTACCTATTTGACCTAATTTTTTATTTACTTCTCCTAAAGTTTTAGTAGAATGTTCTTCTGTAAAATCTTTTTTATACTCTTCATAAGTATGAAAATCGTCTTCTTCGCCTTCACCGAGCCCAAGCTCTTGCTCATAAGCATGTCGTATAAGTCCGTCTTTATCAGCTTTCTTTAATTGGCCTTGTACGGTTGAGGCAACTTTAGTACCCTTTTTACCCTTAGTACCTGTTTTATCTTTAGTACCTGCCTTACCTTTAGTACCTGTCTTATCCCCAGTACCTGTCTTACCCTTAGTACCTGTCTTACTTGATTGTCGAGACGATGTAGTAGTAAATCTATCTGTTTTTATTTCGTCTTCAAGAGAACCTTGAGAAGCATCTGATGCATCTTTACCCACGGTGTCTCCAGCTTTAAATGATAAACTTTCTAAATATTCTCTGTGCTCAGGACTTAAAGGTCTTGAAGTACTTTGACCTTCACTTTCACCTACCCCAGACCAAGTTTTGTTAAAATCACTATCTTCAAAAGCTGCTGGGTTTATTTTAAATGTACCACCACCTTGGCCTATTAAAAAAGCTGAGTCTAGTGTAACCCCATGTATAGTGGCTGATGGTCCTGCTGATTCATCGCTTGAAGCCTTAGTGTCTTTTTTATTTGCTTGGTTTTCTTTAGAACTTTCTGACGAACTGAAAAAAGTTGAGTCATGTCTTTCTAATAAGTCTTCATTATCATAATACTCGATCTCTTCACCCTCTGCTGTAGCATTATTGACTTTTTTACGATTAGCAATGTGGTCATCAATATGATCAGCCTTAAGTGTGTTTTTACCACCCATAGCTCCATGATACTCACTAGCTATTGCTGACACATTTCCAAAGTCCCTACGAGTTTGTGGTTTTTGAGCATCAAACCATTTTTTGGCTGTCTCAGGATTTTCAAATATCTCATTAGAATAATAATCATTAATTTCTTCTTTAGTGGGCTCTAAATCTCTATAATGTTTAGGTGCTATACTTTTAACATTTTCTGAGTTTGATAAATCTTTTAGTCCTTTTGAATTTGATAATTTAAAATCCCCGTGTTTGTTAAAGCTTAATAAATGGGCAAACCCTGCTGGAGTTAGCCTTTTAGCATTTTTTCTATCTAAATATTTATTTTGTAATAAAGAATCTCTTCGACTAGAACTAGCTGATATATCAACAGGGGTATTTTTTATAAATGCTCTAAATACTTTCTCTCGTTCTTCCTCTGGTAATGACCCTATATGGTTTTGAATAGCTAAAGTAGCTTCTTCATTTATATCGCTTATTCCCTCTTTATTTGGATCAGTATATTCAGATATGTTTGTAGCAAGATTTTGTTTTTGTTTGTCAGATAATTCTTTAGTTTTTCCCCCAAAACTCCAACCCGATTTAGCTCTTACATCAGTTTCACTAAACAATAAATTAAACATCTCTTGAAATTCTCTATTTGAATATTCTTCAACGGCTTTTATTAATACCGTATGAGGCATAGATTTAGTCATTTGTTCGACGTGATCTAACAAAGAATTAATTGGTGATTCGTCTGGAGTGGTAGCCATTGCTAACGCTTTAGAATTATTATCATATTGTCTAGATCGATAATTGGCTTCTTGTCTAGCGGCTTGTTCGCGTGTTTGTCCGGGTTTTATATTAAGGTCTGGATCTTTCACAAGAGCATTATAAAATTGTTCAATCTTAGACATATATGTACCAATAAAATAGTTTATATATTATTATACTTTAACAATCCCAATTTACATCAGATTTAGATTTTTCTTTGGGTTCTAACCACCATTTGGTTTTATTCTTAGTGCCACCAAAATATTCAATGGCATGACCTTCATCAAGAAGCTGTTGATTTAAATTTACCCCATCAGCATAAAGAGTACCCAAGATTCTTCCGTATTTTCCCCTCGCTTTCTTGTCGATTGCTGTACGGAGGGATAAAGTTTCACCGTTTTCCAGAAGCTCTTTGAGTCTAGCTTTCGCAGCAAGTCCATATTTTTTTTCCTCTAAGTCTCTGGTTCTAGATTCTGGGGTATTTAATCCATGCAGTCTAATTCTTTGTTTCTTCAACATTACGTCAAATCCTAATGCAATGTCTACATCTATAGTAT
>Ga0080013_1004286_pt1 | contig 14154 bp, 16 predicted proteins | sample ETNvirenome_6_85_FD_69236 | JGI IMG/M metagenome (GOLD analysis project Ga0080013, IMG submission 69236) | Marine viral communities from the Pacific Ocean - ETNP_6_85 (SPADES assembly) (version 2) | ecosystem: Environmental > Aquatic > Marine > Oceanic | place: Pacific Ocean | collected 2013-06-19
TTCTTTAGATTTTGGGCCTTCGGTGACCCAATTGCTTTCGAAACAGCTCTTGAGTGATTCATACTCTTCCATGCCAATGTATGGCTTCATTTGTGGTATGTTCATTTTTTTCGTTACCATGTAACTTGTCCTTTCGTAAGTGCCTCATAAACGGTGGGCCAGATATTATACTTGTTTAAAATCAAGCTGCGGGCTTCTTTCAGCGCTGGAATTCTCTTCTCATAGTCGTCATATTTTAACGTCGATGCAACCCTGTGCACCTCATCAGGGTTGGTTGCATCAAAAGAGATGTAAGAACCCTCGGGGAAAAATTCACTAATGTTGGGGCTTCCCCAATAAACCGGGACAGTCCAAGATAGAATAGCATCAGTAAATTGGGTCCCAAAATAGTTATTATACTGGCCGTTATCGAATGCCATACAATATTTATATTGCTTCAAAGTTGAGTATTTCTGGGCCACATAATCCTCGCCGCCCCCCTTGAATTGCAAAAGGGCCCGGGCCTTCCCAGACAAATCAATATCATGAGGATACTGATTGACAAAACCTTTTAGAAAGCCAATTCTTTTTTTATGTCCATCTAAAAACCGCTTATCAGATTGAATACAAATGAGGTGTTTTTCCTTCTCCGGGCGCTCATCGAACGTCAAGAAATCATAGGTTAATTTCAGCCCCCCAATAGAATCCTGAGGATATATCCACTTGGTGTATAGATACGACGTGTCATCAATCCATGAAAACTTTTTAACGCCTGGAATATCATCTGCTCGGCCGGCGCCGGGCACTTCTCTAGCAAAATAACATACTTTTGACAGATCTGGTATTTCTTGATCTGTATAGTCTTGGATTAGGTAAACGTCCGCCTCTTCAATATGAGGGGTCGCCTCTAACGTTCCCCAAATACCCGAAGCCCCGGGCGTTTGCAGGCGCATAGTATCGTAGATAGTTTGGGAACTGTCTCCCCATACCGGCATAAAAAATAGTTTCATTTACTTCCTGTAATAATTTCAAACTCTGGACATGGCACAATAAACGTTCCTCCGCCGTCCAAGTACTTCTTCTCTCTGCGCACAAACTCACTAATAAAGTGCCAAGGTAAAACCAGAAGATAATCTGGAGCAGCCAATCTCATCTGATCTTCCGAGTAAATAGGAATGTTTGTTCCGACTGTCTTGAGGCCGAACTTCGCTGGGTTTCTCTCGGCGATACCGTCAATTAGAGTGTGATCTAATCCGAACCATTGTAAAAGAGTGTTTCCTTTGGTAGAGGCGCCATAACCCCACACAGTTTTGCCTTCAGCTTTTGCCTGTTTTATAAATGCCGTTGTCTTCCGCTTCAGCTCCTTAATGCGCTCAAAAAATTCTACATAGGGCTCTGGTTCATGTGTGCGCTCAGCCTCTTCCAGTGCAAGAATGCTTTCGATTCTAAATTGAGCTACATCACGGTAAGGAGATGTTTTAAATTTTGTAACATCCGCTTTTGTTTTGCGCGCATAGACCCTAAAGCTTCCGCCATTAATATCATTTAATTGACAATCAACAATGCTCAGCCCTGCAGCCTTCAAAAGTTTAGAGATAGACTTGAGAGTGTAATAATAAACATGCTCATGACAAATATTATCAAAAGCTAGTTGTCGCAACATCAAGGGGGTGTAACTCATTTGAAGAACCAATAGGCCTTCGTCATCCAGCACCTCTTCCACGTCCTTTAAAAATGCCAGAGGATTTTCAACATCATAAAACATAGCAATAATAGTAATAATCTTTGCTTTTTGGCTGCCAAACTTACTCTTCTTATAGGCCTCAGCACTAAAGAAGTCTTGTATTATTAGGTCTGCTACTTGCTTTGACTCATTCGTATAAGAGTTGTCTGCCGGGTCGATTCCTACCTTAACCATGTTCTTGGGAACAAATTTCAGCAGCGTACCATCGTTGCATGCGATATCCAGCCAAACATCCCCCTTCTGGGTGGAAATAGCCTCTTGGCAATCGGTCACAATAGAGGCCAGCTCCGTTGTCATCGTGTCATTGATACCTGACCGATACCAATATTCTCCATACATCAGATTCGGGTCGACGACGGAATGTAATCGCACGGCGCCGGTTTCGGCCTCTAGAAATAGAGACAACTCTTCTTTGCCTTTTTTGGTATCTTCTCCTCGCTTAATAAAATCAGATATATGCAAGTCTCCTAATGAAAATAAATCTATATCCCTACTCATTTGTTCTCTCCTTAATCGGTGTGTAAAACTCGTTTATTTTGTATCTCTGTCTTTTAAGATAGCCCTTTGATCTCATATAATCCTCAATGTTCGCGTCTTCATAATTGTTTTCTATTACAAATAACTTAACTCTGTATTGATCAAAGTCAAATCCTTTTAATACATCAAGCTCGGTGCCCTCGGTATCGATAGATATAAAATCTATCTCCTTCTGGTGCAGGAACGGGGTACCCTTCGTCTCGCTTTGTAGAATGTGTGTCAGAGTTTCGACCCTTACCTCGGTCTGATAACTGTCGTTAATAATATCTTTGTGGGCCTCAACTAGTCGATCGTCGGGACGCAGTGAAGTTAGAGATGAAGAAATATTTTTCTCTCCCACCTTATAAACAGTTAGAGGGAAAGACCCAGATTTATCTCCGCAAGCAAAATACCTAATCCATTTTCGATATTTTTCGAGACTTATCTTATGCTCCGGGTTTGGCTCGATGCAGAGGACGTCCCATCCCCGTTCTTCAAAATAAAGAGTGTTCGATCCCTTCACCCCATTTGCGGCGCCGACCTCAACACAAAGGCCGACATGGCCCTCGGGAAAATATTCTTCTATGACGCGGTCTGTCTCCCATTGGCCATAATATTTGCCATTGTCCCAATGTTGCAGTTCCTCCTTGATATTTTGTACGTTATATTTACTCATTGAGAACCCCTCTCGATCTCGAAGTGGCGGTGGGCATTCTCGATGAAAACATTCACATCTGCTTGGTCGATAAAGAGTTTATATTCATGCATATCAATTTCGCCAGGGCCCTCTAAGGGTGGCCGATTGAGTCCTCCATGACGAAAGGCGTCGATATCGGGATAGATAGGCGCAGGACCTTTGGCCATCAGCATCGTGGTATCACCTAGAAATACTGCCTGATTCTTGTCCTCAAACTCGGATGGGTTCATAATCCTGGTAGGGTTATTCAAGAGCTGCATAAAATAGCTTTTTCTCCAGATTGAAGGTCGCAAAGAGGTGGCAGAGACAATATTCTCTTTGGCGCTGTAAGCATTAAAGTGCTCATCGTATTCGGATGCAACTACATTATAACTATAACGCGGAAGAAGGCGCACCTTCCCAATACTTTTATCGCTCTCCATTATTGAGGCGCCATGGTTAAGTAATTTAACATCCACATCTCCGATCAGATAGTGATCTTCGAAACACAAGAAAAAGTACTCCTCTTTCAAGTTAATGAAATATTCTCCCAAAGCGTTCACCCACGGGGATGCGTCATTGTACTGAGGTCCAAATGACTGGAACGTAAAATTCCCTTGAAGCGCGGCGTTAGGGCGCCTAAAGCCCAGAACCGTAAATTCAAGGTCTTCTTCTTTCCAGTGTCTGTTAAGAAGTTTTTGATAGCCATCCAGGCAGAAAGAATATTTATCAGAAGTTATGAGTATTTTTTTCATTTGTCTTCGGTTTTATAAAATTTATTTTTGCCAGTACCCAAAAGTTCATCGGCAGTAATAGCCAACGTCGAACTTTTATGTGCAGCTTTATCAACAAGAACCCTCAACGTGCAATTAATCTGGTCAATAAGATCGTTTCTTTCGCGGTTCGTTGCGCTTATTTTGTTTAGAAACTCTTTTACTTCGTCTTCAGTTTTAGATTGATCCGTGTTGCAAAATTCTCGGCGACTGTCCTCTAGCATCCATAGGCGGATATTAGCAATTGTTAATTTGTCAACCATATCCCCTAACGTGTCCATTAATTCTTCACCTGTGCATCCCAATATTCCATCATTTGATCCAACATTGTATAAAAATTATACTCGCGGTGCCAGCCTAAAAGCTCATGAGTCTCGGTGGCATCTCCACATGGAGCGTTCTTATACTCCGCGCGTACGAAGGAATCGTTTTTCACAACATATTCCCTATAATCTAAATCTAATTCACCGAATACATACTCGCAAACTTCTTTAATAGATCGAACTTTTCCCGTCGCTACTATCCAGTCACGAGGAGAGGAACACTGGAGAGCTAGATGCATTGCTCGCACATAATCCGCAGAATGCCCCCAGTCTCTTCCACTCTCTATATTACCAAGTTCTAGCACATTTTTTATGCCCTTTTTTATTTCAACGGCCGTTTTAACAATCTTAGCGGTAACAAAATGTGGGCCGCGGCGGGGGGACTCATGATTATACAAAAATCCGGTGCTTGCAAATATACCGTGCGCCGTGCGGTAGTGGCACACCGTGTTGTGAGCCATCAATTTCGTATACCCATAGAGGCTTGTGGGGTGCATGGGGGTCGTCAATCGCTGTTTGCCATCAGGATCCCAAGAATTCCCAAACATTTCAGATGACCCGGCTTGAAAGAATCGGGTCTGCGGTGAAATTTGGCGCACGGCCTCTAATAGGTTCAAGACGATGTTTGTGTTTGTCTCCACCATGGAGAAAATATCTCCCTTCTTTGTCTGGTGTTCTACACGATGGAGGGCTGCGAGATTATAAATCTCGTGTGGTCGCTCCGTCGCTATCAGCTCTTTTGCTGTCTCAAATTTCGTCAGGTCTAAGTGAGAGATGTTTTGGTCCGTGGAGGGCACAGACCGTATTCGATCCACCCCGACAACTCGATACTTTAGTTCTTCCAGGTGCCTCCGCAAATAATGACCATCCTGGCCACCGATTCCAGTTATTAAAGCCACTGGGGATGGGGGCTTTTCCATTATCACTTCTCATGGGATGGAAAGGCGACGTTGTAAGTATTCATTGCGACCCCATTGTATGCCTCAAGTTTGGCATACTGAAATTGTTGGCGCCAATAACTAACAGTAGCTTTTTCAAGGTTTGCCTTGGTAGCCTTTATTTCATCATATGCTTCTAAAAGATATTCTTCCGTTAATTCATCTACATCGTCATAAACCAAAAATGGCAAATCTTGATAAAACTCGATATTCAGGTGCCGCGGGATGATAGGAATTGTGCCAACGTACAGGGCCTGCCAGTTGCGACCACAATCGACACCATTGCCAAGGGGAGAGATAACATATTTATGATTGTAAAGATCGTCATAATACTGTGCGATCGACACAAATGCATCAGAGTTATTATACTCATGAAGCGGAAGATCGCAGGTCTTAGAAGTCACCCATGGCTTATCTTTAAAATAATCATATATAGGACGTCGATGGTCTGCATTTGTATGCGCGCCAAAGTTCATATAAACCAAATTTTTGTGTGCTTTTTCAACACCAGTTTCCGGCATCACGACGAAATCGTGCTCGTCGCGTAGATCTGCCAATTCTTCCACCCCAATCCACGTTGAGCCCGCAGAACCAATTGGGATAGATTTGAGGCGAGGGTGATCAAAAAGCACATTCATCGCATACCAGCAACTAACATTCCCCGGGCATTGTGCAGCTAGTTGTTCGTCTATTCCGATATCACTACCATGCGTAATCAAAATGTAGTGTGTTTGCAAATTGCGTTGCATTTGCCTAAAACAATGCCCCACCCAATCAGTTTTGCAGTATATGATATAGCACTCATGAGCGACAGCTGGAATAGAGCGGCCGGGCTCGAAGATATGATCACTACAACGATCTCGAAAGCGGCCACCGGTAATTCGTTCGTCTTGTTCTATTGTTGTAATCATTTATTCACACCTCACTACCATCGTATCAATAGAGCCCTCTTGCGGGAAAAGATGAGCATACATATCTGGTATTTCCTTATACCCGAATTGAGCCAAGTGTTGAAGTACCGCTTCATTACTCGACATATGACCATGAGCTTCAGCAAGATATTCGAGATGACAAGACTCATATCTGATGTATTTCGGCCGAACCAGATTAAAATCCGTGCTCTGAATAATCGTGCCATCCAATCCTTCTGCATCGATCTGTAACAATTCGAACTCTTTGCCTGTCATATCATATGCATCTACAAGGCTCTCTAAACGATAGCACCTTACATACATTATCGAGCTGTTAAGAGGCACCGGTGCGGCGGCACGGCCGTAGCGGTCCAGGCCCGCAGAATTCTCCAGAGACATACTAGGAAGGCACGAGGCTTGCTGGCCCTCGTTTTCAAATTCAGGGCTATAATAAAGTGGCGTAAAACCATTATAGTGTGTAATAGCAACCTGTTCAAAGAAAAGATTTTCGACATCAGAATAATTTTCCTTGAGTTTGTCGAAAATACCGGGCAACGGTTCGACGAGGAGCCCAGACCACTTTTTCTCTCGGGAGAGAGTCCAAATTATGTCATAGGGGTTGTTCCCCAAGTTAGCCCCTATTTGTATAAAATCAATCATGTGTTTCTCCCTATGGTGTTTATTAATTGAATATCTTTTAAATCTTTTTCTTCGCAGCGTATTTGTTTCATGGCCTTAATCACCTCCGGGGTCGCGAACTTAATTCCTTGATAATAAAAATGGCAGCCCGGGTTAACAATTACTTCATCCTTATGCATAGGATAATACTTTGTCTCCCCATTGTGGCACGAAAAGTCGTGAGTATCAGTCTCGATATAATCTCCCAGGTAAAGGAAATCAACATCACGACACTCGCGCAACCCATATACTGAGAGTACCGCACTAGCATCTACACAAAGTTTATCTGTTTCGACCTGATTTGTGGCGGCCCACTTTTTGAGCATCGTAAAATAGGTGTGAAAATTATTAAAATATCTAGGATTACAATTATTCAAAAAACTAACACTGTTGGCGTTAAAGACGGACGTCGCTATCCTTAAGGTTTCCTCATGTGTGTCGTTAATATGAACCGAATCGTTCCCAATATTATACAGCTGTCTTATCAATCGTTTTGCTTCTACAAGAGTCGACGGATCTTCCGTCTCAATCAAATATATTCTAGTGGGCTGAGGGAACTTAAAGCATTCTTTCATTTTGATCTGGGCGCCCACAAAAGAGTTCTGCCATGAGCCGAGCCACGCTTCTCCCTCATATAGCATGCGAATATAATTAAAGGGGCCATAATCGGAAAGTTGAATGGCGCGATTATAAACAATAGTACTGTAATTGCGAAGAACGCGCTCTACAGATCCTTCGTGACCAAATGCAGACGGGAAGAGGGTTACCACAAAGGTATTCTTTTTTAGTTTTGCATACTGAAGGGCCATAGTATCCGCATACTCTCTTTGGAGACCCCCGGGCACATTAACATCGCGGTCACGCAAAAAAGCATGGCTACAATCTAGCTGCCCTTCAGTAATGGGAGACTCTTTACAATAGACGGGCTTTTGATATAAAATGCTAGCCGCTGTTCTGTGGGCACCATTTAAAAGCTGGCCCTCAAGAGTCGGCAGATAAGAAATATCCGGATTGAAGCCCTCTTTTTCTATCGACATCAAAATCTTATTAAATTCGGCGACAAAAGACTCTAAATCTTGTTTGTTTGGGTTATTGTATTCAGAATAGTTGTTCCACACCTTAAGATGGTGGGCATATAATTCCAGAGGAAAGCCCGAGTTTGTCCTTCGGTACTTAGCGTAGAAATATTTAGCACATAAGTCGAACCTCAAAGGAGATAGGAGATCTAAAGGGTTTGTGGTACACAGATCTGTCATGTAATATCTTCAATCCTCTGATATCGTTGCTTTTTGCGAATAACTTGGTCGGTTCGCAGCTGCAATGGGGTGTCGACCTTATGGTCGTTAAGGGGGTTATCATTATTATAGACGTACAGAATATCAGTTATACATTTATGTCGTTCCATAGCCATCTCTAGCATAGGAAACATAAAAGCGAGATCCCAGGCCATACGATAAAACTCTCCGTCCTCGTCTAGAAGGTCCTCGCGCTTAATACGCTTCCACAAGCCATACTTAAAAGTACGAAGATGGGAAGATTGCCAACGATAATCTCTAAAAAGAGAGCCATGCACAACCTGAGGTGGGAAGGGCTGGGATCCATTAGGGACCACGAGGCCCTTTTTTAAGTCATCGAGATATACACTCATGCCAAAAGTTATAAAACACTTCTCTTCTTCATACACCTTATTAACCTTTTCGAGCACATCATACGTGTAAAGCCAGTCATCACCATCTACTGTGGCCACAATGTCCTCGTTCGCAGGCTTGAGGTATTCAATGCCTTCATAAATGTTTTGTAGCGCAAACTTTTTTTCAGTATTTTTAATAAGATGAAAGCGGGGGTCGCCTTCTATTAATTCTTTAACCACATCATAGCTATTATCCGTAGAAATATCGTCAATAATCACGCAATCAAAATTAGTATATGTTTGCTTCTTAATCGTATTAATAGTATTAGCCACCCACTTTTCTACATTATACATGGGTACCACAATTTTAAACTTGTTCATTTATAATCCTCACAAATTCTTGTTTATATTCTTCAAAAAAATCAACCTTCTCTTTCTCAAAGACTGTTGACATAATCCACTTTATATCATTCCAGATTTCTTCATCATATGGCTTTCGATGGAGATGTACATCAATTATCTGGCTGCTTAGATATTGGAATAGAGTCTCTTTCCAGAAGGTTCGATCGATGCGGCCGTTGCGCAGCCCATAATGATTGGCGCCGCGGGTAATAAGGTGGCACCGATTCGGATAATAATCACTTTCAAACAGACGCTTTGTCAAAACAAATTCATCTAGGTTCCAGCCTGCGTCAATTTCCTTCTCGTGCTGAGTTTCGTACCGGTATGTTTCTGCCTTATTCGTTTTTTTAAGCTTCCCGGAGAGGCACTCCTCTAAACTAGGCCGATAGGTATCTGCTTCGATTCCCAAGACATCTCTCCAGGTTTTAGCTTTCATTCCCACGTAGCCTATCTTAAGGCGCGTATAGTTTGTCTCGTCGAGATCAAAAATATGAATATCTTTAGAAAAATCCTGCTGGTTGAACCAACGACGACAGATCACAAATTTATCAATATCATCAGTTATTAGATAATCATCGTCTTTAAAAAAACCATTCGCAGCCACAAAAAGACGAGATACCTGAGCAACATTAGCTGTCTTATATCCCTCGATATGTTCTAAGTATCCCAATATACCCTCCATCTTCTCGGTGGTTCGGGCCACCAAGTCCATTAGGGGGTGTGGAATATTTTTGTCAATTGTAATCACATATGGCTCGTACCCAAGCCGTTTCCAGAAGGCACACCAAATGGGCACAAAAAACAAATATTCAGGATTCTCATTTACCGATGAGATGGCGTACTTTGTCATTTATTTATCCTAGCATAAATTTCCACTACTTTAAATTGCTCAACCACACAGTGGCCCTTTTTTGCGCACTGATAGTTACTATGAAATGAGTCGATCGCTTTCCTACTAAAATACGGCTTTTCTTTTTGGGAAACAAAGCTCTGTAATGCATGTACCTTCTTCTCATACTCATCCTCCACATTCACAAATAGGTTTGGTTGCCACGACGCTTGTGTGCTAGGCGTCCTATACTCTATCAGAGAAAGGGCCGTGTGACGCGCCAGGGGTGCGCCTAAGCCATTCACAAAGCGATGTTCGAACATGGAGTCGTCTTTGGTCGGGAGGCATATTGCATCGCACTCAGAGGGCCCCAGAAATTCGGTCTCGATGTAATTAACCCATTCAGAGTCTCCGTCTTTTTCAGTAAGATAGTCGCAATCGGCAAAACAAATTGTTGCATTTGGGGCACCCACCACCCTCCAGGCATTTAATACCTCTTCGACTCTATTCCTTGCGTTTATTCCCTGAAGGCATTTTGTGCCTCCCTTGGTTACACATAAAACAGTAAAATGGGTCTCGGGGTATTTCATAATTGTGCCCAGCATTCCCAGTTCTACATCATCCGGGTGGGGAGACAGGCACAAGACCCTATCGAAATCTAAAAATTTCATTATATTTCCTCAATCCGTTTTGTTTTGTCGCAAATTAAGAGGTCATAGGCCGGTTTCTGGCCTACAATTACAGAATGATGCTTACATCCCCATTTCTCTAGCTGGCGGTGTGTGAGATCAGAATAGTCTATCCCCGAGACGGAGCCTCGGGCCGTCCAATAAGTAACTGTATTTCCATCATCATAAAGTTTATTAATCTTGGCAATGTTAGAAAAATTAGGTATAGCATTTTTATACCCGAGCCTTTCTACGCCGTCATAGAAACAAATTGTTTCATCTATATCCACATATATGTTCATAATACTATCTCTTCAAAATACCTGACTACTGTAATCTTTTTTGGCGACATCTCAAACGGGCCCATATCCAAGCCTTTATAAAGATTGTAATAAAGAGAACCATAATTCACCCCAGCCAATGTACACATATAAGTGCCTCCGCCTAGGCGCGGGTTGCATTCTACAACAACCGGATCACCGGCACTATTTTCGCGCAGTTGAATACAAAGCGGGCCCTTGAGGTGGAGGTGCTCAACCATGTCCTTCACAATATTGGTGATGTGGGGGCGGACAACGATTTTTCCCTGTGTTGAGATGCCCGCTTTGATGGCAACGCGCTCGCGTATAACGTGGTTAATAATTTGAGAATTCATATCACAAAAAACATCTACTGTATATTCGGTACCGGGGAGGTATTCTTGAATTATCTCCTCCTTAAGAGGGAGGACTCTTATGCCGCGGCTGCCGCTGCCTCGTACGGGCTTTATAATCATAGGAACATTGAAGGTGGCCGGGACAGGTATCTCTGTGTTTCTGAGCGCTTGGTAAAATTTAAATTTGTCCTGACACGTACTGACAGCTTCATAGGAGGAAATAAAGATGGAGCACCCGGCTCTCTCAAATAGCGTCCTATTCTGAGCCAATGCCTGCAGGTCGTGCTCTCCCGTTGGTAAGATGAAATCAACTTTATACTTCTCTACCACTCTCAAAAGAGAATCAATATAAGCAGGATCGTCTGCATAAGGGACCACCTCCTGATTGTCCGCGAGGTGGAGGCCGGCGGCCAGGGGGTTGGCATCTGTGGCCACGATATGTACCATATCCCCCAACGCACGAAGGGACTTAATAAGTCCTACGGCAGCGGGCCCTCCGGATTCGGTAGTTAATACAGTGGCCACCTATGACACTCCCCTGGCAAACCTATACTGACCAAACTTTGATTCCCGAGGAGAGAGAACCATTTTTTCAAAATTTGGTACATAAGAAGAATCGAAACTAATAATTGTTTGCCAGTCTCCATATCTCTCGTTTTTGTGTATATCAAAGTGCTGGTGACGTCCATACTTATGAATCAAAATAGACAGAAGGGACTGATCACATCGATGTTCGATACATTTTTCATTCTCGCCATCTGGCTTCTTGACGGTAGTTTCCGGCATTGCGATATCGGGATCCTTCATGTATTCAAAGAACTGTGTTACAAACTCTACATTATCCGGGGTCCTCTGGTATGCTTGGAATCCTGCCCAATATTGTGGCATCAGTTCAGCGTCGATTGCGCCTACTTTTTCAAAACATTTTTTGGTAGTCCAGTATTGATTAGCGAGCCTCACGTTTGTGTAAGGCAAGAATAAGGACCCGTCGACTAGATCGTTTTCTAACTCCGTTGTTTTGCTAATGAAACAACTGGCTGAATCGGAATAAATCATAGCATCGCTGTGATTGAGCAAGCAGTCATTGATGGCATAAACTTTATAAAAAAATACTCTTGGCATCAGGGCGTGCTCGCAGACGGGATGTACCTCGCGCAAAACCACCTGACCAGGGAACATTTTATGGAATATCTCTAGTTTGTGTGGATTGGTGTTGAAGTAATAAAGATATACCTTTTGGTCAAAAGAATTAATTTTATAGCTAGAGATAAGGTTTATGGCTTGAGGGATAAACTTTTCACTAATAACGGTGCACAAATCCATACACAGCTCCTCATTTATTTGTCATATACCACTGGATTACGTCCCTGAGGCCTTTTTGAATTGTCCATTGTGGAGACCACCCAAGTTCTCTCATTTTATTCCCGGAGATTGAATATCTAATATCATTAACGCCGCGGGTTTTTTCAGGATATTCTAGTTCATAGACGAGATCCATCCCCACTATGTGGGCGATTTCTAATGCTAACGTAAGGTTGTCGACCTCTACATCTGATGATATATTATACTTCTCACCTGCTGTTCCTATTTCTAAAAGCATCTGCAGGGCGCTTGCAACATCCCTAACGTGAAGATATTTTCGGGCGCCTATGTTTCCTTCTTTATCCGTATGAACAAAGACGGTTTCCTTGTTTTTAAGCTTGTTAATAACAAGGGGTATAAATTTTTCATCATTTTGCCGGATTCCATACACATTCATCGTATGACTAGTGATGACCGGAATTCCGTACGTAATACAATAGGCGTTACAGATTTGTTCTGCTGCTGATTTGGAGGCGGAGTAGGGGTTACACGGATTGTGTCGGTCATCTTCGGCAAATGTCATCCCCTCTACGGCTGGGCCGAAAACTTCGTCTGTGCTAAAATTTAGAAATATTTTTAACTCGGGGAGATGGAGTCGCACATATTCCAAGAGGTTCGTCGTTCCCACCACATTGTCGAGAACAAATTGAAGGGGGTTTCGGACGCTCCGGTCTACATGGGAGCCTGCAGCCAAATGAAGTATATAATCAATAGGCCCGATCTGTTCGGCTACATAATCATTTATAGGAGACTTTAAATCGTGCCAAACAATTTTAAGGCGAGATCTCCACTCCGGGTTTTCTTCAAGTATAATCTGAATGCGACTCAGGGTGCTAGAAGTGTCAATTCTGTCGAGTGAGACAATATCACATTTGGTGCTAGCTAAAAAATGTTTGATCACATGGTGACCAATAAAGCCAGCACCTCCGGTGATCAGTATTTTTTTTTTACTTATAGGTCTCATAAATCTCTTCTTCTTCTTTTCTCTTCCAAGAAAAGTTTTCTGGATTTGTCGAGATTCCATCAGGATTAAAATGGTAGAGCGCTACCGGGGACGAACTTAGTTTTTTAAAAACGCTTCCTCCAGTCGCTGCTCGGAGCCACATTTCCCAATCGCCAGCGGATTTATATTTATCATTGAAGACACCATGCTTCTCGTGAATCGACTTTCTCCACATGGGTGCCGCGTGAGGCATATTTACCATCTTTAAACTTTCAACTGAAAATTCAGGGAAGTTATACGCGCGTCCATTGGCTGAATTACTCTCCCAAGTCTCATTGGCCTTATCTGTGATCAGCATATCTCCATACACTAGATCGATGGCGGGGTCTGCAGAAAGGGCTTTGGCATGGACCTCTAGGGCGTTTGGTGCTTTCCGGTCGTCGAGATTTGCGTTGGATAAAAATTGTCCGGTCGACATTTCTACGCCCATGTTCCAAACCCCATAAATTCCGGGGTCCTCCTCAAGCCTCTTATACACGATATTATCAGGATACTTCTCTAAGTATTCATTGATAACCTCTTCCTCGTTGCCGGGGGAATTCGCATTTATAAGGATTAGCTCACACTTCTCCTCAAAAATAGTTTGCCGGGTGATGTCTTCCAAAAACGGCCGGATGTATTCGTCGCCATTATAAACAGAAGTGATCAAAGACACTTTAGGAAGATCTTTAGTCATTACCTGTTTAACCTTTTCTCCATAAACACACTCCACAAACTGAGCATATTGTATTTCATCCACAAAGTTTTCAACAATGTGTTTTTGAAGGGCCGCGGCTTCCTGTCTATAATGACCCTCTTTCTCCAGCGCGTTTCGGAGAGCCCTCTTATACGAAGTCTCTTTGGGAAAGGCCCACATAGAGTCCGCTTGTATGACTCCCTCCCACACAGCTCCCTCTTGTACTCGATTTAAATCATAGTCGACTCGAATCACGCGAGGCACAGCCTTTCCTTTTTTGTTGGGCTTGCAAATAAAGTCCCTTTGGCCGCTCCAAGTAACCGTAATTAAAGGCAACCCATTATAGGCTGCCTCAAAAAGCGGGAGGCCCCAGCCTTCTCCGTGACCAATA
>Ga0080013_1004287_pt1 | contig 14152 bp, 23 predicted proteins | sample ETNvirenome_6_85_FD_69236 | JGI IMG/M metagenome (GOLD analysis project Ga0080013, IMG submission 69236) | Marine viral communities from the Pacific Ocean - ETNP_6_85 (SPADES assembly) (version 2) | ecosystem: Environmental > Aquatic > Marine > Oceanic | place: Pacific Ocean | collected 2013-06-19
ATTGAAAATATTTCACCAGGTTGGGGTTGGTCTGAAAAAGTTGGACTTGATTCTTTAATCGATGAACAAGTAGATAATATGAAAAAAAGAGGTTCTTCAGATGCTCCGACATCTTTAGGTGGCCTTGTTGAATTAGGTACTGATATAGCTATGCCATTAGGTTATCTATACGGAGCTAAAAAGGTGGGTCAATTTATGAAGGCAGTCGGTAAGACGCCTGAAAACATAAGTACTTTAAATAAAAGGATCCTGGATCATTTAGATGCTTCGGGACAAAGTCGAAGAGATTTTATAACTATGGCTGGAACCATAGGAACCTTTGGTGCTTTGAAAGCTATGGGGCTAGACAAAGTTTTAAAAATAAGTCCTGCTGTTAAAGCCACGGATGGATTAATTCCAATAGTTAAAGGAACAAGTAAGATGCCTGAATGGTTTCCCCTTTTTATTCAAAAGATTCAACCTAAACTTATTTATGAAGGAGATGGGATATCTACCTTTAAAGGCACCGATGATTTTTTACCCGGAGTTGAAGTAAGGAAAAGCGGTGATGATTATCTGGTAAGTGGAGATAATGCTTATGGAGGTCAGTGGAATGTAAATTATGAAGGCCCACGGTGGTTAGAAATAGAACCTGGACAAAAACCTACTTACTTTAGTGGAGAGTTTCACGTTGCAGATGATGCCCCGCGTATGGTTGATCCTGATGGAGGAGTCGATTGGGATATGGTGACTCATGATGAAGTAGGGGATATTCTAGGTGGAAATGGTCGTACCATGGAAGAGTTTGCTACGGGCAAAGAAATTAAAGGTTTAACTAAGGGAGAACAACAAGTGGATTGGGCAGAAGGAAGAGCTCAGTCTGAAGCTGATATGGCAAGAGAAGCAGAGGGTGGTTTAACGAAGTTAGACGAGAATGAGTGGCTCGGGAATTATGTAGATGATAGGATGCCTGATGACTTCTAAAAGAGAAAATGGCAGAAAATGGGATGGAGTGAGTCGAGTATCCACATCTCAATATAAGAAGAATTATGATACGATATTTAAGCCTAAACGATTAACAACAACTATACCTCCTTTAAGAGGACCTTTACCACAAGGATTGCCTTTAAAGAAGTATGGTGTTATAAAAGAGACGGATTGAAAAAATGGCAGAATTACCAGAAGATAAAAAATATACACCCATAGAAAAAGCTTTACCTAATATTGAAAAGCTAGATGCGGATCCAGGTGAGAACCGTGTAGCTGAAGATATTGAGGTGGAAGTAGAAGGTGTGGAAAAAATTTCAGACAACCCAGCAGTAACCGAATTAGCAGACGGCGGCGTTGAGGTTAATTTCGATCCTTCCCAAATTAATCCCCAAGATCCCAATGATCACTTTGCAAATTTAGCAGAACTTTTACCTGCGAATGTTTTAGGTCCATTAGGATCGGATTTATTTGAGAAACAAACAGATTATAAAATGTCTCGTAAAGAATGGGAATCTGCTTACATTACGGGATTAGATTTATTAGGATTCAAATACGAAAATAGAACTCAGCCTTTTGATGGGGCTTCGGGAGCCACGCACCCTGTACTGGCTGAAGCAGTAACACAGTTTCAAGCAGGAGCATACAAAGAATTATTACCCGCAGATGGACCCGTTAGAACTCAAGTAATGGGTGTTCCCACACCACCAAAAGATCAACAAGCAAAACGAGTTAAGAACTACATGAACTATATGTTGATGGATCAAATGAAAGGTTATGATGCAGATTTTGATAAGATGCTTTTCTATTTACCTTTAGCTGGTTCAACATTTAAAAAAGTTTATTATAACGCTATTAAACAACAAGCTGTTTCTGAATTTGTCCAAGCTGATGATTTATTGGTTCCTTATTCAGCGTCAAGTTTAGAAGATGCTGAATGTGTAATTCATGTTTTAAAAATGTCAGGTAATGAAGTTAGAAAACAACAAGTAGCAGGCTTCTATCGAGATATTGATTTAGGATCTCCTCACATGTTTGATGATGCTCTTAAAGCTAAAGAACGAGATTTAGAAGGCCAGAAGAAAACTAAACCCGAAGATATTTATACACTCTATGAGTGTCACACCAATTTGAACCTAGAAGGCTTCGAAGACATCAATCCACAAACCGGAGAACCTACTGGGATCAAACTACCATACATCGTAACCATCGATGCAGGTAGCCGCTCAGTTCTTTCTATTAGAAAGAACTATGCGCCCAACGATCCAACCAAAAACAAAATCCAATATTTTGTCCACTTCAAATTTCTGCCTGGACTAGGATTTTATGGTTTCGGATTAATACATATGATTGGCGGATTGAGTCGTACTGCAACAGTCGCTCTCCGCCAATTATTAGATGCCGGTACGTTATCGAATTTACCCGCTGGATTTAAAATGAGAGGAATCAGAATAAGAGATGATGCTTCTCCTTTACAACCTGGCGAATGGAGAGATGTCGATGCACCGGGCGGAAATTTAAAAGATTCATTTATGAATCTGCCGTACAAAGAACCTTCCCCAGTTCTCTATCAATTATTGGGAACGGTTGTAGCGGCAGGACAACGATTTGCATCTATTGCTGACATGGCTGTCGGTGATGGAAATCAACAAGCAGCAGTTGGAACGACTGTCGCTTTATTAGAACGAGGCTCAAGAGTGATGAGTGCAATTCACAAAAGATTGTATTCTTCATTAAGAGACGAGTTTAAACTACTAGCAAAAATATTTGGTCAGTATCTACCACCAGAATATCCTTATGATGTTGTTGGTGCACAGAGAACGATCAAAGCAGCAGATTTTGACGATAGGGTGGATATTCTTCCCGTTGCTGATCCTAATATATTTAGTCAGACGCAACGAATAGGTATAGCTCAAACTGAACTTCAGTTAGCTACATCCAATCCCCAATTGCATAACTTATACGAAGTATATCGTTCCATGTATCAAGCGTTAGGAGTGAAAGACATTGACAAAGTGTTACCTCCTCCTAAACCTCCACAGCCAATGGATCCAGCGTTAGAGCACATTGATGCTTTAGCAATGAAACCATTCCAGGCTTATATGGGGCAAGATCATAGAGCACACGTTAGTGCGCACTTACATTTTATGGCTTTAAACATGGTTCGTAATAATCCTACCGTCATGGCTGCTGTCGAGAAAAATATATTAGAGCACATTTCTTTAATGGCCCAAGAACAGGTCCAAATGGAATTCAAAGAAGAGGTACAAAAAATACAACAGCTGCAGCAGATGTCTAAACAGAATCCACAGATCGCACAACAGATCCAGCCCCAGATTGTTCAGATGACGCAGCAGATTGAAGCTCGTAAAGCTGTACTAATTGCTGAATTTATGGAAGAGTTCATGGTAGAAGAGAAGAAAATTACTTCTCAATTCGATCATGATCCTTTATTAAAGATTAAATCTAGAGAAGTTGACTTAAAAGCAATGGATACGCAGAGAAAACAACAAGAAATGGAACAACGTAAAAATGTTGAAACCGCTAAGATTCTTTCTCGAGAAGGAATTGAAGAAGATAAGCTTGAACAAAACGAGGATTTAGCTATACTACGAGCTGATACATCTTTAACGAAACAGCATATGACCGATGTGGTTAAAATGGACATTGCTAATATGAAACGTAAAGACGTTAAAACATTAAAAGGACCAAAACGCTAAGGAGGCACTATGGCAAAAGACGGTAAAGAACCTTTCTACAAAGGAATCAACCAGAAGCAGTTCGTCAATAAAGACGGCTACTTAAAAGGTGGAGTTGAGATTAAAATTCCTGAAGGTATACCAACAGTAAATTCTGTAGGTGGCCAACGTAGAATGTTAAAAGACAAAAAATCAAAAGTTAAGTGGTACTAAATTTTTGCGCGCGACGCGCATAAGTCCTACTTTTTAAAGGAGTAAATTATGGCATGGTTTGGATTAGCAAAGATGGCTCTACAAGCTGGAGCAAAAATCTATGCAAATAAACAAAGAGCAAAGATAGCAATGTCTGATGCACAAGTATTACATGCCGAGCGACAAGCTCGAGGAGAAGAATCCTATCAAGGCAAATTGTTAGAAGCGCGACAGAATGACTACAAAGACGAATTTGTCTTGATCATATTAAGCGCTCCGATAATTGTGCTCGCTTACGGGGTTTTCGCAGACGATCCGGCGATGACTGAGAAGATCAACGTCTTCTTTAAGCATTTCGGTAATTTACCAGTTTGGTTCCAAACGTTGTGGATAACAGTAGTTGCTGCAATCTTTGGTATTAAAGGAACTCAGGTCTTCAAAAATGGCGGACCTAAGGATAAGAAATAAGTATTGCCATTTTTAGTTAATTAAGTTAATAAGGAGATACTATGAGAAACGATTTCGGAACTAGACCTTATAAACCAAGATTCCCATACTCTAGAGAGAAAAAAGCTAGTGGTGGAAGAAGTCAAGGCTACAATGATAGACTTGATGAATCATTAGGTGCTAGAGATGGAGCAGAGTCTACTAAGTCTCAAAGCTTCAAAGCTAGAAGAGATGAGTCTAAAGGCATGGAGAAAGCATCTGGTAACAGAGCTTATTCTGCTGTTTCAACAATGGATAAATAATAGGAGGAACTATGGCAAATACTGGAAGAGAAAATCTACTTGAAGAAGTAGGTCGTATAGATGCTGAGAAGTCCAATCCTAACCGTAGAGCTGAAAAGAAAAGAGTTGTCGGAGAACTAAACAAAGGCTACAAAACAGGTGGTCGTGTTGGTTTAAGAGACGGTGGTTCAGCTGGTGCAGTTATGAGTGGAAAAAAAGTTGGCTGTCAAATAAGATAATGGGATACCAAGATAAAAGAGCATTCCCTGGTTCAGGGATGAAAAAATATTTTTCTGCTAATTCGGATTTATATCCAAGTGGTGGAATTCCTATTCGTGATGAATATAAAACAGGTGGACGTGTAGGCCTGAAAAAAGGTTCGGATAAGAACTGGATTCAAAAAGCTACAAAAAACATGCGTACAGATAAACCATGCACAGGTAAGAAATTCGGGAGTAAGAGTTGCCCGCCAGGTTCTAAAAGATATACATTAGCAAAAACTTTTAGATCTATGAACAAAAAAGGATAAGTGGAAAATTTAGATTTAGTTTTAAAACTAAGAACAGAAATTCGAAAAACATTAGAAGCTTTAACATTATCCATAACATCTGGAAGTGTTGACAATATTGAATCCTACAAGTATAACGTAGGTCAAATAAAGGCTTATGAAGCCATCTTACAGGAGATATCCAACCTGCTAGAAAAAAAGGAGCAATATGAAAAAAACACAGGAAACATCATCGACATCCCCAAAAACAAATCCAAATATTAAATTAGCATTAGAAACAAAATACCAAGAAGAATCAGCCAAGTTGCCACAACCAACGGGCTGGAGAATTTTAGTACTTCCTTTTAAGGGGAAGAAAAAAAGTAAAGGGGGAGTTTACTTCTCTGATGAACAAGTCGAGAGACAACAACTTGCTACAGTATGTGGAAACATACTCGCAATGGGTCCCGATTGTTATAAAGATAAAGATAAATTTCCTAGAGGTCCATGGTGCAAGAAGGGCGATTGGGTAATCTTCGCTCGTTATGCAGGATCTCGGTTTAAAATAGAAGGTGGAGAAGTTAGATTACTAAACGATGATGAAATCATCGCAACCATAAAAGACCCGGAGGACATCGTCCACGAGTTTTAACATAGAGAAGGAGAACTATGCCAGAAGAAGAAAAAAAAGAAGTAGAACAGAAAGAAGCGTTTACGGGTGAGAAAATGGTTCCATTGGATACCAGTGGACCTGGAGCCGAAGTCGATTTACCTGATGATAAGGTAAAAGAAGCTCCTAAAGAAGAAACAGTAATAACGGAACAGAAGGAAGAAACAGTAAAAGTAGAAGAAGTAAAGACGGAAGAAGAACCAGTAAAAGAAGAACCTAAGAAAGACGATTCGAAATTAGAAGAGTATAGTGAAGGAGTTCAAAAAAGAATTTCTAAACTAACTCGTAAGATGAGAGAAGCGGAACGTAGAGAAAAAGCCGCACTCGACTATGCTCAAGGAGCAAAAAGAGAAATTGATCTTGTAAAAGAACAGTTTCAAACGAGTGAAGCTAAATACGACAAAGCATTCTCTGATAAAGTATCCGATCAATTAAAATCTGCTCAAGGAGAACTAGCATCAGCTATTGAAACTGGTGATGTTCAAAAACAAGTTGCAGCTAATAAAAAGATTGCAGCTCTGTCTATTGAAGAAGCTAGACTCAATGCAGCAGCTAAGATGAGAGAAGATACGAAAGAAGTTGTAAAGACTCCCGATGATAGGGATTATTTACGACATAGGGAAACCCCTAAGGAGCTTCCAAAAGATACTCCAGCGCCAGATCCTATGGCAGAATCATGGGCTCAGAAAAATAGTTGGTTCGGTCAAGACCGAGCAATGACTTTCACAGCTTTTGAAATACATAAGGATTTAGTGGAAAAAGAAGGGTTTGACCCTAAGACTAATGAATATTATGTGGAAATTGACAAACGTATAAGAGTTGACTTTCCCCATAAATTTGGTAAGAGTGATACTATTAATACGACCAAGCCCGTTCAGACGGTTGCTTCGGCGACTACATCAGCTGCTCGAAGTATAAAACCTGGTCGCAAAACTGTGAAGCTCACGCCTTCACAAGTAGCAATAGCTAAAAAATTAAACGTGCCACTCGAAGATTATGCGAAACAGTTACACATGAAGGAGGTATAAGCATATGAAAAAAGAACAAGTTAAAACCCCTCGTGCTCAGCAAACTAGGTCTGAATCTGATAGACCTAAGGTTTGGGTGAATTCATCTCACTTAGATGCACCCAAGTGTCCGGCTGGCTTTAGACAGCGTTGGATTCGTTTTGAAACGATGGGCGTAGATGATACGAAAAATATCACCGCCAAGTTAAGACAGGGATGGGAACTCGTAAGAGCTGATGCCTACCCAGATCTAAACTTCCCCGCAATTGAAGCAGGTAGATACAAAGGGTACATAGGAGTAGGTGGTCTAGTGTTGGCTAGAATACCGGAGGAGATCGCGAAGCAACGTGATGCGTATTTTCAAAAAATGGCGCAAGCAAAAAACGAAGCAGTCGAAAACGAACCTCTCAAGGATCAACATCCAAGTATGCCAATGAGTAATCAAAGGCGTACTACGTATAGTTTCGGTGGTGCAAAAAAGGACGATTAATTTTTTAGTCACTCTTTTAAGGTTAAACCTCGCTATCGAATTTTTTTTAACCCGTTCATAGGGAAACTTATGGACAACACTAAGGAATAGGTAAAAACTATGGCAAATACACAAGCTAGTGGATACGGACTAAAACCAGTGAACACGCTAGGAAATACTCCAGCGACTTCTGGTCAGTCTAAATACACTATCAAAGCAGCACATGGTACAGCTATTTATAATGGTGAGCCAGTTAAACTGATCGTAAACGCAGCATCAGGAACTGGTGGTTTTGTTGAAGGCGCAGCAGCAGCTTCTACAGATTTAATCGTTGGAGTTTTCAACGGTTGTTTCTACAATGCTTCTACGACTGAAAAACCTACTTGGAGCAACTACTATCCTGCTACAACTACACCTGCAAATAGCGAAGACATAACTGCTTTTGTAAATGACAACCCATTCCAGGAATATCAGATCGCAACAGGCGCAGCGATTTCTGCTACAGCTCACACTGTTCAAGCATTAATCGGCCAAGTTGCAGACACATCTGCTTCCGGTGAATCTACTTCTGGTAGAAGTTCTTGCACGCTTAATGAAGGCGCAGCAGCTACTACTGCTAAACAGTGGAGAATCCTAAGAAGAGCAGAGGATCCTGATAACAGTGACTTCAACGCAGCTTATGCAAACATGATTGTTGTTTCTAACAACAAATATAATGCATTTGTCGTTGGGGTATAATAGGAGTATATAAACTATGGCAATATCACGAGCACAGCTAGTCAAAGAACTAGAACCAGGTTTAAATGCACTATTTGGCCTGGAATACAAACGTTATGAAAACGAAGCATCTCAGATATTCGACAACGAATCATCTGACAGAGCTTTTGAAGAAGAAGTAATGCTTAGCGGTTTCGGTACTGCTGATGTAAAACCTGAAGGTAGCGGCGTTCAATACGACGATGCACAGGAAACTTACACAGCTAGATACACTCACGAAACTGTGGCATTAGCATTCGCGTTAACAGAAGAAGCTATCGAAGATAACCTCTACGACAGAATCTCTTCTCGTTACACAAAAGCTTTAGCTCGTTCAATGGCAACATCAAAACAAGTGAAAGGTGCAAACGTTCTAATTAATGCATTCGCAACATCTGGCTATAATGGCGGAGATGGTGAATCTTTATGCGGTAACGCTCACCCAACACTTAATGGTAATCAGTCTAATATACCAACTACAGCAGCAGATCTTTCTGAAGTATCTTTGGAGCAAGCGTTAATTGATATCGCAGGCTACCAAGATGAGAGAGGTCTTAAAATTGCAGCTCAGGGACAGAAAATGATCATCCCTAAAGAATTGCAATTCACAGCTGAGAGAATAATGAAATCTCAAGGTAGAACTGGTACAGCGGACAATGATATCAATGCGATCAAAGCAATGGGTATGGTTCCACAAGGTTACACTGTGAATCACTACTTAACTGACACTGACGCTTGGTTCATTAAAACTGATGTTCCAAATGGAATGAAACACTTCGTTAGAGCACCTTTGAAAACAGCTATGGAAGGCGACTTCGATACTGGAAATGTAAGGTACAAAGCTAGAGAAAGATACAGCTTCGGCTGGTCTGACTGGCGTGGTATCTACGGAAACCAAGGCGCGTAATAACTAGGTATTAAAGTAAAATTATGAGGCGGCCTTAAAACCGCCTCATTCTTATTGAAAGATGAAAAGATGAGAAAATTCTTCGTATGTATCAATTATAATGGTTATCATGCCACAACGGTTATTGAGGCATTAGATAAGGTTGAATCTATTGAACAATCAATCCTTGACAAACTAGGAAGAAATGAGATAAAGTTCGAGAAAGATGGATTTACCCATGGTAAATGGATCACATATGAGGAGTTTAGAGATGACCGAACACCTGTACAATATGAAACGGTCCTTGGAACTAGAGTGGCAAAAGGAGCACCTGCAATCGGGAAAAGTTAATCTTAAAATGATTGAGATTAATAAAGAGATTCAGGATGTCATTAGAGACATAATTGCTCAAGAAGAAGCGGAAGCTGCTCAAGAGATTAGAATAAGCGAAGCCAAGGCTGAAGTATCAATAGCCACTTAAGAGCTATTACAAAAATCAAACATTGCGGATAGGATCACTTGCGCTAAAGGAAATTTTGCGCTATATCTGAAGTACTATACAATTATTAATTTGATGTAGACGAGTATAGTCGACGGCCTAAAGACTGCATCATATAAATTAGGAGGATTATAATCATGGCAACAACTACATTTTCGGGCCCAATAAAAGCGGGAACGATTAAAGCTACGACTGGTACAACTCTTGGATCTGATGTTAAAAACACAGGCCAAGTGGTAATGGCACAGACGTTTTCAACAGGAACTACTTTAGCTAGTGGCGCTTCTGCTGCAAACTCAACAACTGTCGTTATCCCAGCTAACTCACAGATCATAGATATCGTTCTTGACTGTCCTACAGCAATGGCTGGCGCAAATTGCGACTTCAGTGTTGGAGATACAGTTGGTGGTAATGCGAGTTTCATTAATACATATGAAATTACAACTGGTTCAGGAGCTGGACGTAAATATCCAACAACTGAAGCTGGTGGTGCATTAGCATGGGCTGATACTGGTACTGCGGACGTAAAACTTACGTGGACTAGTGCAGGTGCTACATCTGCTGGTGAAGTTAGAGTTACAGTTTTGTATCAACAAAATAATAACTTACAATAATAAATAATTAGTGAGCTCCTTCGGGAGCTCACAATAATTAGGAGAATAATATGGGATACGCAGGTGGAACAACACCAGTAAAACAGTTCTACACAGAAGCTAGTTCTAGATTAGCAACGATAACCGGCGGTGCAACATACCCTGATAAAATTGTAATGCTAAAAGGTGTTACAGTAAATGCAGGCGCAGCTAATTGCTCTATAAAAATATTTGATGGTTCCGACAATACTGGAACTTTAAGATATCAATTTAAAGGCGGTACAGCAGCGGGAGATTTATACCAAGAGTATATTGCCTCTAGTGGAATTAAATTCGATAACGGCATGTATATTGAATTTCAAAGTTCTGGCGGTGGTATCGGAGCTACTGAATCTGTTCAAGTAATCTGGCAGTAGGAGGTAAATAGATGGCAACATCTGGAACGGTAAGTTTTAACTTATCGATAGAAGAAATCGTTGAAGACGCATACGAAAGATGCGGTGGTCAAGCACGTGCAGGTTACGACCTAAAAAGTGCGAGACGATCATTAAATATTTTATTGTCTGAATGGGGCAATAGAGGTTTACATTTTTGGGAAGTCGCTAATGTTAATATGGCATTAAACGAGGACCAAAATACTTATCGTATTTATTGGGATAGCGATGCAAGAACAGCAGACGCTACTTCGGGAACTTATCCAACTAAAGATAATGATGGAAATCATATTTATAATGCAACGGATATTTTAGAAGTTGTATATAGAAGTGCTGTGAGTTCACCGACCGACGTCTCAATGAGTAAGATTGATCGTTCAACATATCAAGCCTTAGCTAATAAGGATTCTACAGGAACACCATCCCAATATTTTGTACAACGTTTTTCTAACTACACTCAAATTAAAGTTTATTTAACACCCAGTTCATCAACTAATAAGTTTTTAAACTTTTATTATCTTAAAAGAATTCAAGACTCAGGCGTTTATTCAAATGATCCTGATACACCTTATAGATTTTTACCTTCACTTACTTCAGGACTAGCTTTTTATTTAAGTCAAAAAGTTGCTCCCGATAGAACACAAGCTTTAAAACTTTATTATGAGGATGAATTGGCTAGAGCTTTAGCAGAGGACGGATCAGCATCTAGTTCTTACATTACACCTAAAGCATACTATCCAGCACAAAGTTAATTATGGGAAAATTTGCATCAGGGAAACACGCAATAGCAATTTCAGATAGATCAGGATTAAGATTTCCTTATCGTGAAATGGTAAAAGAATGGAATGGAATGTGGGTTCATACTTCGGAGTATGAATCTAAACAGCCTCAATTAGATTTAGCAGTTATTGGTCCTGATGGAATTGCCTTACAACATCCAAGACCCGATTCGAGAAGTTTACATAAAGTTGCAATCATGCTTCCTGAAAATCCTTTTGAAACATATCAAGCAGGAGCTGGAGATATTTTTGTTCATTCTCCCAATCATGGAAGACATGATAATACAATAGTTCGTTTTAGAGGAACACCGGAAATGTCCTCAAGTACAGGACCTTCGGGTTGGCCTTTAACTCCTAGTAATGGCTCTCCTGGTTTCTCTGATTGTAGAGATGTAGATGGAATTCCTGGTTCTACAATTTGTTCATCATCAGGTCATACCATTTCTGTAGGTAAAAGATTACCCGCTAAAACAACAACCTTAGTATCGGACATTGATAATAGCCAAACTACTAGTATTAAGTTAACTGATCCTACTAATTTTTCATCAGTAACGACTAGCAATTTTTTACATCAATCTATATTAATAGGAACTGAGATTATAAGATATTCAACCATTGCTTCGGATAATTCTTTAGGACAAGTGAGTCCTGAAGCCACAGCATTAAATCCAAATGTTGTATTACGCGGAGCTTATGGTACAACTAAAGCAGCTCATACCGCAGGAGCAACAATTACATTAGTAGAGGATCCGGATAACTATTTTAGTTTTAGTCAGGGATCGACGGCTACTACGGGAGGAATACAAGGAGGAGGCTTTCCAGTTTCAGCTGGACCGGTTACTATTACACCATGACCTACGATGAATTAGTTACAAAAATAAGAAACTATAGTGAAGTGGAATCTAATGTTCTTACTTCAACGATTGTTAATGGCTTCATAGAAGACGCTGAATTTAGAATCATGACAGATGTAGATTTAGATGTCTTCAGACGTAATGATTATTCTACTCTTTCTGTGGGTAATGAATTTTTAACATTGCCTGATGGGATTTTATTGATAAGATGGGTAGAAACCTATAATAATAGTACTGGAGCGAGAACTCCACTGATGCAAAAAGACTGCTCTTTTATTGACGAATACACAGGTAATCGTGTAACAAAAGGTACCCCTAAATATTATGGGTACTGGAATGAAACAAAATTGTTATTGGGTCCGACACCAGACACAGCCTTGAATGTTGAGGTTGCTTATGTTAAAAGACCTAATACAACGGATGGCACGAAATTGACATCCACAAATACTACTACGTATTTAAGCTTGAACGCTCCTAATACGCTCTTGTATGCCGCTATGGTTGAAGCATGCACATTTTTAAAAGACAAAGACCAGCTCTCAGTATACGAAGGTCGTTACTCTCAATCTCTAATGGGATTAGGTATCGAACAACAGGGTAGAAGAAGAAGGGACGAGTACGTGGACGGGGAGATTAGACAAAAATTAAGATCTGTTCCACCTAGTCCATAATATTAATTAGGAGGAAATATGGCAAATACGGTAATGACAAGTTTTAAATCTGAATTGCTTTCAGGTGTGCATGATTTTGCAACTGCAGGCGATACGTTTAAACTGTCTTTGTATACAAGTTCTTCCACAATCAACAACGCATCAACAACTGTTTACACAACTTCAGACGAAGTTGCGAATAGCGGTAGTTACACTGCAGGTGGCGGATCATTAGCTAACCAAGCAGTTTCTACTGATGGTACAACAGCTCTCGTTGACTTTGATGACTTGTCTTTCACGAGTGCTACAATCACTGCAAGATATGCATTGATTTATAACTCGACTGATTCGAACAAAGCAGTATGCGTTTTAGATTTTGGGACAGACCAAACTTCCACTAGCGGGACATTTACGATTCAATTCCCAAGTGCTGGTGCAAGTACCGCTATTATAAGAGTAGCGTAAAGGAGATTTAAATGGCGTTTAAAACAAACGATCGAGTTAAAGAAACCTCGACTACAATCGGCACTATTAGTATGGTGTTGTCTGGAGCAGCTACAGGTTTCATAACTTTTAATGCTGGAATTGGTAATTCCAATACAACTTATTATACCATCGTAGGAGAAGATGTTCCTAGCGAATGGGAAGTAGGGATTGGAACATATACTCATTCAGGAACTTCACTATCAAGAGATACCGTAATTGGTAGTAGTACTGGATCTAAAGTTTCTTTTTCAGCAGGAACTAAAATTGTTTTTGTTTCGTTACCAGCGGAAAAAGCAACTATGAAGGATAATTCTGGTGATTTAGTTTACGGAGACGGAACAACCGTTGATGTAGGCGCAAGTAAAGGATTCGCAACGGCAATGGCTATTGCGTTATAATAAGGAAAAAACATGGCACAAAATTTCAGAAGATACACCTCTAACAACGTAGGAACAGTTGCGGCGACTATCGTCACAGCAAATTCATACGATGCGATAGTAGGTATATCTTTGTCGAATGTGCATACTTCTGCAATCAATGTGAGCTGTTATATTAATGATGGTTCAAATGACATCTATCTTGTTAAAGATGCTCCACTTCCCGTGGGATCTTCTTTGCAGGTTTTAGATGGGGGAGCAAAGTTAGTACTGGATGGTACGACTTCAGATGCTCTCAAAGTTGTAAGTGATACAGCTTCGTCATGTGATGTATGGGTAAGCGCAGTTGATGCAATTAGTACATAAGGATAAACATGGCTTATATAGGAAACATACCTGCTGAAGCATATATCAGCATTAGTTCACAAACGTTTACTACAATAAACGGAACTGTTTATACTTTAAGTTCCAGTGTTGAAAGCTCGGAAGACATTGCTTTATTTTTAAATAACGTTAGACAAAAACCTTCAACATACACAGCTACAAGCACGACTCTTACAATGGGTACGGCTACAACAACAGCTGACGAATTATATTGTGTCTATTTAGGCAAAGCTTTA
>Ga0080013_1004288_pt1 | contig 14150 bp, 15 predicted proteins | sample ETNvirenome_6_85_FD_69236 | JGI IMG/M metagenome (GOLD analysis project Ga0080013, IMG submission 69236) | Marine viral communities from the Pacific Ocean - ETNP_6_85 (SPADES assembly) (version 2) | ecosystem: Environmental > Aquatic > Marine > Oceanic | place: Pacific Ocean | collected 2013-06-19
AAAAAGGTCGCGGAAGACGAAGGCGAATACGGCTTTATCCTAGAAGACGATGTAGTTTTCTCAAAAGACTTTAACGAAAAATTTGAACACAATCTGAAAGCTACCCCAGAAAATTGGGATGCAATTTTTGTAGGGTCTGGGTGCGGGTTTGGATTTCAAAGAGTTAAATTATCTAGCTCGGAAAGAGTAAGTCATAACTGCTTTTTGATAGACCACCCAGCAACTAACTGCGCCGAAGCTTACTTACTTAAAAAGGAGACAGCAAAAGCTATCATAGATTCAGTATACCCATTTAATTTAATTAGCGATTGGGAATTAGCGTACCAATTCTATAAATTAAACCATAAAGTTTACTGGTGGTGTCCATCATTAATAGAACAAGGGTCAAAAAACGGAATGTACGAATCGACTCTAGACATCGGGCAAAGATAAATGAAGACCGTAGCCTTTAAAGACAACGCTCTTGCAGAGAGAGGGACTGGAACTGCTCTATACAACTACGCCTTCTACAACGAGCACCTACTTGGGAATAAATCTATAATTTTATACGACAAACTAAGAGAAGACCAAAATAACTTAGAGGTAGTGCAAAAATTTAAAGATAAGTTCCCAGTATACGGCATAGAAGACTTTAATGAGGGGGACAAAATATTAAAAAATCATAACTGCAATTATCTATTCATTATTGAGGGTGGAGACCAAGATAAAATGGCGAATGGATCCCCCCATAAAAGCTCTTTCGCGAAAACTTGCCACCAGTGCGTATTCAATTGTCACTTGCCGAGAGGGGATATTTATTGCTCTATAGCTCCATCAGTGAAAGGCAACGACGGCAAATATCCGGTAATCCCTAGGATGATTGACATAGACACAAGCGTCAAAGAGGACATGAGGGGAAGACTAGGGATACCTGACACAGCGACTGTTTTCGGAGGCTACGGAGGCAAAGGCCAATTTGATATTCCGATAGCCCAAATCGCAGCAAAGCTAGTAGCGAGAGAAGACCCAAATGTTTATTTTCTATTCGCTAATTTTCCAAGGTTCTGCGAAGAGTTTCCAAATATCATTCACTTACCCACCATCATAGACGTAAAAGAAAAAGTAAGGTTCATAAACACAACAGATGCTATGTTGTGGGCGAGAAGCGATGGAGAAACTTTTGGCCAAGCAATTGGCGAGTTTAGCTCAATGAATAAACCGATCATATGCTGCAATCCCCATAGTGATAGAGCTCATTTAGACATACTAAAAGAAAAAGCCATTATGTATCATGACCTAGACAGCTTAATTAAAATATTGGTAGAATTTAAAAAAGACGAAATGTCAGAGCAGGATTGGAATGCCTACGGGGAATTCTCCCCTAGCAAAGTAATGAAAAAATTCGACGATATATTCCTTAGCCATGAAAAATAAAAAAGATATGAAAATTGGATTTGTTGCAAGTTGCTGGGATTTGCTTCACGCTGGTCATTGCCTGTTTCTTAAAGACGCAAAGGCTCATTGTGACTACCTAATCGCTGGCCTCCAAACGGATCCAACGATAGATAGGCCAGAAAAAAATAAACCAATAATGTCTTTCGACGAAAGAAGAATCCTTTTGTCGGCCAATAGATACGTTGACGAAATAATGGTTTATGAAACTGAAAAAGACCTTGAAAAAGCTCTAGAAAAAATGCGCCCAGACGTAAGAGTCTTGGGTAGCGACTACTACCAAATAGATACCGGAGGCCCAGCTTACTTCACGGGGATGGGCACAGAAAAAGAGATCTACTATCACGACAGAAAAACTCACGGATGGTCGTCTAGCGAATTAAGACAAAGAGTATTCAGATCCGAACTAAACAATGGGAACGGGATAACAGTGCATTGAACATTTTTTTACATACAGAAACAAGTGAAATGTACACAGCCCTAAAAGGACTGAGGCATAACGTAAATACCTCCTATAATTTTGGCTATTGGCAAAAATTTGATAATTCCAAATACGAATTAATTTATATAGAAGAAGACGGAGGCTTTGACCCAAAAACCCTATCCTACACGGGGCTCAAAGACGCAATTATTTTTTACAAATGTCACGACATGAAATCTTCGCCATACTTTAAAAAAGAATACAGCGAAAACCGACTCCTCAAAGAAGCAGACAGGGTTTTCACATCAAACACAGAGAGACACCGCAACGAAAACCTAGAATGGCTAAACTGGTATGCCGATGAATGCCCGACAGAAAAAGAAAACGATCTATATGAAGTTGAGGATATAAATTTAGCGAACTTATCAAAAGTAAGAAAATCCAAAATTTTTATTGTAAACTCTCAACCAACAAGTGTTTCGAAGGTATTTTTTGAAGCCTTCGCGTCAAAGACTTTGGTCCTTTGCAGGAAGCCTAAAAACTTAGATATATTTAAAACGGTTTTCGAAGAAAACGAGCACGTAATATATTTTGACTCTGAAAAAGATAAAGATATAAAATATAAAATATACTCCAATAGCGAAGAAGACCTCGAAGACATCACGCTAAGGGCTCTTCATAAACTCAATAAATTCCACTCCCCAAAAGAAAGATCCAAAGAGATCGTAAGGACGTACAAAAGACACATAAGGAAGAAGGCCAGAGCATGAGATCACTGGTTACAGGAGGCGCAGGGTTCATAGGTAGTCACATTGTAGATGCTTTAATTGAGAAAGGGCATGACGTAACATGTGTTGACGATGAGTCTTCTGACTCTAACGAGGAGTTTTACTTTAATGAAAAAGCAGATAATATAAAATGCGACATAACAAATATTAATTTAATAAATCGAGTTTTCGACTCAAAAAAACCAAATTACGTCTTTCACTTGGCGGCAGAAGCTAAAATACCACCCACGCTAGAAAATCCAATGAGGGCTTGCGAGGTAAATTTTGTTGGGACTTGCAATATACTTCAGGCATCTAGAAGAAATAAAGTTAAGAGGGTAATGTACTCTTCAACATCGGCATGTTATGGCCTGAACCCGTCACCAGTAGATGAAAGGATGAAAAGCGATTGCCTGAATCCTTATTCGGTTTCCAAGGCGGCAGGGGAAGACTTATGTAAAATGTATTCTTCCCTATGGGGATTAGAGACTATAATTTTTAGATACTTTAATGTATACGGGGAAAGGCAAGCCACCAAAGGTCAATACGCACCAGTTATATCTATATTTGAAAAACAAATAACTAATTCAGAAGCTATGACTATAACAGGAGACGGGAATCAAACCAGAGACTTCATACATGTACAGGATGTTGTACAGGCTAATATGCTCGCTATGGAATCCGACAATGGTTGTGCAATTGGGGAGATCTTTAATGTCGCATACGGGAAAAGCAAAACGGTAAATGAAATAAGTAGACTAATGGGAGATCGCTTTATTAAAATCCCAGAAAGAGAAGGCGAGATAAAAAATATATCTGCAAATATTTCTAAAATAAAAAAAGAGCTTGGCTTTGAGGCCAAGATTGATGTAGAACAATGGATAAAATCAAAGTATGAATAAAGACTCTAAAATATTTGTTGCTGGGCATAACGGAATGGTCGGAAGGGCTATATGTAATCACCTAGGCGGCAAGGGGTATGAAAACATCATAACCGCATCCTCTAGCTCGCTAGACCTAACCTTACAAAAAGAAGTTAATGATTTTTTCGTGAATCATGAAGGATTTGATGTGGTTATCGACTGCGCTGCAAAAGTTGGCGGGATACACGCCAACAGTACTTACAGGGCTGACTTTATTTATAGAAACCTACAGATCCAAAACAACTTAATTCATACGTCCCACTTATGGGATGTCTCTAAATTTTTATTTTTAGGTAGCTCATGTATTTACCCTAAATTTGCCGAGCAGCCCATTAAAGAAGAGTATCTGCTTACTTCCCCTCTGGAGCACACTAACGAACCATATTCGATAGCTAAAATTGCAGGTATCAAAATGTGCGAAAGCTATTACAAGCAATACGAAAGAGATTACATATCTGTAATGCCATGTAATCAATACGGTCCATATGACAACTTTCACCCTGACAACTCACATGTTTTACCGGCCCTGCTAAGGAGATTCCATGAGGCGAAAACAAATGAGCAACCAGTAGTCAAGGTATGGGGGACAGGTAAAGCAAAAAGAGAGTTCATGCATGTTGACGATCTGGCAAGGGCGTGTATATTCATACTCGAAAACATAGACATCAAAAAAGTCTATGATCAAAAAATATCTCACATAAATATAGGAAGCGGGGTGGAGCATTCCATCGAGGAACTGGTTACGACTATAAAAAACGTTGTTGGGTATGAAGGGGAAGTAACTTTCGATTTGTCCAAGCCAGATGGGACCATGAGAAAGCTAATGGATTCTTCGAAACTTAACAATTTAGGGTGGACCCCAAGCATAAACTTAGAAGACGGATTAAAGACAACGTATAGTTGGTATATAGAATCTGAGAAACAAGGAACCATAAGGGAAATATGAGTAAAAAGATTTTAGTAACAGGAATACTAGGACAAGACGGCGCAAACATGTGCGAGTACTTGCTGAACGAAATTTCAGATGTAAAAGTATTTGGAATGATCAGAAGGGTCGCGAACCCAAACTATGAAAATTGCAAAAGCTTTCTTGATAACGGGAATTTCCAACTCGTATATGGAGACCTAACAGACGAAATAAGCATATCCAAATTAGTTCGAGAAATTCAACCTGACTATTTTGTAAATTTTGCAGCAAACTCCTTTGTAGCTTGTAGCTGGGACATGCCAATGCAAGTATTTGACGTTAACGCTGTTGGAGTAATGAGATGCCTAGAGGCAATAAAAGCCTACCAACCTAAATGTAGGTTTTACAGTGCTGGGTCCAGTGAGGAGTTTGGGGATGTTGATTACGCCCCTCAAGACATGAAGCACCCACTAAAACCTCGTAGCCCATACGGAGCCTCTAAATGCTCCGCGAGGCATCTCGTAAAAGTATACAGGGAATCTTACAACTTATTTGCTGTTCATGGCACATTATTTAATCATGAAGGCACAAAAAGAGGTGAGGAATTTGTCACTAGGAAAATCACCAAAGGTGTGGCGAGAATTAAAAAAGCGATAGACAGCAATGAGCACTTCGACCCAATTGAATTAGGAAACATATACTCCAAAAGAGACTGGAGTGATAGCGAAGACTTCGTAAAGGGGGTATGGCTGATGCTTAATCAAGACTCCCCAAAAGATTACTTGCTCGCAAGCGGAGAAACGCATACAATCAAGGAGTTCGTTACGATAGCGTTTGGGTGCGCTGGGCTAGAGGGGACTTGGACAGAAGTAGAGGAAGAGCCGCTTAGAACTAAATTCGCGCTAAACTCCGAAGAATACGAAGTGTTAGTGCAGATAAATGAAAAATTCTATAGACCAGCAGAAGTAGAGCTATTACTAGGAGATGCAAAAGAAATTAAAGAAGAACTCGGATGGTCCCCAAAAGTATCGTTTAGAGAACTTGTTGCAAAAATGGTTGAATGGGACGTTGAACAAGCGTGATCAATATCTATTCATACTCCATAAGTTCGTAGACAAAGAAGCGGAGATTAATTACCCGAAGCAATTTAAAATGGCCAAGACCCTAGTCGGGAAGTATGGCTTTTATTTTTTCATAGTCGTCGATTTAGACTTTAAGCCTGATTGCCTGTCTTTTTTTATAAGCCAAAAGGGCCAAGACACACTTTTTAAGAGGTTTAAGTACATAGCCCTGAGTATAAATAAGAGCAAGAGATCCAAGGTGGGAGATAAAAAAATAGGCAAAGACAGAAAGTTCGAGAAAAGAAATCGTAAACCTGCTTTTTTGAAACATAAAAAATATTAATCATGCCAAGAAAGAAGAAAGTCAAAGCAGAGGACATAAAGGGCTCGTCTAGCAACCAACTAAATGAATTGCTTAATCAATATTCCGATGACCACCACAACTTTAAAGAAGACGTATACTATAAAGTAAGCACTGGAAGCTTGATTCTAGATATAAGAACTGGCGGCGGCATAATGCCGGGGCTTCATCGGTTTTGTGGTATAAACGAAGGGGGTAAAACGTCAGAGGCCTTAGAAGTCGTAAAAAACATGCTCAAAGACATCGATGACTCTAAAGGCATATATGTAAAGTCTGAAGGGCGATTAGACCCTGAGATGGAAAAAAGGACCGGAATAAAATTTGTTAAAAGCGCAGAAGAGTGGGAGGTAGGCACATGTTTCGTTCTCGAATGTAATGTATATGAAACGGTTTTCAAAATAGTAAAAGCCCTCATATCTGACAATCCAGAACAAATAAGGTATGGGATTATAATTGATAGCGTTGACAGCTTGATCCCGAAAGGAGATTTAGAAAAAGATCTCGATGAAGCAACTAAAGTGGCGGGAGGGGCATTGTTAGCCTCTAAGATCATGCAGAGGATCTCTTTAGATATGTGCAAAGGGGGACATATCATGATCCTAATAAGTCAAGTAAGGTCAGATATCCAATTGGACCCTTATGCCAAAAAAGCCTTTAAGAACACAACCGCAACCGGAGGTAACGCCTTAATGCACTATGCTAATTTTATTTTTGAATTCGAAGGCAGATACAATAAGGATTTGATACTAGAAAAACCAAATGAAAGGTACGACCCAATTAAAAATAAAATATTGGGCCACGAAGCTAAGATAACGATCAAGAAATCCCCCAACGAAAAAACCAACACTATAATTTGTTATCCCGTTAGGTACGGAGGAAAAGGAGGTAATAGCGTCTGGAAAGAAAGGGAAATTAGAGACCTAATGTTCGAAAATGGACTTCTAATTAAATCTGGAGCTTGGGTGACTGTAGGGCCAGACGTTATTGAACAAATGAAAGACATAGGCTTAGAAATACCTGAGAAATTTCAAGGCAGAGACTCAATACTCGAATTCATGAAGGAAAATGAGAAGTTCGTAGAATACTGGTATAACAAATTCAAAGAAGTCTACATAGAATCATGATGCTCAGGCTATACAGCATGACTGGCAGATTGATCTCTAAAAATGTAAGTAAATATAAAATAAAATGGAGTAAACCCTCTAGGTCTAAACTCCAATTTAAAGTTAAACAATTTTTGAAACCATTTTGGAGGCATCAAATATGCTTCGAAGAATTTCCAGTGTATGGCTCTAAAATGTCTGTAGATCTAATCAACTTTACAAAAAAAATAGCAATTGAAGTAAACGGCCCACAGCACAAAGAATTCAATAAATTTTTCCACAACAATTCAAAAGCTAATTATTTGAATTCAATAAGAAGAGACTGGGAAAAGACAGAATGGCTGGAGAAAAACGGTTTCTCCTTAATTGAGATCGAATACGATGAAGTGGACGGGCTTACAGAAAGCTTTATCAAAGAAAAATTTGGAATTTCGATATCCTAAGCGTGTAAATAACAATATGGGCAAAAAATTTCGATTCCCTAAAAAGGTGCTAGACAACATAAACGAATGCTCTAATGGAGGATTTGTTCTGTTCAACTTCGACTCAGAAGGCCACCCTAAAGTTTTTTCGAATGCTGATTCTCCAATGTGCGCTATGGCCCTACAAATGTACGTATCGAATTGGAGCAAAACACTGGAGACGGTCAACTTGGAAGCCTCAGTCGAAGAAATGATTAAAGACGAAGAGCCTCCGGAAGAGCGCGAAGAGCTTTAGCTTGACTAGCCAAAGTAACTGGTTTATCTTGATTGCTTCCGAGAGTCGGCAATGCAAATTCATTCGATACAAACAGAGAAGAGGGTCTTAGGGGGGTTGATTAATCACCAAGAAGTATTTCCAGACATAGATTTATTTTTAACTCCAGAGCATTTTTTCAACGATGTCCATAGCACGATATACATGGTCATCAGGTCCTGCTTAAAAGAAGAGAACAGGATAGACAAAATTGTTTTAGCCAACAAAATAAAAGATATCGGTGTTTCCTTTAAGGACGATATAGATATATTCGAGTACGTAGAAGATATAACCTTTACTCAGGTTACGGAAAAAGGGACGTTAGAAAACGCAGAGACCCTCCATCAAATAAAAATGAGGAGAGACCTGAAAGATATTTTAGGTACATGCGTAAAAGATTTAGAGACCCCAAGAGAAAGAAGCTTCGACGACATAGTTGCCACTCTAGACGACAATCTAAATTCAGAGATAGCAAAATACGGTTTCGAAAACGACCCCGAAGACCTTTTCGACGATTTAGAGCAAACAGTAGAAGAGTTAGGTAATGAACCGGAAGAAGACACTGGCTTCCTAACTCCCTTCGACGAGTTCAATAGACTCTATGGAGGCATAAGGCCCGGAAATTTATACGCCATTGCTGCTCGCCCCGGACAAGGCAAAACTACATTTTTAAGCTACTTGGGATTGGCCGCTCATCTAAAAAACCCTTCGAAACCCAAGGTTTTATATTTGGATACCGAGATGTCCAAGAAGGAAATGCAAATGAGGATCTTGGCTAGTCTATCAGGAGTACCTGTGTGGCATATTGAAACGGGAAACTGGAGAAAAGACCCTAACATGGCCAAAAAAATAAGAGAGACTTGGCCTAAGATAAAAGACTATTCGATGCACCACTACAGAGTAGGGCAAAGGACAGTAGAGCAAATCATCTCTTTTATTCGTAGGTGGTATCATAAAAATGTAAAAAGAGGCGAACCCGCCATTATAATTTACGATTATCTAAAACTCACTGGGGAAAGTGTCACCAAAAACTGGGCCGAATACCAAGCTATAGGTGAAAAAGTGAGCAAGCTCAAAAAAATATCAGAAGAATTAAATTCCGTTGTTTTCACCGCCGTTCAGCTAAATAGAAGTGGAGAAAGCAGGGGAGGGGCAGCAATTGACGATTCATCTGCGATTGCACAATCAGACAGGCTACAATGGTTTGCCTCTTTCGTAGCGATATTTAGAAGGAAATGGCCAGACGAAATAGCGAACGACAATGTATACAGGCCAGACGGCTCAATACATATCGACTTTGGTACTCATAAACTAATCCCCCTAAAGACTAGGTTTCAAGGCAAAGACGCAGCAGGACATCATGACTTGCTACTTAGAAACATTAACGGTAGTCAAAGATGGGTTAACAATTTTTTGAACTTTTCGGTAAATAATTTCGCGGTGCAAGAGCATGGATCTCTAGAAAACATAATACGGCACGAAAACGCACAACACGAAATAAACGATCAAGCGCCCGATGATGGACGACTTGAAATATGATGGACAATTTAAGGGAAATACTAGAATCTTTAGGGTATACCCTTTTTGACTTTGGAAAAGAATATAGGACCAAACCCCTGTACAGGGACTCAGATAATAATACGGTTTTAAAAGTAAGCAAGAAGAGTGGCTGGTATACAGACTTTAAGCTAAATAAAAGCGGCCCACTTGAGGAGCTAATCCAAATAACTTTAGGCTTCAAGAGTATTGATGAGGGTAAAAGATACCTCAAGGGCAAAGTAGTATATAATACCAATAAAAAAATTAAACCGAAGCTAAAGACTTTAAAGATCTTTAATTCGGACAGCTTAAACTTACTAGAGGCAAACACCTCTTACTGGCGAAGCAGGGGGGTGTCTGAAGACACGATCAACTTCTTTGGTGGGGGCGTAGCCAAAGAAGGCAGAATGAAAGATAGGTACGTATTCCCAATATTTAATTCTAAACAAAAATTAATTGGACTTTCAGGAAGGCTAGTCGCAGAGCCCCATAGCAATAGTAAAAAACCTAAATGGAAACACATGGGAAATAAATCCGAATGGAGATACCCATTTCAATTCAATCTTGGGCAAATACAACGATCAAAAGAGGTAATTCTCATAGAAAGCATAGGAGACATGTTATCCCTTTGGGGGAATGACGTTAAGAACACTATGGTTATATTTGGACTAGACATAAGCATTCCTCAACTGAATACCCTTATAAAACTAGACCCACAAAGGATCTTAATCGCTCTCAACAATGACAGTGTAAATAATAACGCAGGGAACTACGCCGCTGAGAGATTGAGCAATAAACTTCAAAAATATTTTGATTTTCACCAAGTTCAAATCTGCCTACCAGATAAAGGAGACTTCGGAGAAATGGACTCCGAAGAAGTGAGGGGCTGGAAGGAAAAATGTAATGTCTAAAAAAACTAAATATTTATCCGCATCAAGGATTAAGACTCTAGAAAACTGCTCTCAACTATATTGGGTGAAATATGGCTTGGGCCTACCAGATAAAAGCAACTCTGGAGCGCTAAGAGGAACTCTTTGCCATACCATTTTCGAGTGCCTTCTCAACCCTAGGCATAAGAAGCATTTCTCTGCCATAAAAAATGGAGGTAACATTAAAAAATCTAAGGTCGTGGATAGGTACGTACTATCCTACCTGAAAAGAGTAAAGATAGAAACATACGGAAAAGAGACCTTCCAAGAAAATTACGATCTAGTAGACAAAATGATTGTAGTTGGATTAAAAAACGAGTTCTTTGGTAGCGAAAACGCTCTTATAGAGGAGCCTGAAATCGGATTTGAGATCCGAAACGAAGAGCCAAGATACAACATAAGAGGTTTCTTAGATAAGCCTATACAATATAAAGAAAAAGGAGAAGTAACAATTGTAGACTACAAGTCTAGCAAGGCGAAGTACAGAGGTGAAGAGCTTCATTCTAATGTGCAAGCCATGATGTATTCTCTAGCCTCTAGAAAGCTATGGCCCGATTTAGAGCCATCAGTTGAATTCCTGTTTCTAAGATTTCCGAGGCAACCTATCCAAAAGCTTAAGTTCACCAAGGACCAATTAGACGGATTCGAATTCTACCTAGAACAAGCTAATCGGGTAATCGAATCTTTTGATGAAACATCAGCCGCTACAAACTACGCGGCAGACACTAGAAAGAACTCTTGGTTATGCGCTGCTGGAGCTACTTGGGTCTGCCCATATAGAGATCCTTTTGTTTACTATTCCTTAGTTGATGAAAACAACGAGCAAATAAAAAGCTCTTTCAATAATGACTTCAGCGAGGGAGATCGAATACTTGGGACTGTAAAGAAAAAAACATATTCTGGATGTCCAAGGTTTCATGATAAAAATATTGCTGCTACAAATATAAAACAAGACCCTATCGTTTCCCCCACTAAATTAAAAAAAGATAACACCTTGGACGATTTGGACTCCTTCAAGTAACTAGACCCTTGACTAATTTTCTTTATTAGATCAGAGTCCTCAAAATGAATTGTATTCCGCTTTTTAAGAGTCATTATTCCAAGGGGAGAAGCATCCTGACTCTCGACAAGCCAGAGAACGTTGACGAGCGCGGCCCTCAATCGATCATCAAGATAGCTAAAGATAACGGACTTAAGGAAGTATTCCTTGTAGAAGACAATTTAAGCGGATTCCTACAGGCCTTCGTAAACTCAGAGGAAGAAAAAATACAACTCAACTTTGGACTTCGCATAACTATCGCTAATGACATGGGTCAAAAGGACGAAGACTCACATGCTAATCAATGCAAATACGTAATTTTTTCCAAGGGCGAAAGCGGATATAAAAGGCTAATAAAGATATTTTCTTTGGCTGCGAAAGAGGGGTTTTACTATGAGCCAAGGATAGACTTTAATAACTTAAGGCAATTTTGGGATGAAAAGGATTTAACGCTTTGCGTACCGTTTTATGATTCATACGTTCATAAAAACACACTCCATTACAATACATGCGTCCCTTCTTTCGACTTCTGTAATCCGGTTTTCTTCATGGAAGACAATAACGTACCATTTGATTTTCTAATTAAAAAGAGTATAGAAAAAATAGCTAATAAAAATAATGGCTCCGGAGACATACACGAGGTAATAAACACTCAAACCATATACTACGATAAAACCGAAGACTTCAAAGCGTATCTCACATTTAGGTGCATCGATAACAGAAGCTCACTAGAAAAACCTAATATAGATCATATGTGCAGCAATGAGTTCAGTTTCGATAGCTGGCTCAATAAATGCGAAAGGAAAAGGAAAGCTCCAAAAATAGCGGAAGAATCTAAGATTAAATCCACCGCGAGCAGAAAGAAAAAAGATACGATAGTCTTAACGGAGAATGAAAAAAAAGAAGCTATAAAATGGGGTAAAGCTCGTAGAGAAACCAATCTAAAAGGAGAACTAAAAGATCTTAGTCACTCTGGTAAGCCTATGGGTGGTGATTGGCTAAAAAATGACGTCATAGCCTGTGGGGCAGAAATCGCTGCTGCTAGATTTTTAGGCAAAAAATTTACCGGAACTGTAAACACCTTTAATGATGCGGATGTTGATGGTGGATGGCAGGTAAGGAGTACTGATTGCAGACATGGGTCTTTAATAATACGCCCTTGGAAAGACTGCAAAGGCAAAAAGCTGAAAGACAAATTTATTTTAGTCATATACGAAGGCGACAAAACTTACAGAATGGCTGGGTGGAAAGTAGGGGAAGACTGCACTAAAAAAGAATATTTGAGAGCTCCAAACAACGGCAAAGAAGCTTACTTTGTGCCTCAGAAGGATTTAAATAAATGGACGGACATTTAATAAGATTTGAAGAAAATAAGACTTTTGTTTTCATAGATTGCGAAACCGAAAATCTCTGCCTAAGTGAATGCAATAATCTACCTTGGCAAATAGCGATGATTAAAGCCGAAGGAGGGAAAATGGTAGATTCTAAAGACTATTACGTCTCTTGGAATAGGGATATAAACATAAGCGCAGACGCAGCAAGGATAACTAGGTTTAATCCCGTAGACTATAACAAGAAAAAAATGAAGTTCGAAGAAATTTTCCCCACTATAAAAGATTGGCTAGACAATGCTGATTATATAGTAGGCCATAACATACTGGGGTTCGACATCTACCTCATAAAAGATTTCTATAATTACGTTGGAGAAGATTACCAGCACTTAATGGATAAGATAATAGACACTAACTGTGTAGCAAGAGGCATAAAATTCGAGCTCCCCTACAAAGAAGGAGAAGATTTTTTAGAGTATCAATATAAATTAGTTCATGAAAGAAGAAGGGGGGTGAAAACCAATTTAATCTCACTGGGCAAAGAGTTTCAAATCGAACACGACTACGACAAACTTCATGACGCTTTAGTGGACCTCGACCTAAATCTTAAAGTGTGGAATCAGTTAAAATATCGGCTCGAATTCTGAAATCTCAGGCAATTACTAATCAAGTGCGACTACCCACTCCCCCCTTTGCGTCCCCCTCCTCTCCAAACACTACGGTTGCGGATGGGTGAGTAATTACAACAGCGTTCCCAACTCCGCCTCCATTTAGCGTTATGCTGGGCAATATTATTTTTTGTCCAAATCTGCTTATTTCCTTAGAGTCGAGGGTGAAAGATTCTCCCGGCTCTCCCGGCTCCCCTCCGTTTCCTCCTTTTGTTTTCCAACTTTCTATCCAAGCTTTCGCACCTAAATTATACGAATTCTTGGCGATTTCGTGCTCCCCCGGAAATTCCCAGTGGTTTATGACATCATAACCCCCTAGATACCGTTTCCAAATCCCCCCGGAACGCTCCCTCCATCTATTTGGATGCCCTTGGCCTCCGCCCTTCATAATGTCATCACGTTGACCACCATAATTATTTTCCTCGGCATGATTAACGGTTCCGCCAATACCCCCCTTGTGCACCGGCCCACTCTTGCTTGCCGCTATACTCCCGCCATATGACGGTGTTTTTTGTCTTCCAGCCAATGTAAATCGGGTTCGCTGCCCGTGTGGGCTTCGACGATAGGCAGGTCCATCATACCAGCTACTAGTAACTATCGATAGGCTCCAAGGAGCCTGATTTCTGCCCTTGCCTTGGTCGCCTTGATATGAGGGCGGTCGCCTGAATGGAAAATCTCCTCCGCCTCCCCTAAGATCCCATACTTCAAGAACTTCTCTTTTCTCCTTTACCATTCGATACCTAACATAGTTGTTAATCCAAGCTGTTCCGGCAGCTCCGGTACTACTCAATACAGCCGTGCAAAAATGATAAGGCCCATCATTTTGAAAAGTATGGTCAGCATTATTTTCATCTCCACATTTGCCAAACCAACCCAAAATGGGAGTACATCCCCAAACAGCCCTCTTCTTTAGAACTCCTTTTAAACTGCCTGTT
>Ga0080013_1004289_pt1 | contig 14149 bp, 21 predicted proteins | sample ETNvirenome_6_85_FD_69236 | JGI IMG/M metagenome (GOLD analysis project Ga0080013, IMG submission 69236) | Marine viral communities from the Pacific Ocean - ETNP_6_85 (SPADES assembly) (version 2) | ecosystem: Environmental > Aquatic > Marine > Oceanic | place: Pacific Ocean | collected 2013-06-19
TTAAGATAGCCCCCTTACCGCTTGGTTATACGATAAGGGGTACTATGCTAGGGGAGTAAAGTGCAATGATAGGACTCTACCCCTAAATTCTATCATATGGTTCTCCAAAAACGCACGCCCAATCTACCTTTTTCTATACGAACCTTATGTTCCAAAGTCATACCTTTAGTATGACCTACTTGTGTAGTTTCTGTTAAGACCTTATCAGTATTGATACAAGGGATAAATATGGACGATCCGACTACCATCTCTCTCCACTTGATAACTACCCGCACACCATCTGGTGCAACGTCATCAATCTTCCGTATCAAAGCCTACACCGGAACAGTCCACCGAGATAACATCAATAGAAGGCAACTGCATATGTGTGCCTTTACCCAAGCGCATTTTTACTTTCTTCCCTTTCAATTTCTTCATTAGATCTTGTACTAAAGAAGAATAATTAATCTGCTGCGCTCCGCACCATATCCGTAATGGTTTAGGTAAAAGAAAGGCTCGCTTTGTATCTGTCTCGTACCGCGCCACTAAAGCCCCTCTTGGTAAGGCATCAGGGACAACTAATTGATCAAGTCCATTATTCTGCTTACGTAGATCGTCAGTACTTTTAATCTGTAATATGTTGTTCCAGTTCTCGGTTATGTATTCGTTTAAAGTCTGCTCTACAGAGGCGTTCATATCGTCAAAAGAATTCTTGTTGCGCTTAAGTACCGTGTGTATCCATTTATAAACCTTCTTAGTATTGTAAGGTAACAGATCAATTTCTTTACATATTACAAGGGCCGTCAATGAACACGCAACTCCCGCAGACCAAAATCGGTTTTCTGGCGCAAGTCCCGCCTCCTTATCGATTTTCTTTTGTACTGTCTCTAGGTCTTTCCTAACCTTATCTAAATTGTTTATAACGTACTGTACGAACGGTATCCCTGCATGACCCCAATTATTAAATATATTTTTACTGAACGCGTCAGTCTTCTCTTTATCAGTAGGGGATTTAAACATCTTATCTACTTTGTATTCTAAAATACGCTGTGCTTCTGCTTTAGGAGCGTCTTTATACATCCCAATACGCTCTATCATACTAACATTGCCTGTGGATATAGAGTTAAAACTCCAAGGACTAGCGTTGTACCGCTCCGTATTAGCACTCCCCGTCATCCTTCTTCTTTGTCTACCGCTTACATACTGGTAAGCCAAATTACTTAGCTCTTTGGGTTGTAAGTTAGTGATCTCATCTAGGAAGAAAGGTAGGCTGTGGTATACCTCACCTCGGTTCATTTTAGTGGCATAGGTATCTTCCTTACCCATTAACAGTTCATCAGGGTCACCCCACGGAGTTAATGCCGCGTACAGTGCAGTTGTTTTACCGTACCCTGTGTCCTTACTGAAAATATGTAAAGAAGCGCACGCTACTGGCATAAGTTCCATAAGAATAGAACCAAAAGAAGCCCCAACTACATACTGGTAAGCCTCTTGTCCTTCTTCATTAAAAAACCCTATCATCTCCTTCCACCCATCCATAGTACCCTTGGGTTCAAAAGCGTGGAATATCGCTGCTGTATTAGTAGAAGGAGGGTTAAACTCTATACGATCCCCATAAATTTCCATGTTACCTAACACAAAGGATTCCATTTCCTTGCTAGTCCAACCAAATTGCCTATGCGCTTCGTCAGCGGTTATCGTTGCTTGTAATTCATTAACCCAAGTAGTTGTATACTGCATAAGTTCATCCATCTTTCCGACTGCAACGCCCTGCATTGCCATATGTTTACGAAATTCTTCCCTAGAAGTAGCCGCAGTAAGAGGCACCGTAAATTCCCTTACCCCATCTTTGGGTAGGTGAAGCCGCATTACTATGGCTTCTCCCATTTCTGCATCGTGTATGCGTTTAACTATGTATAGGTCATTATGGTACACCATCTTCTCTTCTATCTCGCCATCTGCGTTACTAGAGCGTATGTATACACCCCCTGTAACCCCTCTAAAATAAGGGTTTGGGTATTCAGGTATTACATAAGTCTGAGCAGGGGCGTTGGGACGGTTCGCAGAGAGGGCTTCTACTATATTATCCTCCTCTTCCGCTTCTTTTATGGCCTTACCGAGCACTATTGGGGACTTTATCTTCCCCCAATGTTTACATTCGGTACATACATCCGGGTTAGATTCATCAAACGTACTGCATAAGTATGGCCCTTTTATAAGGCCCACCTTCTCCACTGTCTCTTGCTCAGAAAACTCTGGATGCCGTTTCGATATGTTCATTATGGCTTTGTCAGAATCTACGCAGAACTTGGCGATTGATAGCCCCGCCCTCCACATAGGCTCACTGCACTCTTCTTGTTTACCTATAATCGTAGCTAGTTGCTCGCAGCCGTTCCCCTCTCCCGTCTTAATAATGATGTCTTTAAAATTAGTTTCCATGTTTCCCATTAACGCATCCATCATTGCGCTTGAGGGGGCAGGGGTGAACTTCTTAGGAACTGGTATCGATTCTCCACCGAGAATTTCCGCAAACTCTTCAAAGTCCACAAGTTCTGGTATCTCAACGCCCATAGGAAGTACTTGTGTGGGCGGATTATCTTTATGGTTATGGGTATACGGCACGCGAAGTACTCGCGCTCCATCAGAAGTTACTGCCGGATCTGGTAAGAACTTATGGAGACCACAGTAACGCTTCAGTTGTTCCGCTACAGGTAACCACTTCTCGTAGGGAACTGCCTCTGATAAAATCCAGTAAACGTGTAGTCCTCTGCCAGAACTAACTATTAAGGGCTTAGGCAAGCCCACTTCTTTAGTGAACTTACGCAGTGCTATTAGCCCTTCCGTCTGATCTATATATTTTTTACTAGGGCCACAATCAATATCGAAAAAGAACGCTTTTAAGTCCTTAATATTAGTTGCTTTTCGTGAACCCCATTCGTTAAAAGTTCCTAGTGCATAGAAGACGTTATAACCTGCTTGGTCTAGGTCGGTGCTTTCTTGTATTAGTTCCTCTAAAGTTTCATAAAATCTTTGCGTATGAGGGTCTTCTTTTCTTACGCCTTTAGCGGCAAATAAGGAATAATAACCATCCCCGCTAAGTACCCTCTGTAGAAATGTTTTTGAATCCATACCCTTTTACCCATTTTACCCAATGTATGAAGACACTACGGCAGGGTGGAGAACTGCACGAACCCACCTTTTCGACCCCACCGAGGTCTAGCCGTAATGAAACTGTGAGGAGTTAGTCGTCCCACTCAGAGAGAACTTCAGCTATTTCAGGCTTCTCTTCTTTAGGAGCCGCTGATTTCTTAGACATCTTCTTAGGTTCTTCCACCTCAAGAATATCCTCTTCCTCAGAAGCAGTGTCGGCAACAACTTCTTCAAATGGATTATCATCTGAAGAGTCATCGGATGTAAACCCATCAACCGCTTTAAACGGCGAGATGGACTTTCTTGGAACATAATTTGTAACTTGCACCCCTTTTAGACGCAGAGAAACCCCTGTTCTCTCTTTATCAATAGAGTACGGTACAAAAACAACCGCTACGTTCACTGTGCTACCTGTAGTAAGCTCAAAACTTCCGTCTAGTTGCTTATTCTTCGCATCGTATTGTGCGGGTGCAGGAGTCGCTTCGCCGTTATAGGCAGCGGCGAGCTTAGACTTAAAGGTAAACGTACCGCTTTCCTCGTCTTTCTTAAAAGGATTCTTGATCTTCTCAGGCCAAGATTCTTGTTTCTGGTTTGTATAGGCACCAGACATTGCCTTCCAAAGATCCCGCGCCTGACCTTTGTCCATACGAAAATCTATCTCGTACTTCGCTTGGTCATCGGTAGCGTCACAAGGTACGCTGCGCTTCTCTTTGTTGTCGAATCGGTAGGGGCGATTGATCTTAGGCCACAATGCCTCTACGTCCTCAACGATATAAGTTAAATTTGGAGTCTTATCCATTGCGTTCTCCTAAACGTCTTACTGTAAATTTGCTTCCTTAAACACAAACCCTTCTACTTCACTAAACGGAGATACAACTCGATCTCCCCCTTGAACTAATGTAATAGCTTGTAAGGTATTAGGGTGTGATTCTAATTCGGCGGCTTTTTGTAGCTCCTCTTCGCCTAGCACTCGCATCGGGCGAAAACGAAGCCTCGGAATGTAACCGTCCTTTTCAAAACCCATTCGGGTTACAACCGCTATGGCAGAGGTATTATGGTTGTTCAAGTGCCTAGCATAGTTTTGCATTGACATCCATCCACTACCCGCAGGGCCAAATAGGCTCGTAGCAGGTAACTGGATTTGGTATACCTCTTCCAAGTTATCCTCCAATACAACTGCAATACGCTGTGAATATTTACAAGCTCTTGCATTATTACCGCCAGATCCCTTTATGTTATGTGGACAATCGATACAACGTCCCGACTGCTTATGTGCATCGGCCACATCTAAGTCAGGTCTTTGTGTATCGGATGACCAACAAACAGGTGCTGTTGGTTTATTAGGGTCATATTGATTTGCATAATATATTCTGGAGACTCTACCCGCGTTTACGATCACCGCATCTAAAGTATCGGAATCGAATATATGTGTTTCAGTCCCGTCGATAACTTTACGGAACTTACCTTCTCTTAATGAGATACGTGCAACCATTAGAAGTCTTCGTCTAAATCCGCTAGTACGTCTTTAGGGTCAACTTCCTCAATTACCTGTGCGTCTCTCTTATCTTGCTCGTATGTCTCCTTAGCCTTATCCCTCATCTCTGCACGCTTTTGTCTAGCTGCAAACTGTTCGTTTTCTTCCTCTTGCGTAAGCGACCTTCTTGGTTTTGGCTGTCCACCTAACAGTGCATCCGATATGAGGTTTAATTCAAACCTAAAGGTCTTACCCACTTTGATGTAAGTATCCTCCGGTATACTACCGTTTCGTATCCATGCTCTAATAGTGGATTCAGATACCTTAAAGTGATCTGCCACGTTTCGTAACCCAACAAATTCTCGTTCTTCGGACATTATGCCCCCTTGGCTTTGCGTACGTTAATCGAGTATTCAGAATTAGACTGCACACCCTTGATTACCGTATCTGGATTATCTACAAAGAACTGTTCTAAATTAGCTTGGTGAAGCCGCCCTTGTAAGAGTTCGGGGTTGCTATTTTCTTTAATAAAGCTATATACACTTCCCCAATCTGTAACAAAGTAATTACTCTTCACCGAGCGATAGAAAGTCCCCGCTTCTGTTTTAACGCTCTTAGCTCCCGTCTCGTTGCAATGAGTAAGTAACGCCTTCTTTATAACATCCTGTTGATGTTTAAGCTTATCGTCCTCGTCTTCCCATTCCTTTTTGAGCCTCGCTCGTTCGTCGCGTATCTTAATGAAAACTTCAGTAGCCTTCGTCAGATAGTTAGAATCTTGCACACAAATCTCCGTACTTTGTGGTTGGGAACCGAGTATAGTGGTATCCAATATGTTATACAAGTATTTCTTTGTACAAGTCTATCATTTTTGTGTGTACGTCAATTCTATTATCAAGTAATGCGTAAACACGCTTTTCTATGAAGGAGCCTTCTAGTTGTACTACCGTACATTTATGGTCTTGCCCTGCTCTATGGACTCTAGCATTTGCTTGGGCATAAGTTTCTAAGGAGCTAGTCGGCCCCCACCACACCACTGTATTGGCAGCGGTTAATGTAATGCCGTGGGCAGCAGCTTGAGGTTGTATGATAAGTACTTGGGGAGAGTCAGTTTCTTGGAACCTTTTAAATATATCAGTACGTTTGTTGACGGACACATCACCACGTATTATTTCTGTGGGTATGCCATCTTGTAGTAACTTATTAGTGAGAACATCAATAACGTGCTTAAAAGGAACGAAGACTAGGACTTTCTTACTAGACTCATCGATTACTTCTCGCAGCACTTTATATCTGTGTTTGATATCAAACTCTAATGCTTCTCCATCGTCTGTATAGATAGCCCCAGAAGCAATCTGTAAAAGTTTATTCATTTCTACAGCAGCATTAACAGCCGTGATTCTCTCTCCCCCCGCTTGTACTACTAATTTTTGTCTAAGTTCGTTGTAATATTTCTTTTGCTGCCGTGTCATCTCTATAGTTCGTTTGGTGTAGACCATATCTGGTAAGTCAAGACATTCTTCTTTTGTAAATCGTATGGCAGGTTGGAGTGCTTTAAATACGATATCCGTAGCGTCTGGCCTTGGCACCCATTTAAAATTAGTTACCTTAAACATAACTGTATCCCTGAACGAACTAAAGAAACTAGGTACAGCATTAGGGTTAATGAGTTTAGCTAGACCAAATGCGTCTAGGGGGGACTGTGCAGCGGGTGTACCTGTCATCATCCACAACCATGTGTCGGGGGTGACTAGTTTGTTAAGGACTTTCCACCGCCTAGTCTGTACATTTTTATAGTGAGTGGCTTCGTCGGCAATAATTAGGTCGAACCCACCGTTTGCTATTGCATCAGATACTATCTCTACCCCGTCATAATTAATTATGATGAACTCCGCTCCTCCCTCTATAACCTGCTTGCGTTTAGTAGGGGAGCCATAAGCTATATCAACTGAACGGTGCATTGCAAAAGTAAACATATCCTCTCGCCACGCTGAATTCATAATGGACAGAGGGCATATCACTAACACACGTTTTATGCGCCCTTGGTTTATTAAGTAATCAGCCGCCCATATGGCACTAGCGGTTTTACCTGTACCCTGCTCATTGAAGCAGAAGGCTCGTTTGTTCATGGTTAGGAAAGAGGAAGTGGTTTTCTGGTGATCGAAAGGTTTATGTTTACCTGTCCATTGGTACTGTCCTTCAATTGGGGAGGGGACTTTTATGTTGAGGTTTTTTAGTACGTGCGACTCATCAACCCCCCAGTTAACCAGTACTTTGTTTCCTGATAACTTCTTACTCTTAGGTATTATATCCGTTACTTTCTCGGGGTTACGTAGGTTTAATAGTATTGCCTTGTTGTCTATCACCTGCATTTACTTCTCCATCCACAAAAACACATCGTAAAGTGGCATCCACAATACGAACTATATGCCGTCTTTCGTACCCACGGACGGCGCGTGGTGGGTTTGCCCTGAAGGGGTAGGTGGGCTTTGTACTAAGCTTTCCTCGTAGTGCGCTTCTTCGGTGCCTTACCGTTGCGGCTACGATTCTTACTTTTACTTTCTATCTTATACCCATCGGCATTTGTGCCGCCCTTACTTAACATCCTTTTATGGCTAACGTCCTTCCCCTCTCGCTTGTCAGCCTTACCATTCTTATTTTTATCGCCGCCTGATTTCTTAGCGGTCTTATCTAGTTCCCGTCTGGCGCGTTGCCTCTCCATACGGTCTTCATGTTCTCCGCGTTTCAACTGGAGTTGGTACTCCCGCTTATAAGGTCTTCTCTTACCTTTACCTGTCTTTTTATACATTTGTTAGTTCCTCCCGTTGTGAGGACATTCTACCACTACACAATGTTTTCGGCATAACCCACTAGGCTTAGGGTTCCATACGTCATTATCATACGCTAACTGCATGGTTGTAAAATCAGAAAGCCATTTTTCCCACATAGTTTCAGCGTCATCAGAACTATATGTATCTTTTATGAAAGCTTCTGCTATCACAAATAGTAAACCCGCCCTGACTTCTTCTATAAAAGGGAAGTGTTTAAAGGTAGCCAAGGCCATTAATTCTAACTGCCCTTTGTCTGCATACCTAGCAGATTTACCCGTCTTATAGTCTACAACCCAAGCTATCTTCTTATCGACATCTAGTATAAGGAGGTCTACTATTCCGCGCCACCATACGCCTTTAGCCATAAACCCGCAAGGGTCTAGGCTTTCAGTCAGCCCCATCTTATGTTCGCAAAGCTTGCTCCCTTCTTTCTCATTCAAGACATCCAGTGCGGCCTTGGCGAATAAGAACTTCTTTGGTAAGTCCTTACTGTCGCGTACGTATTCTTCTGCGGCCTTGTGGAATTCGTTGCCGTAGTTCATCGCAAAGCTAATGGGTTCTTCGTAGTCTTTAACTACCTTCAAATGGTAGAACTGTTTAGGGCATTGCTCAAAAGACTTTATCCTACTGTATGACCAAGGAAATGCGCTCATATATGTATCTTATTCATCACGATTATGAAGTCTTGCGGTGGTATCTGTAGTTGACTACATACACGAAGTTGTTTAGGTGTCATCTTAGCAACCGCGTTTCTCACCTCTCTCCTTCTTTTCTTAAGGTATACTTCGTTAGTCATTAGATCTCCTTACTCTCCGAAGGAGTTCTGCTGTTATTAAACGCTTTTATCTCGTCCTTATTAGGAATCCAGAACACATTTTTCCCTAACCTAATCTCATGTATAGTTTTTACTATGGCAAGATCAATGTTAGGAAAGTTCTTTACGTGCGTTTCTTTAGCCTCGTAAGCATCCTGTACCGAATCGTAGTGCCCGTCTATAAAAGGCGTCCCTAAAAACAATATGTCGTACTTACCGTTCATCGTCTTCTCCCCTTAAAGGTACTACATTACTCCTACTGTAGAATTCCATTGCTCGTTCTGCGAATACTGATTCATCTATGTTATTCGATAGAGCCGCGTTTATTCTGTTTGCGGCGGCTATGTGTTGTTTTCGGTTCGCCCAAAACAATTTATCAGGGATAACAAAATCATCATCTACTTCAAGAATGGCAATGTGCAAACTAGGGAACCTCTGCCTATGCCTATTTCTAGCTTCATATGCAGCTTGTTGCTCATGGTATCTACCATCTATAAAGCTACTACCTTCACCTTCTATAACACCGTCTATTACAACTATAAAACTCATTCACATTCTCCATAAGACCTTCCCACAAAAGCCTCGCAATCCAAAGGTAACCCTTCGGCCCAATCTGGAACCCAACGCATATACATCTCTATGTCTTGCTTCGCTTGTTCTACATCGTCCTCCTTGACGCAGCATACAATCGAGTCATGTACAGTCAGTGCTACACGATGTTTCTTTGATATCTTTAGCATCTGTTCTGCAATAATGCAACGGGCTAACGCTTGACACGCGTTCTCCACAAACTTCCCGCCGTATATCTTGGCGCGTCCGTTCCTTCTTTTATATGTGTACTCTGTTCCTGTGGAATCATTGACTCCCTCAAGATCGTCGTACCTCATAAGTAATCCAGAAGGAAGGCGCACTGCTGATAAATTACCTATCGGCTCCAATACTTGAGGCACACCGATTGACTTCTCTTTACCTTTAGCTAACTCACGGATCATAAGCTGTGCTTCTTGCCACAAACCGCTTATCTCTCCATTAGCTTCTCGATAAACCTGTATAACCCGCCGCGCTTCTTCGATGTCTATTTCAAACCCAAAAGTACCCATCTGCGCTTGGAACTTAACCGCGCCCATACCGTAACCACTACCTAATATTGTGGTCTTACCAACAAACCGCTCGTCTTTTGTAACCGCTTCTTCGGGTTTACTGTAGATACGCGAAGCCATCTTCACATAAACGTCCTCTCCGTTGCGGAAAGAACTAACCAAATCCTCTTGCCCCGCTAACCATGCAAGTACTCTTGCCTCTATTTGAGCAGAGTCACAGTCAATCAAAACACAGCCGTCGGGGGCTATGATACTTCTCTTTAAGGTCTTACCATCAGGCCCACGACTAGGTAGGTTCTGTAAGTTAATCTTGTCATCACCACCCCATCGACCTGTATGGGCAGCATAATATCTTACAGGCACAGGGAGTATGCCGCGCTTGGCAATGTCAATGAACCGTTGAGTTCGGGTTTCTTCTAAGGTGCTTTTGTTACCAAGCCGCGCTGCTACCAGAGCTTGTACATCAATGGAAGGGTGTTCCTGTAATGCTTTGAATCCCTCGTCCGTCTTAGCAAATGCGTAGGTTTTTTTGCCTGTAGTAGGGCTTATCTTAGTAGGAGGGATTACATCGTTCTCTTTCAGCAATTCAGCAAACTTATCATTACTCATCAACGATTCTTTGCTGACCCCTGCCTCGAACAATAAGTCGTCCTTCCTATCTCGTATCGCTATGAGGTGTTGTTCTAGTAGACCAAGATCCAAATCCAATACAGGTTCTATAAACATACGAAGCGTAGTATCGATCACCTTAAGTTCTTGTCTAGGGTAACCCGCCGCCATTATTGAAAACAATTTGTAGGTCAGTTCGACATCGTTAATACAATAGTCACCATACTTATCAAGGCTTGCTTCGCTAAAATCTTCTCGACGCTTACCCATTGCATCGACTACTTCAGTACCCTTCTCGCCAATATTATAACGCTGCGCTAATGCAGCTAGACTACCGCCAACCTCTACACCATGTAGGCTCCTAGCCATACACAGTGTATCGGCCCAGACCTTCGGGTGTATGCCGAATAGCCAAGACAGTATTGCCCCATCGAACATGGTGTTATGTGCAAGCACCATGCTGTTAGCCCAATCGAATTCATGTAGGTATTCTTTAGTTTGTTCAAACGTACCGCTCGCCCACTCTGCGTACCCATCGTTTACTTTTATGCTAACGCCCACCACTTCAAAGCGAGGGTCGCGTACGTATTCTTCTGTAGTGAGTTTGCTTAGTGAGAAGTCCTTACTGTAAAAGGTCTCAAAGTCTATTGTTATTAAGTCCACGTTATTAGTTCCAGTAGTGTTTGCATTTTAAGATTGGGTGAGTACGATTCTTTCTCTGTGGAAGCCCCTACGTATACCCACTTCTTTGGTCATACCAACAGGCACCTCAACGATCTCACCACCTTTCTTCAAGAATTCTGTAACTCTATCGTTAAGTTCTTTACTCTCTTCAGCCTTTGTCTTGCTCACGCTTTCTCCAGTCTCTTTATCTCTGCGTCTATATAAAACTTGATCTTCTTGGCATCCCGAAGTTTGTCGCTGTGCGAAGCGATGCCATACCGATAGCATGATCTGAATACCTCACCGATCTGTGCGTTCATATCTCTATGTGAGATCAAGTCCTGTAATTCTTTAGCCCCCTTTGGAAGTTCATAGTAAGCCGCGGTGCTACCGTCCGATAAGGTCTTATCAGGAAGTTCCCAACTCAACCCCGTACCTGCTGGAGGGTGACCAACAGCATCGTTATTGTTATCAGTGGTGTTGTTACCGCGAGCACTTCTTACTTGGTATACATAAGAAGCTGACACTCCAATCCGCGCCGCTATTTCCTTGGTAGATCTCTTTGGGAATCTGTTCAGTACTGCCACTATCTTTTCGTACTTATTCATACTCAAAATCAAACTCCAGTTGTTTATCGTTTACATTGGATGGGTTAAGGATGTCTTGAACACTGTGCATATTCTTTTCGTTGATAACTAACGCTATGCCGTTTTGTTTCTCTATATCGTCTAGGTTTATTTGTTGGAGAGGAGTGGGCTTGTTATCCCGAGCTTTGCACTCGATACCAAAGAACTTGCCTTTGTAGCACCCCACTATGTCAGGTACACCGCTACGTCCGTAGCCACCTGTCACTGGATAGAAATAGTAAGCACCAAGGGCGCGTAGCTGTTTGACGACAACCTTTTTTACTTTAGCTTCTGGGGTCATCGTCTTCCTCCTTATCAGGGGCACCAAACATTGCCTCTAGTGATAGGAGAAGCACTGGGATGGGCCTCATATTAAAATCTGCTTCTAGGAACCCGCTATGCTCCATAAAGAGTTCCGCGCCATCGTGATCTGCAAAGATTCCGAAAGTCGTGTCTAAAAGCCAGTCTTCTTTGTGTTCGCATAGCACTAGGTATCTACGTTCTTCTATAAGTTTCATTGCGGCTTCTGGGGTCATACTATTATTTTCTCCTTATCCTTTTTTCGGTTTCGGTTCTTTATCCGTTACAGAGTGGTTAACCGCTAACGTGGTTTCAACACGAGCTAACGTGTCTCTTATCTCCGTTAGCGTGGATAACACCTCCATGAAGTCCTGTTCTTCTAACTCTATTATTACTTTTGCCATGTGTACCCTGTCAAAACTGGTTTCGAGAACTGGTCTCGAAACTGGCATCTTAAAAAAGAGGGGTAGGGCAGTCACATACTAGCCGACTCCGAGCGTGCGGTTGAGGCTCCCCATCTCTGAAGAGCCGTACCCCTTAAAGCTACATTGTGATAGTTGATGCGATTGGCCTAATGAACCTCATTAGCAGAGGTGTGTGGAGGCACTTCATCACATCCGTTCTTTAACCTCATACTTCGCGCTGAGAATTATTAGCACGTTACGAGGCGGAAATCCGTCGGAGGCTATCACTCCCCCGACTTCTCTACCACACGATATACTTACCCTAGCTATCATGATAGCTAGCCCTATGGGAGTATCCAAAAACTATCAATGCTCCCCTCGATGTCTGGTTCATAGGCGGTAAACCTAGACCCTACATCTTCGACCTGTGGTTCCCTTGTCGGGTGATTATCAAGATGACATGGTTCCCAATTCTTGAGAACAGCTACCTTGCCTTTCACCCCTTCGGGCAACGTATCGAATGAATCATACAACCCGTCGATACTTGAGTCAACACAATCCATACCAACACACGTTATTTCATACTTACCTGTGTCAGGCATTTCCATTACTAGGTAATGTATGTCGTTTCCTATTAAGGTCTTATCTTCTGTACCGTCTATTTCATTCTGGTTTGTAGACATAGTAAACCCCTTCTCCTACGCGCACACCCACATCAGGGATGTACGTCTCCTGTTCAACATTATGTAAGACTGACATCTTACCCATAAGGTCTTCTGGTATGCCATCCAAAGGGTACGTCTTGTGCCCGCTACCTTCCCTGTACCCCCACGAATCGTTGCTATCCATTGTAGCGGTCTGCAACTCATTCCGTTCAACCCATGCCATGACCATATCATAATCAGTCCTGTTGAGTATACTGTTGTTCTTTCTACGTAACTCAAAGTACTTACCTAAGTCTTTACCGAATGAATCGTTAATCCATTTGTAAGACGAACCACGAGCAGCCTCTGCAACAAGATTCTCCAATTCGTCTAACAACGTCTTATAGTTTTCCATCCTACCTATATAGACTTCATCAAGATAAGACTTAATGATGTCATGGGCCTCATAATCCAGCCGCTCTTCTTCTTTCTTACGCGCCTCCCTCATCTTATCCCAAGTCATCTTCCCGATCTCCTCCATAGTCCAAGGACTCAAAGCCATCGCAGCGATCTGCACCGCTTTGTCTAACTTCTTACTGTTACGCATGAACTGCCCATCCCCCCAATTGTATCGGTTGTTCTGTATGTTGCGGGAGAAGACCCAATACGTATCAAGTCTATTCTCAGGGTCTTGGCGAAAGTCTCCGTACCCAATAAACCCACGCATATATGTCTCGTCTGGATGGTAGACCCACAACTTAGTATTGGCGGCAACTTGCGTTACCTTAAGTCTGGGCATCTTATGCAGTAGAGCTTCCGCAAATCTTTTCAGCCCATTAGGGGTATCGCCCCCTAAGATATACGCCCTCTGATTCTCGTTTAACTCACTAACCTTTAGATTGTTGCTTGGTAGTCTCATTACTGATCTCCTCGTTATAGTCTGATACAAAATTGTTTTCGTTGTAAATGCGCTCCAGATAAATCTTATTGGTGCGGCACTTATTCCTTCCTTCGGGTGTCATGTTCAACGTCCCATAGTTGTGGGTGTCAGCATGACAATCTAGGCAAGTCACCGTTACGTTCTCACGTAAGTTATTGCGAGTGTTACCATCGTGATGATGTAGTTGTAGCTGCTTCTCTGATTTGATCGCGTTACATTCTTCGCACCTTGTGCCGTATCTACGAAAGAATATCTTCCGCATAGACCCCGACTTGTAATCGGAGTCTGGCTTGATCCTAGCAACTACAGATCTCTTCGCTCCGTGGCATTGCCTAGAACAATACAGTCCTCCTTTTTGAGAGTATCGATATGTAAACATCTTACCGCACTCTTCGTTCTTACAGATGGACGTACCCCAATACTTAGGATTCTTTCTACTCATCGGATCACCTTATCCACTGGCTCTTCCCACTTATCAATCAAGTCACATGACCGATTGATAAATTGGTTGAACTTAGCGCGGAATGTCTTAAGGTCTTCTGGAGAAGTAGCCTGTTTAATCTCTGTCTCTGCCAAGAAACATACGAGTAGGGCTAACCCTTCTGGCGATTCTGAACC
>Ga0080013_1004290_pt1 | contig 14149 bp, 26 predicted proteins | sample ETNvirenome_6_85_FD_69236 | JGI IMG/M metagenome (GOLD analysis project Ga0080013, IMG submission 69236) | Marine viral communities from the Pacific Ocean - ETNP_6_85 (SPADES assembly) (version 2) | ecosystem: Environmental > Aquatic > Marine > Oceanic | place: Pacific Ocean | collected 2013-06-19
AATAGAAAAGACAAGACCTGCTATGCAACCAATTGGCTGAATGTTATTTATAAATTATTTACCCACCCTTCCCCTGATAACCTACCCCCCCGAGCATATCATCACCTATGAATAACTTTCCCTTATGGACCCTTTTTCCCCTACCCCATCACCCCCTGCGGATGCCCACTATGAGCGTGTTTAGAGTATGTCAATTCGTCATCCTAAACTTGACAACGCCATAAAGGCGGACAGATTATGTCCGTTTACTTCCAACCCTCTACCAGCTATAGTTCTCTGGACCTTTGGGACAAGTTTGTTTTGCCTTTTTCTTTGCCTCCTCTTCGGTCTTGTAGTAGCCATGGTAGGCTATCTTTCCGTTCACTTTCCACTGGACCATCCACAGCTTACTTCGTTTGGAGTAAGTGTATCCTTTGCCATAGCTTCTTCTATTCTTTGATTGTTCTCTCTGGCTCGCCCATCGAGAGTTTACTGGTTCATAGTTTCCATCGTTATCTATCCTGTCATGTGTGTGTCCGTCAGGCTTTGGGCCTAATACCTCTTCACAATGTTTTATGAAAGTAACTGAGTCATGCCATTCATCACACACTATAATTCCTCTGCCTCCGTAGTTTTTGTAAGCCGGGTGATTCTTATCATAACATCTCGCCTTCATCTGAACCCATGTGTGATACAGAGGATGCTTTGTAATACCTTTCCTCGTCAACAACATAGCCTCGTTCCTTCCCATGCCATCCAAAACCACATGAACCCTCCACTCCCTAAAAATATGAGGAACTGGATTAGTTCTTTTTCACTATTATCTTGTCCGTTACGCATACTACTCCTCCCTATTCTGACAACTGAGATGAATAATATTTGATTCATCATTAGCCTCGGGCATATTTTCATGGAGGCATTCGGCACTTTCATGCTCCTCGCAGAAGTCCCACTCCTCCTGCCCGCTATGAGGGTGGTGCTTCACCACATAGAGATAGCGTTTGCCTTCAGATCCGCTGCATGCTTTCTCAAACAATTCAATCGCCGCCTCGTCGGGCGGTGGCAGGACATCCCTATCCATAAGGTCTTTCCACACGGCCATAGAGAAGGCGCGGACAATGTTGTCAGCCACTCCCCACTCTCTAAGTATGCCTGGCATTGTGGCATACACAGCCCGTGGCATGAGCCTCTGTAGGTCCAGCAATAATTGCTTTTGTTCTTCTGTCAAAAAGTCTTCAAGTCCCAGTTGAAACTTCATGCTTCACCTCTTAGTTCTGCTTCTTCTGCTTCGTCAAGATGGACGTCTCGGGTGAGGACGTGTCTATATACAGACATAGTGAAGTCGCTGCAGATCTGGATGACGGTATCGAATTGCTGGTCGTGTTCCGGGGTGTTCCGGATCCGACGCATCTCGACGTCGAAGGCCGACAATAATTGCTTTTGTTCTTCTGTCAAAAAGTTTTCAAGTCCCAATTGGATTCTCATACCTCACCTCTTAGTTCTGCTGCTTCTGTTTCGTCAAGATCAAACTCAAGGATGACCCGCTCCACTACGTCCTCGTGTGAGTGGCCGCAACCATCAAGGAAGTATTGCATTTCTGTGGGGCTTGTCCCACCATCAGCACGAGCATAGTATTCTTTCGTATCACTAAACATTTCATCGTCTCTCTTGTAACTCCAGCGCGCATTGGCACCGAGCATCTTCTCTTCTTTCATCATTATAGAATTTCCTTTTTTGTTTCTTTGGTTAGATCGAGGGCTATCAATAGCACCTCTGGGTCATCATCGCAGTAGCGCCACACTCTTTCGAGGTATGCTACCTTGTATCCTGCCTGGATGGCTTTGTCAAAAGCTTTGTTTTTCGTCAGCATCTATAGTCCTTTATCCAATCGAACACATCCATGCCATCAAGTTCATTCCCAGCACAGGTCCATCCGGGACGATGCCTTCTCGCAAACAACTCAAGTTTGTTTTGCGTTGGAAACATTAGATCAATTCGGTCTTGGATATCTTCTGGCTTGGCACTATGCTTTTGTCTGGGAGACTTCAACATTTGTCTTTGTTTCCTGCACCCTCGTGGCTGTGGAATCTTTCCACGCTTGCCGACCAATACCATCTCGGTTGAAGTAACCGAATACGATCCTGGGATAACTCGATCCTTCTCCCAGATGAAAGCTGTCTGCTTGTAAGTCCAACCCCACGAGGTCATCAGTTCAATTGCCTGCTTCAATACTGGCCCCGAACACCACATATACAGCAGGCTATTGTCGGCAACTATGTCCGTAAGTGGAAGGTCATGGAAGGTTGTGCTATGCTGAACTTGGTAGTGGTCCTTTACATTCTTAGAGACGCCAGTAAGACCATCAAACTTCCAAGGTGGGTCTACTAAAACGACATCGAAAGCTTTGTCTTTACTCATCATATCAGGCATGGGCCTACCAGCGGAAAGTAATCTTCCCAGTCCCCACAAATAAGGTCTTCCCATTCGTATTCTTCAAACAGCTCAGCGAACTCTTCCATCTCTGCGTCGTCCTTTGGGGGGCGACCCACACACTTTTCAAATGTCCGCTCTGATAGCTGAATAGTAATTGTTTTAGTCATCACTCACCTCCGTAATAAATGTAGCCTGATTGCAGCGGGAACCGGAACCAATAGCGGTAGCGCTTGTTCTGTGGTTCTTCCTCAATAGCAACAACCCAACCAATATCATCCTCTTGCCATTCGTAAGAAACTTCTTTGTTTTCTTCCAGCCTCGTGCATCTTTCAAAAGCAGTAGACTTCTCGTAAATTACGTTCATTCTCTCCTCGTCTGGGTAGTCTTCAAAGTTGTCAGTCATCACTCACCTCCCATCGGCAGCCGGTTATAGGTTTCCACCTTCCAAATTGTCACATAAGTGTTGCGGTGCTCGCCCCATGTCTCTTCTCGGGGGCCGTAGTGCCACTCTTCAAAAATCGCGCGGTGCGTAAGCAGCTGCTCCTTCCTTGCAAGGGCATCACTCTCGTTCGTGTAATACTCTGGGGCCTTGATGCAGATGGGTCGGCAGTTATGGGTCTCCGCGGAGTAGGCGCTCACCATCCAAAGTTCCATGGTCCCGCGCTCAAACTCTTGTCGTCGCACCTTGCCGTCCTCTCGTAGCAACCTATTAGTTGTGTTCTTCATCGTCTGTCTCCTGTCTCTCGTGTGTGTTGTTGGGTTGTTGGGGTGCTGGCCCTCGCGTCCTCACAGGACGCATGAGAGGGGCCATCAGGGCTCTCTATTAGATACATCTATTCCTCCTCGTTGGGTGTAGCCACGTAAGACCACGTGAGGTCCAGGTCGCAGGGCGGGGTGGGGTCAATGTCAAACTCCCATCCCAGCATGCGTGTGCTTTCGTCCGTGTCTTCGAAGTCGACACACTTGCCGCAGCCTTTGTTGGGAACACCATAGTGGTCCATCGCCGCGAGCAAGTCACCTATCTGGTAGGTCTCTGTGCCGCGTGGTTCGCCGTCCGAGTCGTTATAATTTATGTGTAGTGTGTAAGTCATTCTCGTTCTCCTTGAGGCCCTCGCCCCATCGTGTAATTATATTATAGTTGAAGTTGGGCTGGAAGTCCAGCCCTAAGTTGTCAAGTAATTGTTGTGATGTAGTCTTCCACACTCGCCTGGTCGGCGAGGCCATCGACCTCGTAGGTCATGTGACTATTTTCTGGGTTCAGCAGGTCGGCAAGGTCGAAGACACCAACAGCGTCGAGCCCCTTCTTGCGCGCCTTCTTCAGCACCTTCTTGTAAGCCTTCTTTGCGGGCTTGCCTCTCTTGTAATACTTCATCGTCATAATACAGCCTTCTGCATCTGGCGTTTTGACAGACTCAAAGGTGCAGACGATCATCGACCCTGGTTGTGGGTGGTGATCTGCCGGGATCATGGGCGACGAAACCACATAGTCGATCGTCTGCTTCGCAATGTCGAACAGACAAGCGCCGAGTTGGAGGTTGGTGTTGTAGGGATAGTGGGCTACCAGACCGGCTGGGGTGTTACTCAGCGGGCCGTGGGTGATACAGGACATTTTATTTTCTCTCTTGGTTGGGTGTGATGACGGAGGATTCCTTCATCATGTATATATTATAGTTGAAGTTGGGCTGGAAGTCCAGCCCTAAGTTGTCAAGGGAATGTCAACGAGCATAACACGCTGCGTCCTTGACTTGAGTGGCTGTCTCTCGAAGAGCTTCCGACGGCTTGAACCCAGTGACGTCGAGCTTCCGCATGATCTCCGAATCTTCATTGGCATCATCCCACGAGTCGGTCGCGCAGAACGCGCCAGCGTTGGCGACAAAGGCAGGGAGAGCCATTCTATCCTGGGCTCCAGCCCCGACCTTCTTCGAGAGGAGTCCGCGCGTCCACTTGAGGGCTTGTGTTGTTCTTCCCCGCGGTGCCGAGCCAGGCGCGAAGAACTCGCTGGCAGTTTTGACAAGCCTTGCGACCTTGTAGCTGGGGACAAAGGACTTATAACCTTGCTTCTTATACCAAGCAGTCAGCGACGTCGGACCTGGACGGATGGGGTGTGGGGTCGGATGGAGAATTACCCTGGTTGCACCAGCGCACTTGGCGATTATCTCGCACGTATTCAGCAGGGTCTTGCCAAAGCCCTGGCCCATCCACCTGTTTTCAACGATCATCGTGTTTATGTAAACCAAGTTTGCAACCCTATCAATCAAGGCATAACCGATGCGGGTATAACCTTCAATCAGGTCAGCCGCCTCGTCCGGTTGCACCGGAGTGAAGTCCTTCTTCAACGGCACCCAAATAGAAACTTGAAGCCGTCGCTCGCTGTAGTCTACCTTCCGACCGCGGTAATCTGTAACCAGAGTGGGGCTGTGCTCGTTGAGTTGTTCCTGCGCCATAAGCATAAGATTACCAGGGAGCGCGAGGGCGAACTTGACCGGTGCCAAGCCCTCGGCAATTCCGCCCATCAGCGGGCTGCCGACGGGCTGCATCTCCCAGCCGTTGCTTTCGAGGACTGCCGGGAGGGACACCTCGTTGGCTGGGGTGGCTGGGGCGTCCAGCGAGAGGGAGGGGAAGTTCATAATATTTTCTCTGTCTGTGTGTGTGGTGATGAAGGCCCTTCCCTCATCATCTATATACATTATACATGAGTCTGAGGCAGAAGTCCAGCACATAATTGTCAAGGGAATGTCAAGTGCGTTATGTCCTGGTGCAACCATGCTTCTTCCACATACATACATCATACATGAAGATGACTTCGAAGTCAAGCACATAGTTGTCAAAGAAATGTCAACCACCTCATCCAGTAAATGTAAACAACTTACCAAGGTCAACTCGACAATTGGAACCGCGCCGTTTTCGGTGGCGCGTTTTCACTCATCGTCGCCGGCCAAACCCCAATGCGAATTTAGTTCTGCCATTCTGTTGTAAGCTGTGCGACGTGACGTGACGCCTATGGCTTCCATATACTCCGCAACAGATATGATGCTGAGTCTCCAAAGGAACAACAAGCAATCGTCTCGTGATGCATCTGGAATGTGGGAACTAATTTTTAGTATTTGATCTTCTAACATCCGAGATCTCCTACCCGGTTCAGGTTCTTGTTGAGGACTTTGTCTGGGTATCTCGTGCGGAAGTGCTTGATAAAACAATTCTCTACGACGCGTGCGATGTCCTTGCCGGTTCGATAGCAAAGGATGTCGAGCTTCAAGTCCTCCTTCGTCCAGCCATTAGCTGTTACGTGGTGCGCCAACTTGGTCTTATATTTGGAGCGAGGGTTGCACTGACAGGCTACACGATGGGATGGTTTGGAGTTGGCCGTCCCAATATAGATCATGCCATCCGGGCACAGCACCTTATAGATCTGATATTCATTTGGCTGTAGCATATTAGCACGCCTATTATATTCAGCGATCTTCTCTGGGTTGGCGCGAGCCCACTCACGATGCTTCTTATTCGAAGCAATCTTCTGGCACCCGGACATGCAATACTTCTGGTTTCGACCGGTCGGCTCATACTCTTCGTTACATAACACACATTTCTTCATTTGAATTACTCCTTGTATTTCTAACCCTGCATAATATATAGTTATGAAAATCGTCAATAGACTATTTTTTATTAGCAGAAATAAAATAAATCTTTCCACTTGACTTGCCGTTGAGAACATAGTATACTATATATAGATAGCAAGACGGACCACGGCATCCACAGAAAGCCGAACCACTCAGGTATAATGACCGAAGCCAAGAGACGAACCCTTGGTCCTAACGGGACAACATACCTGTGTCCGTAAGCTGATAGCATATTATCGGCTTAGCAAATACCCGCACAGGTTACCAGCGTGGTAGCTGGAAAAGATACTCAACAATGTTTAGCATCAACACGATGACTGCACCAATCGGCTAAATAATTTGACGCTTGATATGCTGAGCGGGGGGGGTCTTACTGGACAGAAAGAAAACAAAACGTTTTATAGAAGAGGAAAGAAGAAGATGATTGAATATTCATACGATCAAATGCTCAACAAGTATGCCTGGTTACACTGGATAAATCATTCAATGATTGATTTACCGGTCATGACTGTAGAAGAAATACATGAAGAATTATTTGAAATAGCTTACGCTATATTAGAAGACGAAGACTCATATAACTAACAAACAAAACAAAAAGGAAAATCAAAATGAAAAGAAAAAATAAATTAGAAACTGAAGTCGCTGGATCAATAGCTTACAACGACAGAAGAAAAGTAAAAGAAGAAAAGACTGAGACTCTTGATAAGAAAAAAGAATATTACTCTATCTCAAGAGACCTTTATGAAGTCATGCGCTCTGACATCCGCCGTCGTAAGGGACGGTAGTGGGCAAGCATAGAAGAACAGATTATAGTCGTCTGTCTTTAGAAGAGATAGAAGCAATCAGACCTGAGCTGGAAGATACTTACAAAGCTTATAACGATAGCTATGCTTATACGACGGTTGCTAACCGCTATAACATTGAGCCTGGAATTCTAATGTTATTGATGTCAGACTGTTGGAAAGACTTCAAGATCTACTATGAAGGAAATAGTCTCAGTGGATTATATAAAAAGTTTTTAGAGTATCGAGACACTCTCTAACCCACGACCATCTGAATATAATCTTTATTCCTCTGGACGTTACAGGTCTGAATAAATCTTACGAGGTCCTTATCTATCTCAGCTCCTTCAAGTAAGAAGTCGAGCACTTCAAAGATCTTATCTGTAAATAAATCTTCGAACTCTATCGTCTTGATGTTGTCGTGCTTGATTGTTTCTACCATCTCAACCATCTTCTCGACTAAGTGTGTGCTGTCATAACCAAGGATCTTGTCAATAGAATTCCTAACGTCGACTGGCTCTCTCAGTATCACTAAGAAGGGATCACCTGGGACGATGTAGTCTTCATAGTAAGTGCATAGTGACGAGTCACATATGCCGACGTGTTCGTATCTAAATTCTTTTTGATACAGTATCCGGTTCAGATCTTCGTAAGTTTGCTTGGGCTCATGAAAGCAATAGGCTTGCCCAGGTGCTGCTAAGTTGGCCATGGTAGCGAACCAAGTCGTGCCGCTCCTGGGCAAGCCGGTAACGAAAAACAATTAGGTCTTGCCTTGGGACTTCATCCACTGGTAAGCTTCGAACGCTGAGTTGAACTTGGGCTTAGCCTTTGAGGTAGGTGTGCCGACCGAGACCTTGAAGCCTGCTTCTTTAGCTGCCCTCCTATACGTCTCTATCTCAGTGTTCTTCTTCTCCATCGCAGACTTATGCTCTCTACCTTTGATGGTATAATAGGCGTCCTCAATCTGCATTCCCTTCTCCCTAATGAGTTGGGCTAACTCATCCCTATAGTTGTCGAGGTCTGGGTGTTCAGCCTGGAACTTTCGAACCTGTTCTATCCTGGTGTCCTTAGCCAACTGCTCCCTGGCTGGCTTCAATAAAGAGTCCAGTTGTTCTGCTGCCTTGGCATTGATGTATTGTTTCAAACCTTCTGGGTTATATAAATCAACATCATCAGGTAAAGCCATAGCCTCACGCAGTTTGTCTTTCGAGGTGGAGAGCAGTGAGTTCTCTCGTAGTTCCAGTGCCTTTCTTTTCTTCGACAGGTCGGTTGTCTTCCTCTGGTAATCGCTTCTCAGATTCTGAATCAACTTCTTAGCATCGGACGGAAGGTTCTCTAAGACATTGTTATAGTCGACACCCTTGTGGTTCTCAGTCTTATACTCTGGACCTGCCAGATGTTTGTCCAGCAAGTCATCCAAGCTCAGGCTCTTGGTCTCAGGTGCCTTCTCTTTGACGCTGTGATGTCCCTGTGGGGCATCCTGCTTCTCATTTGGTGCGATGGTATTGCTGCCTTGTTGCGACGTCTCAGAGGACGCCTCAGTGGCCTTATTCGTATTCATGTAATTGTCTCCTTATAACGACGCAAGAATATCAAGTTCTGAACCGGGCTCAATCGGCTCTTCTATAATCTCTTCCTCAACAACTGGCTCTTCAACAACTGCTTCCTCTGGTGCAAGCTGAACAACCGGCTCCTCTTCACGAAGGAACTTCACAAAGCGTTTGTTTTTGAAGAGTGTGTCTAACTGTGCGGTGACGAAAGCCAACTCACTATCAGATACGATCTCGGAAATCTCAAAGGTCACATCTACTTCCTCTGGCTCAACGGTAGCGAAAGTATCAACGGCCCCCTTGACACCAAGCAAACCTCGCACGAGTGTATCGGGGAGGGGAGCATCCTTGATGTCTGTGTATGTTTCTTCGAACGAGACATCGGAGCCCACCTCTTTCAGGATCTTATTCAGAACCTTAGCAAGTGCGTTCTGTCTCTTAGCAGTGAAGCGACCGATCGGTGCGGCAGCACCAACGGTTTCATCAATAGCTAATGCAGCCTCATCAATTACAGGCTGGACCTGTGGCATAACTGCTTGTGCCCTACCCTCTGGGGTGGACTCACTAATATAATCTGTTTCTTCTAATGGCATGATTTACTCCTTCAAGTAACTTTATTCTTTTCAGCACGGTGCTTAGCTATTGTTGGCTTAGCCGGATTGACTTCTTCCCAAAAGCGCTCCGTTGCTTTGACCCTTTCATTTGCGTTGTCGCCTTGCTTGTCAAGGCCGAACTCTTTCATCTTGTCAAAGAAAGCATCACTCTCTTTGTCGGCTTTCTCGTTTTCTTTCTGGGCTTTCTCGGCAGCATCACTACAATAATGTTTTGCAAGATCGCTCTCTCTTACGAGGCCCCGGTCTTTCAGTATTTCATCGCGGTGCTTCTCACCATAGACAACGGACTTGAGGTTGCGGTCATAGACAGCCGCCCCACTTAGCCCACGCTGCCAGTCTGAAAGGTTTGATTTCAGAAGGGCTGGACGGGACATAATCAAATGGTAGGGCACACCGGTCTTGGGATCATACAAAGTATCAGGTCTGTCTTTGTAAGCAAATATCCTTTCGACGATGTGACCCCACTCATTCTGGTATTCAAAAATTGGCAACGTTCTCTCCTAACTCTGGTCTATCAAGGCTGACGCCATGTCTCTTTGTGCCGCGCCCCTAATGGCTCTGGCTTCCTCGCCTCCACCCTTGGGTATAGCCGCCTCTTGTAGTGGCACCTGTTCTGTCGCCCCACTTGGCATGCCTTCCACTCCGGGTGCAGCCTCCATCTGTTCGACGATGAACTCTTCCGGCAAGTCAAATACATTGACAAGGTATGAAAGAATCTCAGGTGCTGGGACGCCCAAGTCCATTAGCACAGGCAGTAGCTGGGTAACAGCAGAGCGCTTGATGGCAGACGCAATAGGAGTGCTGGCTTGATCGGCAAACGCAAACTTGAAGGATCCTTCAAATTGTTTACGTGTCAGCACAACTGGGTCTCTATCAACCAACACAACTTCTTTACGATCTTCATCGCTCGTCATGATCAAGTGGTAGATGAGTGACTGGTAAACTTCTCCCACCATTTCCAATGAGCGATGGAAGAAGCGAGCCATCCTGCCTATCTCGTTGGCGGAATATTGTGTGAGCGCTGCGACCTCTGTGGCCGAGGCGTTGGTGGCTGTCCCTCTGGTGAAGGGAGCCATCACGGTTCCTCTGTCCAAGTCAGCACGGATCTCTGCTTTATAGATTTGATAGTCCGGACTGAACCGGTTACCTTCCAAGGGAACGAGTGCTGTCCGTGCGTCTGTCTCTGGTGGAACATCCAACTCAACAATAGACATGTCCCTATTCTCGGCAAGGATGCTCGCACCCTCTTGATCAATAGCGCCACGACGGGTGACATAGATACGAGCATCACGTCGCAGCCCGTTCGCCCACACCGTCCTCATGTTGTTGATCTCCCATAGCTGGTCGTAGACCCTGGCCATAGATGAGAACCCGCGTAAGGGCTGGTCAGGAGCGTAAGAAAGATACACTGGAACCAGTGGGGGACAAGGCGATCCGTCTGCCTTACGGAAAGGAATAGGATCAGCCACGTCAATAATCTTCTTGGCTCGCACAGCAGACGGAGAATAGAAAATAAGTTTGTCGTTCATCAGGTCGTAGATCTCAAAGATCTCCACATACGAAAGGAGCTGTGAGCCATCGAGTAGTCCGGTCGCTGACTGGGAGTGACCATACTCGTCTCTTGCTCCACCTTCCAAGCGAGTATTGAGATACTCTTCTTTCACCATAGAGTTCCACTTGATAGAAGGAAACTTCTGTTTTGCCGCACCCATGGGTAGGAAATATCGATGACCGACAAAGCGGCTCTCCGTCCACTCCTCAGCATCAAAGTCAACAATGACGTCCCACGGATGAACCGCACGAATATCTACTGAATCCAACAGGCTGTCGTTTTCCTTGGGTGCTAACTTGTAGAAAGAATATGGGTATATCAGCGAGTAGCGAAGCGCCCTCTCTGCCACCACCATCTTGTCGTAGAGGAACCTATTGGCAACAGCCTCCATAACTTCTGGGTTCCCCCCGCCTTTGGCGTCAGGACCCACAGCCAGCGCGGGTGCCTTGCTATACAGGGAGGCTACGAAGCCTTCGATGTATGCGTATCCATCAGCGGTATTGACCGTGACGTGGTTCTCTACTCTGGCCATAGGGTCGGCGGCAGATGTAAACATCTCACCAAGATAGGCACGACTATAAGCAGTCATACGATCTCGTTGCCTGGACCAATAATTTCTGTGAAAAGTAATCAAGTAATCTATTTCTGACTCGTTCATGGGATCTCCTTATTTGTAGTTTCCAATCTTGAGCGGGTGATGCGCTCCCACTTGCCTTCTCTTTGGGCGGGTTGTCTGGTTGGTCCAGCGATCAAAGTCAGGTATTGGCATAGCGAGGTCTTTGAGATGATAAAGTCCTATTGCGTATGCCATGCATCGGTCGTCGTGAAAACCCTCGGCTGCTCTGGGAGCCAGGCCTTTCTTATCTTTTACCAAACCTCGTAGTTCAGTAAGGGTTTTGTCATCAACATAATTTATCATTGCTTCTTCCAGATATGTTCGAAGCAACTGGTATATGGTTATCTTGCTCTTGGATGTAGTCTTGAAAGCTCGGTAGTCGTGCCAGCTTTCTGCGTGTAATATTTCCTTGAAGGCATGCCCGTGGTTGTTCACTTCAAACGCTATCATAGCGTTGTAGCGTTTGGCCAGGTTCATACAAGCAATTGTAAAGTCATGTATAGAAAGCTTGTTAGAAGACAGAATAGCGACAGGGCTACTTGTGAGCTTACTAAGAACAACACCAACGGAATAGTCTCCGCCTGTTCCTCCTCCAATATCAACTCCCATAATATATGAGTCTTTCGTAGAGTGTGGTGCCAACACTTCAACGGTCCCTCCTCCTATCTTCATAATGTCTAACTGATCAAAGTGAACGTCGGTGAAATAGTTATCATCAGCCATAGCATACGCTTCTTCAATACAGAGCGGATACTCTCGCTTGAATAATCTCTCGTCTTTGATCTCATTTATTTTCTTTCGTCGCCAGAATAACTGCTTGTCTGTAAGTGTAAACTTCTTCCGAAGCTTCTCTTCTTCCTCGCTCCATTCGATTGGATGTCCCCCGTTCTGGAGGGGCATTTGATACTGCGGAAAGGAACTCCATGGCAGAAAGATGACGTGCCACCCATCATCCTGGGCAGTCGCTATCTTGTGTAGGGCATCACCAAAATGGTTGGCTGTGCTCTCCAAGACAATCTGTCCCTTGTTCACAGAGGCTACGGTTGAGGCCAACCATTCGCTCGGGCTCTCATAGAAAGCGAACTCAGAGGCATGAACCATATTGAGAGTATAGCCACGATCAGTAGCATCTGACTGGGAACTCATTGCGAGCAACGCACTATCCGTGCTCTCAAAGGTAATACGATCGTTACGCTTGGAAGCTTCCCTTCTCAATTGTGCGGGGAGCTGTTCAAAGAAACGTTTGTCGATCTTCAACAATTCGTTTGCTGCCGTCTGCTTATTGGATACAACAACAGAGTTTAGTGTAAGATGTGAAGTGTATACTTTCCAAAACATATAGGCACGAACGATCGTGGTTATGCCCATTTGTCTGGCCTTTATTATAGCAACACGCTTATGTTTATGAAGGGCCTTGATGATCTGGATCTGTTCCATCGTCATCACTTCACCAAAGGAAATAAGTCTTCCTTCTTTGTCCTTGATCTTTAGACGGGCTATGAACAGAACAGGGTCTTCAAGGACCTCTGTAAGGCTATACTTCTTCCGCATCTGAGTCTTCCGCTTTTCTTATTTTAGCATCGACTCGTTTGCTTACGGAAACCAACCATTCATCTACTGGGGCTTTCCCCTCCGTGTTCTTGATCATTACGCCGCGCAACAATACGAGAAGCTGGATGAGGTCACCGATCCTGGCTCCTTTCCAATTGTCTTTTTCAAATTTCTGTATTAGGGTCGCGATGATAAGGGCGATAGACTTTTCAAAGTTGCCCTTTTTTATCTCGCGAACTGCGCCTGCACTATGTTTCGAACTCATTTAGATTCTCCGGTGTTTGCGTTTGAACGGAAAAGAGTGGCTAAAAGCTTCTCTTCCTTTCTTGACAAGTCGCTATCGTCTACTAATATAAAATGATTGTCAAAGAATTTGTCCAACGATATCGCTTGGTCAATCTGACGGAACATCCTATTGATGAAGCGATCGTAGAAGGAATGGTAAGGTTTGTTCTCAATCATCCAGCACCATTCTTCATGGCGATAGATCATTCGAGCGTTCTTTCTTTCCGGGTCTTGTGGGGCGTTTTTGCCTGAGTGATTAGTTTTCTTCCACTTTCCCATAACTTTCCTTGATTTTATTTCTGGCCTTTTCAAAGGTCTGCCGGATCTTTTCGTATGAACAACCATACTCAGCAGCCATAACTCTTAGCGACTTCTCTTCCTCAGCGATACCATAAAAGCATGCGCGCTCCCATGGGTTCAAAACGTCATCTATCAAATCGCAAAGGCTTTCATATCTGACGCGCTCTTCCTTCCGCTCTGAATAACTTTTATCTGGGAAGCTTTCTAACCAACCTTGCGGTGTGTATACAGTCTTGATCCAGTCGTCATAGAGCGGACACTCAATAACTTCTTCCCAATTCTCACACTTGTTGAAGCGATCGGTATGTGTTAGTCTCGGCTTCCTCTTAGTCTTCTTTCCGTATTTTCTTTTAGACAACAATAGTGCCCTCCTATCTTCTATATTATAGTAATTAGTAGGGCAAAAGTCAATAGCTAAATAAATATTTATCCTGTCAAACTTACTGACGGATCATTAGGAACTCTGATGAGACGATAGTATGCCTCAACATCACAGTTGCCGGCAATAGCCATCATAATATTTAGGGTCGCACCAGCAACGGTCGTCGCTGATTCGTTCAAGCATCCCTGGACACGAACAGGTGTGCTCGCATCATCCAACTGGAAAGCATCCCCATAGTCAAAGAGAACATCTGTCGCCGATGAAGTGGGGAAAATAATCTGTCTCCCATAAAACGAATTGGCTGCGTTATAGGTAATGGAGTTGGCATCGCTGGATGAGTATTCGGCAGAGGCTAAATAGGTGACGCCTGACTTCTTGTAAATCCCAGAAGACATCACGGTATTAGAAGGTCCATACGCTCCAACATAACAAGCCTGCTTGTTGGCGTCGGTAGGATTATTTGTTCCAAACTTGTAATGAACTTCAAC
>Ga0080013_1004292_pt1 | contig 14147 bp, 17 predicted proteins | sample ETNvirenome_6_85_FD_69236 | JGI IMG/M metagenome (GOLD analysis project Ga0080013, IMG submission 69236) | Marine viral communities from the Pacific Ocean - ETNP_6_85 (SPADES assembly) (version 2) | ecosystem: Environmental > Aquatic > Marine > Oceanic | place: Pacific Ocean | collected 2013-06-19
GAACCAAAAGCCCAATCACTGCTGTCTGGCACAGTTAAATAATCACCATCGAACGCATAGCAACTCTGCGTTGCCTCGCCTGTTAATGCACCTGTGTAGGCTTCATTTCCATGTATGAGTAGTTTTGTGTTTGAATTACTTACATGCCTTGTTGTTGGTACTGTAATCGTATCTGTTTCGCCAACATTAGGAGCAGCACTAAAAGAATTTGTATTAGTCATTCGGACTTCATCTATATTACCATCAAACTCTCCCCAGCCTCCAACATCAATATCGGCAACCCTCAACACTCCATTAGTAAGAGTGCCTGTTGTTGCATCGCTCATATATGTTATCTGACTGCCATCCAGATATATCCCCCACTCAACGGTTGGCCCAGCAGAAGTTACTTTGCACAAAGCGATATGATGCCAGTCTGTATCTGTAATCTCTCCACCATATCCACCAGCATCTCGTGTGTCCATAATTTCTACCCCATCGTAGACTTGGAATGCAATACCACTACCATGTACATGGAAAATATACCAATATTGCGATGCACCTGTACCCTCCTGTGCTGTATACGTTTCAAAGCCAGCATGGTCTGTGTGCTTAACCCAAAAATCGACAGTGTAATCCTGTGATGCACTTGCATAAATATCCCAATCACTACTATATGGCATTTCTAAATAATCTCCACTGCCATCGAAGGAGTACGCTGTCTCATCACCACCAGCCACACCACTGGCACCCATAAACATTCGACCTGACATCAGGTTTCGTAACCTTTTGTCTCCATGCCTTGTAATTATATGGTTATTACCGCTTGAATCTATAATCATATCCTCTCCTCAAGTCGTGGGTCTGGTGTATCTTGTATCCAAGGATAAAAACAAATAACCTCATCTAATTCTTTTAATGTCTCAGCACTATCAATAAGAGGTTCTACATCCTGTTTGTAATAACCAAACAAAGTATCTCTATTTGCATCTGCTTCAATTTTTTCCTCGTCACTGTACATACCAACCACCATGTATTCTAAATCCCATTTAGCTTTATACATATCCCTGCCTTCTCTTTTACAATCCTTTTTCTTCTGCTCCTTCATCGCTGGCAAGTCTCTTTCTTTGTATGTCACTTCTGCATGGTCTGGGAAAGTGGCTATTATAGGCTTACCATGTACCCTACCATTATAGTCCTGTCTTTTCGTTACAGGTAACCACCCCTCTTTTATTAGCCCTTCTGGATTAGTTTCTGCCCAATTCCTAAAGTCAGAAATTGTACTCCCATCTTTAGCCTTCCATGTAGCAGGTAAACTTTTTAACTGTCCTTCATGTACGTGATTCATATTTGTATCTCCTATTTTTAGCTAAAGTCTTGACCAGCCGTAAAGCCATACCATGTAGTGCCTGCATCGGTGGTTATAAAAGTAAAAATATCTACACTGCTCGCTGTACTTGTAATGGTTGGAGCAGTTCCTCCAGCCCAATCTACGCTACTCGGAAAGGTAACAGTTCTGCTCCCTGTACCATCTTGTTTTTGTATTAAAGTAAAGGAGCCACCTATGCCTGTGGCTGGAGGGTTGGAGAATGTATATACACAATTCCCTGTAAGTGTTAGCTCAAAAACATTTCCGTTAGTTAAATCTATTGTATAGGCTGTGCTTGTATTTGCTGTTGTCAGCGTTTCGCCATAGTCTTTTAATTTTGCTTTACCCACTTCTAGGTCATCACAGTCTAAAGCACCGCCTAGTGTTGGAGTGGTATCGTCTACAACATCGGAAATACCTCCCGATGTAACCGCTCCAGTGCTAAGTGTTAAAACACTAATCCATCCTGAGTTGGCAGCGTTCCTCTGTTTTAGTAAATCATTTCCTGTATCAGCCCACCATTGATATGCAAAAGTGGTTGAGGGTGCTGTTGCACCACTACTGCACTCTGCAAGTGATTGGAGAGCAGAGTTGATATCTGCTCTGACCGTAGCTCCGTCACTGTTAGCTATGTTATAGTCATGTTGCATTTTGCTTTCCTCCTAATTTTAATTCATCGTTTATCTTTCTTTTAATGGACTGCTCATACCACCTGACCCACTCCTTGCACTCGGATGGTATAGGCTTATCATTAACAAGTGCTTTCATAAGTAAATAAAACACATTGTCCTTGTCTACTCCTTCAGGCTTCGGAGATGGCCTACCATGACCAAATCCGAGTGGCATAAAGGTACTTCCTGTCCATCTATATTTGTTTAAAGCTAAATCACAATCGTCAGGAACTTTAACTTGTCCTTCTACTGAGTTTCCACTCTCATCGTATCCTTTAGAGTTAATTGCAGAAAACCCTATCAACACTTTATTCTTATCTAAAATTGCTATTTTCATTTATACAACCTCCTCTGCCTCGATAACTAACGTATCTACTTTTATATTAAAAGCATTGTCATCAGATGTTAAATTAACTCTAAAATCAAAACCCCTTGCCTCAAACTCAGCACTTTCTATATTTTGCCAATCAGTCCATGTGGGAGTTCCGCTCGTGTCATCATCCGTGTGCCTCTCCTGCACCCTCGCATCACAAGAGGTTGAATCAGTGCCGTCAAAGTCCTCCCATACGTCAATACTACTTGTTCTGTCATCGAGATTATCAAGTGGATTAAAAACGGTAACACCGATATCCGTTGTGATTCTAATCTTCTCTACTGACCCAAAATCAAAACCAGTTGCAAAGTCATAAGTTCCTGTTGGCTCACTTCCACCGTAATAATCAACACTGCTAACAGTGTCAAGAGAGGTTATATCATCAAATAATCCAGCCGATGCCAGTTTCAAAATACTATCAACAGCTATTGTATTGGTGTGAGTGCCAGTGTATGTGGTACTCTCCGTTACAGTGTCCACATTCGCAAAGGACAATACACTGGCTTGCTTTGTGGACACCTTGACAACCGTACTCGCTCTCTGTCCTTTATCAAATACTTTTGCTAAATATGTGCCAACCTTTAAAGGCAGTAACGCGCTCAGGTCAGTTCCCTTACTTGCCTCACCAATACCTACCGACTCCCCCCATGAGGCATCAGCAGTCGTAGTCTCCTTGCTATGTCTGAATTTTACAGAACCGCCAAATCTTACATCTAAATCTTCCAGTGCATCCCACCTTAATAATACTGACGCACCAAATGTATTTATATTTAAATTGCTCAAAGGGCTTGGTGCGCTTGTCTGTCCTATAACATAAATTGCATTACTGTACGACCAATCTCCTGTGGGTCGCAATCTCGCCTTATCAACCCAATGTAATCTAATATCATATGTGCCACGATTCTCCACATCCTCAATTATTATCTCACTGTCAGTCTGTGATGACAATACAACTGGTTTAAAATCCTGTTCGCTCCCTGTCACCCTTATCTGTGCCTCTACGACTGCGTCAGGAAATCCATTTATTGTTCCGTAAGAAATCGCAATTCTTGGTATAAGAGTATTGCCAGCACCCAGTTTTAAAACACTCTCATCTGTCCTTGTTTCAAGAACAGTCACTTCTGGGATTAAGGCTTGTGGAGTTACCTTAGAGTCAAAATCAGGGAGGGTTGTCGTGTCTGCTGTATAAATACCGTCAGAGTATGGAACGATTGTCAGCCTTGCCTGTAGGTCTCCCAGAGGCTCAACGGTCAACAACAAACCTTTTATAGTCTCTGAGTCCGCCAAGCCGAATCCAAAAATATCACCCACCACTGGTATATCAGCCGAATCAATTACCGAGTCAAAAACGACAGTTGTCTGGTCTCCTACGTCAAGCGTTATCCCTCTTGTTAGCCCTGCATTATCTCTTGTCCTGATACTCAAGCCGTAACTCTTACCACTCTCCATCGTAAGTGTCTCGTCAACTGTCACCCCTGTGCAATCTCCAGAGCCGTCAACTTGGACTGCCGTTATCCTTCCAGCCTTTAACCCTACCAGTAGTACATCGTGAGTGACGAGTACAAGGTCTCCACGTCTTGCTACCAGATATTCAAAGTCCACATTGAGTGTCCACCGCTCAGGCCTTAAACGCATTTGAGCAAGATTGAATCTGCCATGTTTCCAGATATGGTCTGCGTCTGTCATCCCGATGGAGTCTAGCTGTTCAAATACGGTTGCGCTCCCTGCGTCATATCCATCATCGTAGACTATGCGTTCATCTTGTTTGTAGTCAGTATCCTTATTTGCAAATCGCATTCTGAGTGCGTGAGGCACATCAACAAAGTCTTTCTCTGCCTCAAAATTGGATGAATTTCTAGGTGTAAAATGCTGCACAGGAATGGTTTGTTCCTTATCAATAGCCACTCCCCATTTGCCGTCTATCTGCACTGGTGTGGCTCGACCTGCAATAGAAATATCTGATAACAACTCCCAGACACTACTCTGAAAATCCCTGACCATATTAAACTCATACCCCTCACTTGCACAGTGAGTGTGCCATGTCTGGAGAGATGATAGGTCAATCCTACTGTCAGCCAGTGGCGATGCCATTGCGTCACTTTGTAGTACATGTCTAAAGATTGACGCTGGGTTACTTGATACTCCCTCTACCCATGTAGAGCCATTCCAATCAAGCATATAACTGCTCACCTTTGCACTCAGATTATCTATAATTCCCGATAGTTGATTTGTTGCCCTGACTTTTAAAGCCATCTTTGCAAGTGGAAATGGAAAGTCAATAGGTTCTTCGTCTGTCACTGTCTTGGTTGCCGACCAGTGCATCAAATCAAATATCCTTGACGAGTCTGTGTCTGCCGTTGTTCTTCTTAGCCTGATATCATATTGACCCCTTGATGGTGTTTTCCACTGGTAGCCATATCTCACCGCACTTGATGAGTTGTCTGTCATTGTGAGTGAGAGATAACTACCACCATGAGAGGGAGCAGTTATTTTTGTAATTGTCTTAAATACTTTTGAGCCTGTGACCGACGTGGCTGACCCTGCTGTAAACGCTGGGAGAGTTTCTGTCTGGAAAACATCACTTGTGTCTGTACCTTCCACGATTACTTGGACTGCATCTATCTCCGCAACTAAACCTCCAGAGGTGGCTCTAATTGTAGACGGCTCTGGTAGTGCATTTAATCCGCTTGTAATTACCTGAGTGGAGGTTGTGTCTGTAATGGCATCATGTACCTTTGTCCATGCCGTATAGTCATATTCTTCCCACACCCATTTATACCCTCGCCTATGGTGTGGCTTATGAACCCTCCTTGTTCCTGTGGTTTGATAACCAGACTCAACCAAAGTCGTGACTGCATTCAACTTTGAATTACTGACCGATAAATTAGGATTTAACCAATCGCCAGCCGTATCTGTCTCCCTGTACTGCATCTCAAGGTTAACTGTTCTGTTCTCCCTGTCGCCATTATCATTAAAATTAACCAAACCTCTCGGAAACACAACGTCAACAATTAACTCATCGGCATCCAGTCCAGAGGTTCTTGTTGTCCAATCGTCTTCCTGTTTTAAAAGAGCAGAAAAGTCCTCCTGCCCAACTGTATCAGGAAAGATAGTGATGTCAGGGTCTCCACTCACACCCTCCATAACCTCATATTCAATGTCATCAAATTCACCGATGGGTGTATTACCTATTTTAATATCTTCTACCTTTAGTCTGCCATATCCAAAGACAAGCAGCATTCTTAAGTGCTGGTCATCGCCTACAATCTCGGTGTAAGTGCCAGCGCCCAGAGGAGGCACACTTTTGTGAACACCAAGAACAACAGGTATAATTCCAAATGGGTTCGGTCTGTTTTTAGCACCTTCTATAAATAATGTGGGTGAATCTCTCAGCCCTGATGTACCCGATAGCATACCCATGCTTGGTGCAGATGGTGTCTTTGGCGGTGCTAGAGCGTTCATCGCTAACATACCTATACCCATTACTGCACCTTTAACAACTGCCGTTCCGAATGCTGTTAAGGCAAAGCCTGACGCTGATGTCATACCTCCAATAGTTCCAAGCGTTCCGAGATAAGCATTAATGGCATACGGAGCAATAAAAGCCGCTGCTATAATCGCCACTGTCATAATAGTTCTTAGAGGATTCTTACCACCACCTCCACCACCCATAGGCACAACCCTGATAGTGACAAGGTCATTCATTTTTGGATATACAGCCTCCCACTCACTTCTCGGTATTATTTTATCATTTAGGACTATGTGAGCGTGTCTGCGTAAAACTGTATCAGGCTGAGCCAGTGCAAGTATATCGCCAAGAGAGTTATTATCAGCCACAACCATGTCCACCCTCTGTACCTTAAATGGGTGTGGAGCAGCCACAACTCTTATCCCTTCTGATTTGACCAGTTCATTTTTAGCAACCATATCTATATATCCCCTCGACCCTAAAATCTTTCATTCTTTGTAGGCAAGTATTAATTCCATGTTCAACGTGAAGTATTTTTTCATCAGTTACAACCAGCCCGACATGACACATCCTTCCATACATATAAAGAAAAGCGATATCGCCCATCTCAGGTTTATCAACTTTATGCCAAGACAACTCCCGACCTTTTAAATAAAGCTCTGCCAGTAACTCCCTGTCTTTTGTGCTTGTGTAATCGTCTGTGTATGATGGTAACTCAATGTCAAATAATTCATAATATGCTACACAAATTAAACCCCAACAATCCCAACTCTCCCACGTTCTGCCATGAGGCTTAAAAGGTACTCCCACCGCTTTCCGACAAAATTCATTGATATTCATATTGCAAATAATCCTTGAAATTGTGCTGGTGAAAATTGACCAATCGGGAAAGGCTCAAGAGCAATATCCTCCATTGATAAATCGCCTGAGACTTTCGTCATATCCCATTTGACATTTCTTAATGTAAAAGGCGCAAATGTTATCTCAATCGTGTCTGGGTCTGCTGCTCTTATTACTGAAATTGTGACCTTCGGTGCTGTTGATATATTTCTTATACTCTCAGCAATCTCCCTTGATACGTTGTCAATCACTAACTGCGCTGATGGTGTGCCGTCTCCAGTTGAGTCTGGGAGAGTTATTTCAAATGGATATGCGACAAATAAATTACCATCACTTGTGATATTTTCATTATTATTAACAACCCTGATGGGAGTGATATCATCATGGGTGATGGTGAGCAACACAAGAAAAACGTCATCTGTCTCCTGTAAATACGCTGCCTCCTTAAATGAATTAGTTATTGCCATTATGGTAGTACCTCAAGATTGAAAACACACTTCCATTCTCCAGCTACCTTTGTCATCTTCGGTGGTTTTTTAAATCTATATGTAATATTAGTGCTGTCATCAACAGGGTCAACCCATGTAAAAGAGCTTGCCCCTTCATTCAATGTTGTGATAAAAAAAGTGTCAAAAGTTGCTCTCTGCGCTGCCGTAAATACCATAGGGATATCAATATTCCTTACAGCTGCTGTGAATTGTTTCCTCACTTTAGGTGCGCCAGTGTCCATCTGCGACCTGAGAGTGGCTGTCTGCCTCTCCTCTGTAACACCTCTAAAATGTTTCTGCGGTAAACTCGCTGGATATGTCTCAGGCATTTTATATTATCTCCCTGCTAATTGTGGACTCAAATTTGAAAAGGCTTTTGTCATCGCAGTGAATGTCTTACTGCCTGAGCGTATATTATTTGCCATCTTCTCGTCTAGGATAACGTCAATTTTTCTCATGCCTCCAGACGTAGTACTCTCCTCCGTCTTAGTTCCTTCTGGTGCGCCAATAATATTGACCTCAACATTACTCCCCCCCATCCCTGCGAGCTGGCTTAGAGGTGCTACAATCTCAGGCTCACGCTCGGCAAGCATGGAGAAAGTTGGCTTATTAACAATCCCCCCTTTTGCGTTACTTCCGTATGTGAAACCGCTATCCCAAGAACTATCCCACCCCCCTGACATATCAAGCGGTGACATCATACCTACAGTCGCTTGGTCTACTTTACCAATGCCAAATAGACTCCCACCTTTAAACATATTAGATATCAAAGGTTCAATAATCTGTGTCTGGATAATCATTTGTGTTATCATCTTGCCGAATGACTGAAGTATCCCTGTGAATGTTGTCTCTGCACCCCATAACATATCGTTTAAAGTGCCTGAGAACCCACTCGCCCAACCCTCAACTGCATTCTGGACTCGCTCAAAAGTTGAGACCCCTTTATCCTCCATCTCACTAAAGGTGTTACCATAGACCACACCAAGTTGCTCCAGTTCTCCACTGATAGCTTTAATTTTTTCTCCAGCCTGTTCTGGAATAAAACCCCCTGTCTCTGGTAAAGAAAGACCCTTCATTGACTCACCGCCATATCTGCGACCCTCTTGCACGAATGCAAGATAACCCTCTAGCTCTTTAATTTTTTTCTGTGCCTGTAATCTTTCATACGCTGGAGTTCCTTCAACTTCCCATGCAAACTTTCCACCCCTAGTAGCGTGAATTGCCATAGCACCACTAACCTCATCTGCCTTTATCATCTCGGCATTCATAGCCTTTGCACCAGTTACAATATCTGTAATAGCATCAGCCATCTTAGTCAGCGATGGTGTCAACTTAATGACCGCATTCTCCCAGAGAGATTTAAAAGATGTCTCCATCTTCTCAATCGCATCGGTGAACTCCTCCATCTGCTGCCCTTCAAGCTTACTGAATGTATAGCCCATCTTTTCTGCAAGCTCTACTTGTTTTTTTATAGCATCAGAACCCTGATTGATGGTTGGTATTAAATCAATTCCAGCCCTTCCCAATACGGTCTGTGCGACTGCTGACTTTCTTGCACCATCTTCCATCTTAGCAAAGGCATCAGAGATATCATAAAAGACAGCAAGTGGGTCACGCAGAGAGCCATCAAGGTTTTTAATGCTCACATCTATATCATCAAATGCCTTTTTAGCCTCTGCCCCAGCACCCCCCTTTATATCAAACATCATTTTAGACACTGTTTTCATGCCTTTAGCAAAGGAGTCAATGCTTGCACCTCCTAAATTCATAACAAGTCTGAATGCCGATAGAGTTTCAGTAGCCACACCGGTCCTCGCTGACATCTTAGCTATCTTATCACCCAAGTCAGTGACACCTTTTATTGCCTTTGTGAGTGCATAGCCAGCGATGAGAGCAGCACCTATCTGCATCATCCTTGACTTTAACATCTGTGCAGCCAGCCCAGCTCTTTTCATCTTCTTTTCGAGTTTCTGGGTTTGTTTGCCAGCCTTCTTGATGCCCCTGTCAAATTTCTTTGAGTCTGTTTTTAACTCAAGTATTGCATCGCCAATTTTTTCAGCCATTTTTTATTTACCTCGCTCGTCAACGACTTCAATCCCCATTGCCGTAAGCACCATTGCTTTAGCTTTATGAGCATTTTTATTATTACTTTTTTTCTGGGATTTAGTTTTCAACTCTGTTTGTTTTTGAAGTTTATTCATAATGCGCTTGCTTTCGTCTGCTTTGATACTGCCTGACGCTACTGCATGTGTAGTGATAGTGCTTAATGACTCCTCTGCCTCGATGATGGGTAACATCGTTGCATAAGCATTTAACAACTTAAATGGGATGTTGAGCCAATCGGTAATATTGCCACCGTAAAATCGCTGGAGTCTGGGTAGAATAGTACCCCAATCCTCCACGCTATGACTCTCGGTATTTACTCCGTCTTTTTTTTTAAAAGACCATTGACTTCCATGTAAGCATTTACAATCTCAATCTTTTTGGTGATGGAGAGTTTCTGTAGAACCTCTGGATTAATTTCAACAATGACAAGGGAGAGGAGTGATTGCAGAATTGCATTATATCTCTCCTCGTCATCAACTGTGTTAATCTCTCCCACACTGGATAACTGTGTGCCAAGCTCATTGAGTTTCTGTCTGCTTGTAATACTTAGGTCGTCAAGTCCGCAGAGTCCGTAAGGCACACCATCAATCTTGATGTGTGCCTTAACGGAATCCGTTGACAAATCCAGTAATAATTCTTTTTCGTTATTCATATTATGACGCTGCCGCATCTCCTATAAACATTCTGCCGTAAGGAGAGTTACCAGAATTATATGTATAATCTGCGATTGCTTTCAGGTCAAACTTAACACCGACATTCTCTGACTTGTTAAAGACAAGCTCCAGTGAACCCGTCTGAACACAAGCAGGTACCTCAATTTGAATATTTTCTGTAGATAGGTCTGATGATTTATCCTCACCTCTAATTAAAAGAGCCTTGCTTGTCATAGACAAACCTCTCAAGAGGTTAAAGCTCTGTGAGCCTCCAACTGATGAGCCTGATGCAGTGTCTGTGGTCGTAGTTCCTAAATTAAAAGCCTTGATAATTTCAGCAGAGGTTAAGTCGTACAATGTAAATGATACAGACATTTCCTCAAGCGTTCTTGACACTTTCAAAATCTCAGTACCGCCAGCAAAAGCGTGATTTTCATTTTCCTGTGTCAGTGATATCACTACACCATCCTCACCATAATGTCGCTTACCACTTGAGCCTATCTTCGCCCAGTTCCCTGCTGGAGTCTGACTTAAATCTGTGTAAGTCTCATCCACAGGAGCCATGTAAACGTCAAAAGCTCCGTTAATAATTTCAATGCCCATTTTAAAGCCCTCCCATTTTAAAAATATTAATAAAAAAAATTGCTTATGATATAATTGTCTCTTTAAATCCAATCAACCATGTGTCGATTACAACCGACCACTCAGTTACACTCTCCCTCGTAAAAGTTGCACCCCCAGAATGCTCTGCACTCGTCAGGCAAGTTGACGATGTTACATTCCTCTCCATGTCTCTCAAGACAGGCTTGAGCGTTCTCCATACCTCACTCGCCTCATAAGGTGTCTCACCGTAACAGTAAAAATCAACTCTAAGCTTATACATATCAAGGTAACTCGCATAGCCTACACCTCCAGCAAGGTTGCACACTATTGCCTTTCTCGGCATATCATCTGTTTCGCTCTCAGGTAATTCCAACCCAAAAACCCTAGTGCCTAACGCACTGGAAATAGCTGACTGAGCTTTCAAATATGTGATGAGTGCTGCCAAGCCATCCTGTATTGCCATTTTTTACCTTTTCCTCTTTTTCTCTGATAACATCTTCTTTTTGATATTCTTTTTTAAAGATGGGTAGACAACATCTGCTGCTTTTCGCAAAAAAGAACCACGCTTAAACTCAAGCCAGTAAACATAATTGCCCTCAGGGTGTGTCCATATACTCCCCCACAATGCCCTCAAGCTCTTAGATGTTGCAAATTCTTTTTGACGGATGCTGCCCTCTGCCACTCCGGTCCTGTATTTCCACTCTGGATGATTATTAAGAGCATGAACAATAGTGTCTTTCACCGTCTCATTTATTGCGTAGGCTGTTACCGCCTTTATTTTCTTCCTTAAATCATTTCCATACCATTTAACCGTCACTCAACCACCTTTAAGTCAGCCTCATAATGTGTATATTTTCTCGTCTTTTCTTTTATCTCAAAATTACCTGAGTATAATGATGTACCTTTTTTATCTGTGATAGCCGTTATCCTGTCATCCTCTGTAACATCTTCATCAAGAGGGAATGACATTCTCAATACCTCAACTGTTGCCGTCTTGCCACCATCAACAATCATTGTCTTACCGTCATTATATACCCTACATGGGAGTGTCAGGTGAGAACCCCAGTCAGGTGGGAGTGGGTTGCCATATGAGTCTACTCCTGTTTCAGTGTTCCGTTCAACCGTAGCCCTGTAAATCATTGCAGACCTCATACAAATAAGCCCTCATTTCTTAGCCCTGACAATATCTTCTCTCTCTCCCTCGTGTAATCAAAGGAGGCTGAGTTGTAATCACCAGCCCTCTCACTCACCAGCCCTTTATACTCAATGTCCAGCTTAATTAATCTTATATATACTGCAACTCTCCTGTCTGTCGTATCTATTGGAGTATAAGTGATTTTTAACCTGTCACCCCACAACCTCCTACCGTTCGTGCCGTCTGTAAGCCTGTCGAGCTGCATACCATGTCTCTGTGCATAGTCATCAGATGCCAAAGTCGTGTCAGCAGTTCCCAGAGTCTCCACAATACTCGTGATACTGGAGATGGGTCTGGTTGCCCATACGGATTTAACACCGCCCTTAATGTCATCAACCTGAGAGCTAACTGCTCCGAACTTCTGGTCAATATCCTGTTCTGCTGCATCCATTATCCGCTCAAGGGCTGCGTCTGCAAGCCCTGTCTCCACATGGGTACGGACTTCTGTTGATGTTAATAGTGCCATATATTAACCCCCGAACTTAACGGTTTTCTTTTTCGTTGTCTTTGCCTTATTTTCAAATGTCACTTCCTTATTACTTCCCCTGTCTTTTTCTTTTTCTTTTTCACTCATTAGGTGCTCATATTTTGAAGGGATTTGCCGACCTTTAGCGCATAATAAAAACGCTGCCTTAATGTCTCCCTCTTTGACCACCTTCTTGCAATCTGATGTGAGATATAACCTTTCTGTTGCTATCATTGGAATCCCTTTTTATTTTTCATTAAAATGATAAAAAAAAGATAGAGGAGTGACAGGATTTTTATACCCTGCCACTCTCTCCACTACCTCCCCACTACCTTATATACCTGTCACTGTACAGAATGCTGCTGGTCTGTAAACAGGGAACGCACATCGCATCTGCGCCCTGATTGCCTTCTTACCCTTGATGAAATAATCATCATGGCTGTCAGACACTTGAACCTCAACACCTTTACGGACAACTAGCTCGCAGAAGTTGGCAAAGTCGCCAACAAGTGCTGTATTTTCAGTCTGTGCCGTACTCTGAATCACTGGCACTCCAAAGATTCTGTCCGCACCAGTATCAGATGGTGAACCCCACAAATAGATACCATCTGTGGTGGTCTGTAATCGGATAGTCTGCCAGTCATTCGGGTGCATTACAACTGCACTCGGCTCGGCTCTCCCTGTGCCTGTACGCACAAGAGTCATCGCCTTATAAATTGCATCCTGTTCACTATCAGAACCAAGTGCCTGAGTCTGTATGCCTGTCACGCTGTTTATACCTTCGAGATTCGGAGCAGTGCCATCACCGACCAATAACTGGAGGTCAAGCCTTTGCTGAATCATGAAACGCAAACGATTATCCAGCAGAGATGAGATACGAGCCTCATCCTCAAGCTGCTCATCTGTCGTTGGAATAAATACAGCTATCTTGCGGACATTAGAAGTCTGTTCAGTGTACACCAACGCTGCCTCGCCATAGCTTGCGCCCTCTGCTGCCTCTGCTGCATTGTTTGTGAATGTTGTTTCTTCCATATAGACAACACTATTCTGACCTGTATTTCCGATTGGCACAATATCCACTACCTTCGGTGCTGCCCTTTGAGCATCATAAACAACTCTCCCTGTCCTTGTACTCTCTGGAGACCACCCTGCACTTGTCTGGAATAAAGTCTTAACACCCATGTCAATGGTGTCAACCGCTCTCTGCGCCCTGTTTTTATAAGCCTTTGACTCAACAAAAAGCTCGCCGAAAGTTTTATCATAAGCAAGCTCGCCACTCGCCTTGACACCTGACGGAAGAACGATACTGCTCTTAGCCTCAAGCTCGCTCTCTCTTTTCTTTGTTTCCTGTGCAATCTTTTCAGATTTAACAAGAGCATCTATTTCTTTGCCTAAATCATTAAGCTCAAGATTCATCTCCTCGACCTTCTTTGCTTTTTCTCTTGACGTACTGACACCATCTCCCAGACAAGTCACCTTGTCCATGTCGATATCTTTGCCAGCCTCCTCAAAAACTTTAGCCAGTTTGTCATTCTTGACTTTCAGTTCTTCTCTTAATCCCTGTAGCTTGTTCATTTTGCTACCCCCTATTATTTTAAATGTTTTTTATTCTCAAATACGATTCTCTGATATGCAAGTCTCAGCCTGTCCATATCACAACCCTCATCACTATCAACAAGCACACTTATTTCATTTTCCAACTCTGTAAGCAGAGTTTTAAATGTAATAAGCCCTTGTGTATTAGCTGCTGAAAGTTTCCTTCCTTCCTTCGCTCTGAGTTCTGCAAGCGACTCAGCTCGATTAATAAAAGCCTTGACATCGGTAAGCAATGTTAAAGCTCTGTCCATTTCCTCTTTAAATGTCATGTTCGCTGATGATTTAAGTTCCAGAGTGCCAGTGCCTATCCCTGCGCCTCGTATCACTGGAGACACTTCC
>Ga0080013_1004293_pt1 | contig 14143 bp, 23 predicted proteins | sample ETNvirenome_6_85_FD_69236 | JGI IMG/M metagenome (GOLD analysis project Ga0080013, IMG submission 69236) | Marine viral communities from the Pacific Ocean - ETNP_6_85 (SPADES assembly) (version 2) | ecosystem: Environmental > Aquatic > Marine > Oceanic | place: Pacific Ocean | collected 2013-06-19
ACAAATATTATTGAACAAGAAGTGAAAGAAACTACTGAAGGTATATTTGCACCTTGGGCAATAATGAAGAAAGATTTTCAAGAGATAAATGGACACGACCCATTATTCGCTCCACAATCAAAAGAAGATTCAGATATATTTAATCGGTTTGTATTGAATGGATATGAATTAATACAAACTTGGAAAGGTTTTGTATATCATATGACAAGTCGTGGTTCAAGATTCAAAGATGGAGCAATGAGAAATCCAGCGGGACAAGTGTTTATGAAAGGAAGGGAGTCGAGTGAGTGGTTGAAACAAAACCTTCGTAGCACACGAAATTTCGTCCGCAAATGGGGACATATGGTACAGCACGATGAAATGATGAAACCTATCATACCACACAAGTATAATGTAGGATTTGTGGTTCATAACTGTAATTCTCAAATGTTAAGAGAATTAGAGCCGTGGTGTAGTGATATTTATGGAGATTGGGTGGGACATAAAGGATATGGAGTAAATGGTTATATAAAAGAAGAACAACCAGATACACAATTTGATTTGAGTAAAAAAATACATTCACAACATATAGAACCCAAAAATGATGTGGTGGTTGAGTTTGATTGTAACCAACTAACACCACAGAATTTTCAAATAATAGTAAATTTATCAGATATACTAACCGATAGTGGTGAGATAGGTAATATGCGACACGAGATATTTACATTTCATATACATTCTTTGAAAACCTACGAGAAAGAATTGATAACAATATGACATATTTTATAATAGGTAAAGGTGAACCAACAGAGAATTTAATGTTTGATACAAATCAATTGGGTGAGGAGAGTTTAGGTACTTTTTATCCAGCACAAGGATTTGTGGCATTACATAATATGATACATAATAGACCAGAATCATTAGAAAACTTTATTATACTGGACGATAAAGGTAAAAACTACACTATTACGGAGTTTTTAGATGTAGTAGAAAAATTAAAAATAAAAAAGGCTTGACATTGACAAAAATAAATCGTATATTGGGAGTATATAATGGGTAAAAACATTCGAAATTGGGAAGAGTGGGATGAGATAGAAGACGAACTCAAAGATGAGCAAATTCGTGATAAGGTGAATCATAAACCTAAAACACACGATTTGAACGAATGGGAAAAACTTGAAAAGAATTTAGATAAAAAAGGAACAGATAAATATGTTCAAAACAAAAGGAGAAAAGGTCATCAGATTAGTAAAAAGAATCCTAATAGGTAGTTTCCTATTATTTATAGGGTGTTCAAACCCATTTTCATCAGAAGATAGGGATGAATTTGCAACTATCAAATTTGATATGAGATTGTCAGAAGATAGTAATGGTTATTATCATTTGACAGTAGATCGAGGTAGTTGGCAAACTATACATAGAGTTTCTGGTTCAATAACTAACGAAGGTTTTGGAGTTGAAAATTTTAGGGTAGAGTGGGAAAGTAATTTGTACTGGTATTTAGGTGATACACTTGGATACGTAGTTAAAAGAGGTTTAACATATAACTTAGAATATGTATCTTATGATACTGTCTATGTTACAGGGTTTAATGGAATGGAAGTTCCAACGTCCAATAAGACGAGTTTTAGTAATAGTAGAGGAGAACTCAATAATATGATAGCTCCTGTAAAGACCATGGTTGGTGATACTATGAAATTAACAGCTAATTGGCACGATGGAAATATGGATTTTTATATTGTATTAGAATAAGGAGAAAGCTTATGGGAACGTGGCAACTTTTGTGTAACGAAGAGGTAGTGGACACAGTTGATTTAAAAACAAATATATATGAGGAAGCTCATACATATTTTAGATTGCGGAAGAATTTGAAACCAGAAGATTTTAATAAGATATTCATAGTGAAAGAATATGTGAGGCCACGAAAACCGACAGGTAATGTAAAGTGGTGGAAAGAAGAATCCACTAAATTAGATGAATTTTAGGAAAATAAAATGAATGAAATAGTAATATTAATTATTGGGTATGCTATTGGTGCACTCTCTGTAAGTCTTGCGTACGCTATTCACTCATCAAGAAAATTTGGTGAGTATGAGGATGAACTACAAAGATTACGAGCAACTCGATATCTCTTGAAGGATGAAATCATCAGAATGGAGAAAAATTATAAACCAACTAAACCAGTACCAAGAAAATACAGAAAACGAATAAAAAACTTGTAAAAATTGGAAGAATAGTTATATATACTATATTTATATTCGAACAAGACACTTAGGAATCCCAAATGAACGGACAAGATAAGCTAGATTTGAATGTAATTATAGAACGTATGGAACAAGCGGATAAAGACCGCGACCAGATGCATGCAGATATCAAATTTATTAAGGAAAATCTATTCAATCCACACGAAGGGGTTTGGGCAGAAACCAAGTTAAATACTCAATTTAGACAATCAACATCAAAGTGGAGAAGTGTTATAGGTACTGGTTTTGTAGCGTTATTTGTTAAACATTTATGGGATATGTTTCAATAATCCAATAAAAATCGAGTTATATCATGAAAGAATTAATAGCAGCAGGATGTAGTTTTGTAGAAGGTTGTAGTATGTTACAAACCCACGAGGAAGATCCAGTAACAGCTGTTGTAAGTACTGAAACTGCAGAGGCAAATAGATTAAGTAAATTACTATCTATAGGATTATATAGAAAAGAAATTAACTTAGCCAATTCTGGAGGTTCAAATGAAAGAGCCATTAGAAGACTATATGAATATGCAAATACAAACGGAGGTAAAGATAAAATATTTATACTCGGATTAACCGAATTACTTAGAAAAGAAAAGTATTCAAGTGAATCTAAATCTTATATTAACTGGAGAAATGCTATTTTCTTTGATAATGTAGTAAATTTTACAAAATTAAAGTTTTGGTTTGATGATATAAGAGATGTAAGTGAGAGAGATAACCTTAAACCTCAACTAAAAGAGTACGCTAAACTAGATATAATGTATTTCACAGATATTGATAATGAATTAAGAATGTTATCACAACAACTTAATATGTTATATTCCTATATTAAGAGTAAAGAAGGAGAGTTACTTGTATTTTCTGCTATGATGGAACAATCAGATGAACTTAAACTTGATTTTAAATTATTTGATATGCCAATTGGTAAATCTTGGAGAGAATTTATAGGTAGTTATGATAAAGACTATTCTCCATCACATCATCCAGCTATTGCTGATGAACACATTCTATCAAAACACATACTTAAAGTTTTAAAAGAATTATGAGATTAACTGTACATTAAAAAAGTGAAAAAAAGGCTTGGATCTTAAATAAATTGGTTGTATATTCAGATATGAATAAAAGGGTAAAAATATGAGTTTTAAGTTTATTAATGGTTTTAAACCAAATCCAATCGTTGAGTCTAATGATATTATCGGTGCAGGAAATGAGTTCGATACTTCAGTAAGTAAACTATTGGAAAATATCAATAAGAATTATCATAGAAGTTTTCCTTCGAATAAGGATATGTTATTATCACTTGTAGCTGGTAGGAAATTTGTTAAAGTAGTTCACGATAATAGTGTTTGGGGATTCATCGCAAAGAAAGATGGAGAACATAAAGGATTACCAATGAAAAGGGGTGATGTTTTCAAAGCCGCAAGTTGGAGAGCAGCCGCTAAACACGTTAGAGGTTCAATATTCGATACTAATACTGATTGGTTTCATTGGACAGGACCTAATTATTTGTGAAATATAAATCACATAATGAATATAGTGTAGATAATCCATCTCCAATTGGAAATGAGTTAGTTACAGATGAATGGAATTCAGGTAAGATTCCTCTAACTAAAACGGAAAAGCGGATTAAACTAAATTCATCTAAGTATGGTAAGAGAATAAAACAACTTAAAGTTATTGTTGATGATGAAGATTATATACCTGTAGAGAGTGTTAATAGTTATCATGGTTTTATTCGTGATATGTATTTAGCTTTAATAGGTGGTAGACCTATCACACCTAAAATGGAATCGGCTATTACAAAGATAGTTAAAACTTATGCAAAACATTTAAAAAAAGAAGCTGACCCTATATACAGAAGAAATAAATTAGATTATATAGAGGCTACTATATCTAAATTGAATATGATTAAACGTAGATTAGAAGAATGTAATTATACAACGGGTTATAAAGTTAAGAGCTTATGGTTTTTGGAATCTATTGAAAAACAAGTTTATAGTAGGGGTAGTTTAAGTATTAAACAGAGAAAAGCTTTAAATGGTATGTATGAACAATTCATTAAAAAAATTGAGAAAAATACGAAATTAGAAAAAAAGTGAATAAAAAAATTAAAAAAGTATTTGATAAGATGGATCCTGAAATACAAGAAGCAGTTAAATTTTTAATTAATGAAATTGTGGTAAAAAGGGAATTAAAAAAACTTGAAAAAAGTGAAAATAAAGCTTGACTTATATAGCTATTATGTTGTATATTTAGGTATAAGAAATGAGAGAAAAATTAACAAAAGGAGTGAAAGTTAATATGATTAATAATGTTGTTGTCAGGATGGAAAAATCTGGCAACCGATATAACGCTTATGATTCTGATGGTAATAAATACACATCGGAAATAGGCACGAGTACTCGTAAGGGTGCTTATGAAAAAGGTATGGCACTTGAGCGTCGTACTGGTAAAGGTGGTAGAACTTATTGGTGGAAAGTACCAATGGAAGTTTTCGAAACTACCACAATGGATTTGACTTCTAATATGAGTAGTGTAGAAATACCTACGGATCATGAAGAAGTTTTAAACTTCATTCATAGTTCATATAAACTGAAACCTAAAGGTTTGGTTATGAATGAACTTAAATGGAAATATCTGATTCGTTCCGCTGTTCGTGGAAAGAATATTTTGATGACTGGACCCGCTGGTTGTGGTAAAACAATGGCAGCTAAATCGTTGGTTAACGCTTTAGATAGACCTGACTTTTACTTTAACTTAGGTTCTACCCAGGATCCCCGAGCTACCTTGATTGGTAATGTTCACTTTGATAAGAAAAAGGGAACTTACTTTTCTGAATCACTTTTCGTGAAGGCAATTTCAACCCCGAACGCAGTGATTTTGATGGACGAGTTATCAAGGGCTCACCCTGACGCATGGAATATCTTAATGACAGTTTTAGACGCTGGACAAAGATATCTTCGGTTGGATGAAGAAGATGGTCAAAAAACTATCAATGTGGCAGAAGGTGTTACTTTCGTAGCAACGGCTAACATTGGTAATGAGTATACTTCTACAAGAGTTATGGATAAAGCACTGATGGACAGATTTATGGTTGTGGAAATGGATGTTCTGAATGAAGATGAGGAATTTGGATTACTATCCTATATGTTCCCGCATGTTGATAATGAGTTACTTAAATCAGTAGCTTCAATAGCACACTCTACGAGAGTAGAAGCAAAGTCTGAAAACGGTAGGTTTTCTAATGGAGTTTCTACCAGAACTTCTGTTGAATTGGCAGGATTGTTGTTTGATGGTTTCGGTTTAGATGAAGCATCAGAAGTTACGATTTATCCCCAGTACACGGAAGATGGTGGTGTAGAATCAGAGAGAACTTTCATAAAACAGCTAGTTCAGAAGTATGTTTCTGATGGTTCTGAAGAAAACCTTTTCAATGAAGAAGAAATAGAAGGAGCAAATTCTTAATGACTATTAAGAAAAAAGTTACCAAGGTAAAGAAGAAAAAACCCAAGTTGAATGAACTCATCTTGGGGGTTTACCTTGAATCGTTAGTAAAATCCTTGAAAGAAGGAAAAAAACCTGATAAGATGTACGAGAGAGTAAAATCTATGATTAGTGAATATCAGGACTATAAATTAAGTAAATAAATAATCTCTCACTCCCACGAGGCGGTATTGAATTAGATTTTAATATCGCCTCTTTTTATACTAATTATAGTAAATGGAGAAAATAATATGGAAGATACAATTAAGGTTGCACTAGCCAGATGGCGAGATAGACAACCAAATATGGCATCCGAATCTTTTAGAAATAATTTAGCAGAAGAAATAGCTTTATTATTAAGAGAAAAAGGTTCTTATATAGTATTTACAGATTCGGAAATAGAAGAACAAGAGGCCCGAGCAACTTGGGTATGTGAAATATGTGGTGAAAATACTTTTGAAGTAGATTATGATTATGTGGGTAGTGGCACTAACCACTTGGGATGTGAGTTAGAATTTAGTAAAGATAATAATTATGTTTATTCGAAAGATATGAAAGAAGGAATGAAAAGAGCCAGAGAACTTGCACAGGAAGGTCTTGAAGAAGGTCGTAGACGAGAAAAAAATTCTTCACAGAAAAAACACGAAGATAAAGTTTTCGGACACGATCAAGGTGGTAATTACATTGCTCAAGCAGAAGAAGTTGATGGAATGTATTTTGATGATGAAGTAAAAGAATGGGAAGAAGCTGTAGGTTATGTTGAACCAGATAACGATACAGATGTAGAGTTACGAGATAAAGTATTTGAAGAACAAAAACATACGTTTTATGAAAACACACAAAAACAACTTTATACTGAAATGACTTCTGATGGTTTACCTGAGGGTGGAGATGCACAAGCTGTAAAAGAATCTCATAGGTTAGCAGAAGAACTTGTTGATAGTCCATTAGGATATATTTATGAAAGTCCTGATGGGGGTGAAACAATATTTCAAAGAAAAGTTGGTGAAACTAAAAGAACTAAATTAACAAATGAAGAATGGGAAACAATAAAAAATGAAAAAAAGTAGATGGTCTGATTATGAAAGATATCTCGTTTTAGCCGATAATGCGGTAGGTAGATTACAAGGAACATATATGCACTTTCAGGACTTTAAAAAGGTTGTAGAAGCGATAAACACATTGGCCAAATCACAAAAAACAAATATATTAGTTGATGGTGAATTGGTTTCTTTACAAGGAAGAAAAGTATCCCCAAATGATGCTAATACTATATTAACTAATATTTATGAATGTAAGTGGACACCTGTTACAGCAAAAATGTTACTCGTGGCTAATGCAATGAAAATGAGCATTTAATATATTAGGAGAGTTATATTTCTCCTGATAGTGGGAGAAATAAAATGGCTAAAAAAGTAGATGTTAAAGAGTATCAATGTGAATTGATTAAGGTTGTGGATGGAGATACCATAGACTGCTATATTGATTTAGGTTTTAAGCTAAAAACTAAAAAACGAATAAGGTATATGGGTATTGATACTTGGGAAAGTAGAACCAGAGATTTAGAAGAAAAGAAAAAAGGTTTGGCAGCAAAGGCCCGTAATAAAGAATTATTAGAAGGTGGAGTATTCAAATTAAAATCATTTGGAACTGGAAAGTTCGGTAGAGTATTAGGTGAGATATTTGTGGATCCTAATCTCGTTGGAGATCATATTAATGAGTGTATCAAAAATGATGATAGTGATATAGATTTAGACCACGATGGTTGGGTAAGTGTGAATGATATCTTAATTGAAGAAGGACACGCTTATGAATACTTTGGTGGAAAGAAAAAGGATTTCAAAAAAGAAATTGCAACTGAAAAAGCACAAGCACAATTAATTAAAGGAAAAGAAGAATAGATGAGTGAAGTTACAAAGTTACAAAAAGGTCAAGTAAAATTACTTGAACAAACAATGAGAATATCCGAGGAGATAAAAGAACTTAAACAGTTAATGTTAAAGTTATGGCGGGCGGAAGATATGGAAGAAAATGATGGTAGTTTCCGTTGGCCATTTGACAAACAAGGCAATCTTTTAGATAACGTGGATATGACTCGACGGCTAAACTAATGAATTATGTAAAACCTATGAAGGCCAGAGTAAAAGAAACTATAGTAAATTATAATGGTACTTTATACAAAGATGAAATTGTAAAAGTCATACGAAAAGAAAACGGTGATTACAGAGTTCAAGATAGTATGGGAAAAATCTGGTACATACCAAAGAATAAATTTAAAGAAGTGATTTAGTATAGTACTATGCAAAAATGAGTAATTATGAACATGACCGAATAAAAGAGATATTACCCCAGATAGAAGCAAAGACATCACCAACATTTTGTCTTGCTAAATGGCATCACGTAACCATCTATCTACACTTGGGTGAAACTCATAGTTGTTATCATCCACAACCACATGTAATTCCCTTAGAAGAATTAAAAGAAAATCCGTCTGCTCTGCATAACACTAAACATAAGAAGTTAGAGAGAAAGCAGATGTTAGAGGGAGAGAAACCTGTAGGGTGTACTTATTGTTGGAATGTAGAATCTATGGGTCCTGATTATATAAGTGATAGAAAACAAAGAACTCTAGCTATACACGAGGGAGATGGAAGAAGATTAAAAGATATTATAGATAATCCTTGGGATATGAATGTTAATCCTGAGTATATAGAATTATCATTTGGTAATCAATGTAATTTTAAATGTGGTTATTGCCATCCACGATATAGTTCGAGATTTTTTGATGAGTCAAAAGAATTGGGCCCATATACAGATTTGAATAGTGGGGATTATAGTGTAGAGTGGTTTGAAAATAAATTATATAAAAATGATGAAGATAATCCATATGTAGAGGCTTGGTGGAAATGGTGGCCTTCAGTTTCCAAGACATTAAACATTTTGAGGATTACAGGCGGAGAACCATTAATTCATGGAAGTACTTATAGATTGTTAGATGAGATTAATAAGAATCCAATGCCCAATCTTGAGTTAAATATAAATTCTAATATAGGTGCAAATCCAAAACTCTTTGATAGGTTTATAGAAAAGTTAAAACCAATCATAGAAAGAAAGAAAGTTAAAAAGTTTAAACTATTTACTTCTATAGATTCGTGGCATACAGATAAAGCTGAGTATATGAGACATGGTTTAGATGTTAAATTGTTTCAGAGAAATTTAAATAAATATTTGACCGAGATTAAAGATTCTAAAGTTTCATTAATGATTACCTTTAATAATTTATGTGTTACTAACTTTGATTCTTTATTAGAACAAATATTAGTATGGAGAGAAAAATACAACGATCCAAATGCAACAGAATATGGAAATATAAATCAACCTATACCTTTACAGAGAATTCAAATAGATACACCTTATTTAAAAGAACCACCACATTATGATATGAATATTCTACCTAAAGAAGAATTTTTACCTCATATGATAAACCATTTAGATTTTATGTATGCACATAATGATAACTCGGATTCTAATAAGTTTAATGATTTGGAAATAGCCAAATTTAAGAGAGTGGTGGATTATTTCGAAACCACACTTAAAGACGATGTGTATTTATCTAAGGGTAGAAGTGATTTTTATAATTTTTTTACTCAACATGATAAAAGAAGGAATACAGATTTCTTAAAAGCTTTTCCAGAGTATGAAAAATTTTGGAACTTGTGTAAAGAAGTTTCAGTAGGAGATGACCGTAAACGAAAAATCGTGGAACGGAGAAAAAAATTAAGAGAAAGAATTAGAGTTAGGAGAGAGAAAAAATCTTAATACCTAAAGAGATTTTTAATTATAGTTTACCAGTACCATCTGGAACTCATGAGGAAGATTCCCCGGAAGCATGGTGGGAATCAGCTAGATGGTATGATGAAAAGATATTAACTGCTATAGCAAAATCTACTTCAGATAAAATTGTTGTAAATCACATTACAGATTTAAACGAGTTTAAAAAAGATAATTTTAATTTTATAACTTTAAATCTCCATAATTATGCTATTAATGACCTCCCAAAACATCCAGTATTAAATAGATTGGGTGAAGTGTTAAATAAAGAACTTATTAATTTAATAAACACTAATGTTGTAAAATTGATTTTTGATTTTTCTGCCGAAGGAACTCCTCGTCATAGTTGGTTTACTGCTATACATAGAATGATTAAAAAATATAAAATTAAATCGTCTAACGTATATTTCATATCCATGGATATGAAACTAGGTGAGAATTATGATATTTGGTCTGAAAAGCTTAATCTTCCTAAAATTAATATTATTGGATTAAATTATTTTGTAGAATACGCTACACACTGGGTTCTTAAAAAGAAAAAGTTTCCTATTGAAGATTTTAAAGTGGATAAAATTAGAGAAAAGAAATTTACTTGTTTAAATGGGGCGTACCGAGAAAACAGAATAATAATAGTATCAGAATTATTTAGAAATGGTTTGGAGAATGATGGTTATATAAGTTGTATAGGAAATTATGGTGAGCCACCCCGAGATATAAGAAATTCCGCGGAAGTAGATAAAGATTTGACATTTAAAGATTTGATAAAATATTATATGGATAGCGTATATCCAAAACTCCCTATAGTTATTGATATGGAAAAAGATATGGAACTTATTGAACCATATATAGGTCATAGTTATGTTCATGAAATGTATACTAATTCATATTTTAATATCGTAACTGAAACTTCATATAATTTTGATACTGCAGCTATTATAGGTAATAGTATTTTTTTAACTGAAAAAACGTATAGAGCAATTTTTGGAATGCAACCATTTATTGTGGTGTCCAATCCTGGGTTCTTAAAATTTTTGAAATCTATAGGATTTAAAACATTTCCAGAATTTTTTGATGAGTCATATGATGAAATAGAAAATCCAATAGAAAGAATGAACACAATAGTTAATGAGATAAAGAAGATTTGTAGTTTATCTCTTGAAGAATTACATGATAGGTATTATAATATATTTGATAAATTAGAACATAACAGAAATAGGTTAATTGAAATGGTAAATGACAGAAAAATGAACTACGGAAATTATTTAGATGTTTTTGAGTAGAGAAAAAAGAAATGAGTTTGATATCTTCAAAGATTATTTTGAGATGTACAACCCACCAGGATTCAAACCATTTTATTATTCTAAAAAATATAGATGTTATTTTCCCTCCCAGGTTTATCCTCTTTTTAAAAATCATATGCATAATTGGTTTAAAGACAAAGACTACTATCCTGAATCTCATTTAGAAAATCCAATGAAAGATGGGTTGTGGTTTGTAAAACCAAATGAAGGTTATAATGGTAAAGGTATTATAGTAACTGATAATGTGAGAAGGGTTGACAAGGAGAAGGTAGTTTATCAGAAAAGTATTGATAATCCTTTATTATATAATGGTAGGAAACAAGATTTTAGAATGTTTGTTGTTTTACAAACTTACCAAGGATATCTTAGAACTTATATATTTTTTGATCACTATGTTAGATTAGCACCATTTCTTTATGATGAAAAAGATTTAAGTAGAGAAGTACAACTTACTAATCAAGATTCTCATTGGATAGATTATTATAATACATTAATACCCAACCCAAAATATTCTGAGGATATTATGAAGAGTAGCTTGATTGCTTTTACTCAACATCCACATCGTGATAAATTATATAAAGAGTTTGTAGATATGATGATTGATTTTTCTGAAGATGTTTACAATAAGCTTAATGAAAAAACTCAGAGAAATCTAATACATGTATTTGGTATGGATGTTTTACCAGATGAAGATATGAAGTTATGGATGATAGAAACTAATAATAATCCTCATCCAACCGCAATAGATGATAAGAGATTAGACATATATTCAAATTGGCCCCAACCATATGCAGATATGTCTTATGCAAAAACATTAACAGAAAGTGTAATAGAAGAATTAATTAAACCAATGGAAAGTGATTCAGATGTTAAGTTAGATAAGTTTGAAATGGTTTATGAGAAGAAATTACTATTTAATAATTGGATATTAGTTTAGCCAATATTTATATATATAGGAGCATTTTATATGAAATGGATTAATACAAAAGTAGAATTCACTTGGGATTCTAAAAAACAAAAATATGTAGAAACAGATGTTCAAGGATATCATTATTCGGGCCCTATTGCACTATGTGGTGGCGGAGGAGGATGGGAATCATTTGGTTCAGGAGACTTAGTTTCTATAAGTGGTTCTTTCCAAGGAATACCACACGTATCTATGTCTGCAGGAGATGTAGTATTGTCAGCTAACATTACGGGCTTACCTGATTCAGATGTAGCATCAGAATATTTGTTATGGAACTATACAGGTAGTGCTGGTATTAGTTCACAAGTTACATTAGCCACTTCTTCAGTAGAATCAATAACCACTCACTCTCGAGCACCGAGTGATGGTGGTATGTTTAGTCTTGTTTGTGAAAATGGAAGAACTGATGATATCTTACTAACGGAAGCTCACCCTCTCTTAGTTTGGAGTGGGAGTGCTGATGAAAATGTAACGGGTAGTGGTACTTGGTTTTTTGAATATGTGGAAGATATAGGAACAGATTATAAACTTTTAAGTTCTTCATTAGAACCTATAGAGATAACTTCTATAACAGAGTTTAGTGGTTCTGAATCATCTAGTTTCTTTAGATTTGATGTTGAACCATATGATGTATATTTTGTTGAGGGTATATTAGTACACAATTAAAAAGGTATTTCATATGAATCCATATGAAATTAATAACGAGTTAGAAAAACAACTATGTGAATATACAGGAGCACCATATTGTATAGTGGTGGATAGTGGAACGAGTGCCATTACTTTAAGTTGTGTAATACATAATGTTGATGAAGCGGAAGTTCCAATAAATACTTACATATCAGTTCCTTTTGCTATAATACATGGTGGTGGTAAACCTAAGTTTGTTGATTTAGAGTGGGAAGGTATGTATCAGTTTAAACCTTATCCAATATGGGATTGTGCATTAAGATTGAAACGGGGAATGTATATACCAAAAACTCATATGATATTATCATTTTCTACAAGAAAACAATTACCTATTGGTAAAGGTGGAGCAATATTATTGGATAATGAAGAAGAATATAATAGATTAAAACGGTTACGATATAATGGTAGACCAGAAACTACATATCATGATACAGATGATATTACTGAAATAAGTTTTAATATGGTATTACATCCAATACTTGCAAGTATAGGAGTTGAGATGATGAAAACTTTTCCAGACAATCCACCCGATATATCAAATAGTGTAAATGGATTGGACTTAACAAAGTTTTCGGTATTTAAATGAAAAAATTACCACGACTGTGGAAATATTCCACCCACCATTCCAACCGAAGGTTGGATATACAAGTATCAATCGAGTCATTTTCCAAAGTTTATTTTAATCCACCACCAGAACGTTTAAAGAACTCGTTGGAAATTGAATATGATATAAAAAATTTAGTAAATATTGAATTTGATTCAATCTGGGAAAAACTAAAAACTAAGTATTTTGGTTATTATAAAAATTTAAATTTTCCCCCGATAATATGGGAAGGTACAAGTCACAATTGTCAATTAAAATGCCCTACTTGTAGATCAGAAGTTATTTTTGATAAACGACCATATCAAAAAGAATTGTGGGAATATATAACTCCCATATTAAATGATAGTAGAGTTAAATCAGTTATGATTGGGCCCGGTGGAGATCCGTTTGTTGATAAAGAAAGAATAAATTATTTTAGAAACTTAACTACTGAAGTTTTAGAACAAAAAATTTCTATACAGATATGCACTAATGGGTTAGCATTAACTGAAAAAATGTGGAATTCGTTTGGAGACTTAAAGAAACATAAAGATAAGTTAGATATAACTATTTCAATAGATGCTGCAACTAAAGATACATATAATATAAATAGGGTACTTGGTGATTGGGATAAAATAAATGAAAACTTAAAGTTTTTATCTACTCTTAATCTTGGACAACTAAATATAGATATGACAGTACAAAAAAATAATTATAAAGAAATGGTAGATTTTGTTAAATTTGGTAATAGTCTTAATATTAATACTTCATTAAGGGCAATGAATAATTGGTATTGGGAAGATGATCGTTATATTGATAATGCAGTACATTTAAAAAAACATCCATTAAATAATGATTTTAAGAAAGAACTCAATAAGGCAAAAAAACTTGGGGCCATCGGATTGAACTTATGAATAATCTTGATTTAAAACAATTTGATATTTTATCAAAAACATATGAACATACAGAACATATAAATTCTATATTAAATGGAGAAAGACCTTTTCCTTTACATTTAGAAATAGATTTAACTAACGCGTGTAATCATAGATGTGAGTTTTGTGTTT
>Ga0080013_1003476_pt1 | contig 14138 bp, 27 predicted proteins | sample ETNvirenome_6_85_FD_69236 | JGI IMG/M metagenome (GOLD analysis project Ga0080013, IMG submission 69236) | Marine viral communities from the Pacific Ocean - ETNP_6_85 (SPADES assembly) (version 2) | ecosystem: Environmental > Aquatic > Marine > Oceanic | place: Pacific Ocean | collected 2013-06-19
TGTCTAAGCATTAGGCTTGACACATAACACAGTCTTCTTCATCTTTGCTGTCCTCCCTAACTTTTCGTTCTACCTTGACGGAAATATTTTCCGCTCTCTTGATTGCTTCGCTTCTGCAATAGTATAAAGTCTTTAATCCTTTATCCCACGCGCGTCTATGTATATTACTTAATCGTCTGACGTTAACGTCTGGCGGAAAAAATAAGTTAAGACTTTGTGACTGACAGATGTACTTTTGCCTTTCAGCTGCAAGATCCACCAACCAGACTTGATCAATCTCAATCGCTGTACGAAATAAATTTTTTTCAATTGCAGATAAAGAATCCATATGATAAACCGATCCCTTATTAGCAATAATCTTTTTCCAAACATCTTTAGTATTCAACCCCTTCTTCTCTAATAATTTTTCTAAATATTTATTCTTAACCAGGAATGAACCACTCATAGTTTTTTGCGTAAAGGCATTAGCCCTTAATGGTTCAATGCTAGGGGAAACTTCCCCACATATTATTGAACTACTTGCATTCGGAGCTATGGCTAACATATGAGCAAATCTTTTTCCCGTTCCTTTTAAATCGCTAGGCTCTCCCCTTATCTTACCTAAGGAAAGATTTGATTCCAATGCCTTGTCATACATATGTTTAAACATATTTTTATTAATTCCAAAAGACATAGGACTATTCAATGCAATACCTATACGTTGTAAATAAGAATGAAATCCCATTGCTCCCAATCCTACAGAACGTTCTGCCTTAGCTGATGCTACTGCTCTCCATAAATGAGAGGGGGCATTTCTTATGAAGTGAGTAAGAACATTATCCAGCATACGCATTAGGTCATCAATGAATTGCGGGTCATCTTTCCATTCATCATAGTATTCTAAGTTAACACTTGATAAACAACACACGGCTGTTCGTTCTTCATTTGTAGGTAAAGTTATTTCACTACAAAGATTGGAATGATTAACCTTTAATCCAAGTTTCTTTAATTCTTTTGGCAAGTGTTTATTAACTGTATCAATAAACATTATATATGGTTCTCCCGTATTAACTCGTGTCTCTAATAATTTAATCCATAGTTGTCTTGCTTTTATTTCCCGTATAACTTTTTTATTATGAGGGTCAATAAGTTTCCACATCTCATCTTTCTCCAATGACTTCATAAATTTATCAGATATGTTAACTGCGTGATGAAGATTTAAATTTTTTCTGTTAATGTCACCCCCGCTAGGCTTTCTCATTTCTATGAACTCTATAATTTCTGGATGGGATATGTCCATATAACTTGCATACGAACCTCGTCTTGTTGAGCCTTGATTAAAAGCCACCATCTGTGAATCCACTACATGCATAAATGGAATGACACCTGTAGTTTTATTTCCCTTGCTTGTTGATTGATCTTGCGAACGAATGTCCCCCCAGTATCCTCCTATTCCACCACCTGAACTTGATAGCCAAATATTTTCTAAATAATGTTCACCCAATCCTTGTCGTGAATCTGGCACATAATTTAAAAAGCATGAGATGGGCAACCCTCTGTCTGTTCCACCATTGGATAGGATGGGAGTAGAAAACATAAACCATAATTTTGATGCGTAATCATATAGTCTTTTTGCATGAGCATCTGAATCTGCAAACGCAACAGCAGCTCTTGCCAATGATTCCTGGGGACTCTTTTCTTTTGGCACCATATATCTGTCTTGAAGGACAGCCTTTCCAAAATTTGTTATTAAGTTGTCGCGTGAATTATCTATGGTTGGTTGTTGTATCATCTTACTCCTATGTGAAAGTTTTAGTATAGCACACTATCGATCCGTTGTCCAGATTAATCATGTCAATGCCCTCAGAAATAATGTCGCATACTCAAATTGTTTTTCCTGTGAGAACATATCATCTACATTATCAAGCATTTGTAACTTCAGATCCTTGTTTAAATTCTTTACCACTTGAACTAATCTTATATCAACCTGTGGATAAAGTCGTTCCATTATGGGACGATATAAATAATTCAGTTGAACCCAAGCTTTCTTTGTAGCCTTTAGCTTACATTCTATAACCAGGATGTATTTGCGGTTGCGATTGGGAAGGATTATAATATCTGGTTGACACCAACCAAGACCTCTCCTATCCTCAAACGCATACCACTGTCCGTGTATGACATCCTTGCCATATATAGCCTGCAAATAATTGGCTATCCTATTCTCATAGATGAGCCCAGCCCTTTGTATCCCCCTAATCTTCGGCGAGGTTAGAAAATTAGGTTGACGATCAAGGGCTTTAGCCCATCTGAGACCTCGAATTATATTGCGCTTTTTCTGCATAAAGAAACCAATTCATCTGTGACACGGATGTAACCCGCATCTTGCATCGCTTGAAGGTATTGAGACATCTCACTTGGAGCGGTAGTCTTGTTCAATAGTTGCCGTTTAAACGCCCGTAGAGGCACGTGAGTGCGGTTATTATTAAAGACGGTACTCTCCAACCATTCCTTCATATCATGTGTAATTTTTCCTGTCTTACTCCTGCCAAATCCCTCTAAAGCTTTAGGCATTTTCTCTTCCATATCAAACATAATCTTTTTCGTTCTCTCCCAATCCCCTAAAGTTATAACTCTGTTGCCAATCCTCGAAGCATTAATAGACATCGCTACCTTTAGAAAATGAGAAACCCTACGTTGATTATACTCAACCATATTAGTATCCTTAGGTTCAGGTGGAATAAACAATCTTATATCTTTCTCAACTATCTCTTTAGCCTCTTCATCAAATACAAATCTACCATGAATGCTAGCTATTAAACTTAAGTCATATCTTAAATCTTCCAACGTATCTTCACTTACCGTTTCTTGTAATAAACTTTGAGGTATCCTTTCCCCTTGATGATAAATGGGTAAGAACCTAGACAACAACCCTTGTGATGCCGCATCCTCTGGTAAATGATCTATAAATTGCTGAGGTGTGGCACAAGCTAGCCAATTTAAACAAGGACCTTTAATAAATTGTGAAGCTCCCGTTTTAATTTGATGACTGTAAGATTCCTTACTGTCCCACATATCAGTCATAAACATTTGCAAGTATTGATAATGCCTACTCATAAAGGTACCAAATTCTGAAGTTGTCATAGTCAAAGATGAATCATAAAACAAGCCATCCCTTACAGTACCTATTCTATCATCCCATCGAGTAGTCTTATGCATTTCAACTGCTAATTTTTCGGGTGTAATTTTATCTTGAATAAGATACAAGGGATATTTCTTCAACCCATACTGCGTCAACCCACTATTAAATTCATCATCATCTTCCTTTGTTCCTACAGGTGTAGTTAATTTAGAAAACACTTTAGAAAATGGCAAGATTAAGGATACTGATTTATTTGTTCCTGGGGGTCCAATCAATATGATAAATAAATTAGGACGCACATCATAATTCGGCATTGAGAACCAACACTTGCGACCTAATGCCCCAGCTACTGCAGAAATTGCTGACCACGTAGCAAACTTGGAAGGAATGGGCGACCCTTCAACTGGTTTCGCACACGCGTTTATAAAATCTCTATTTCTTCTCATTCCATTTCCTCAAATTTTTCCATGAATCTCCCACCTCTGCGTCAGAAGGTATAATCATTTTCCTTCCTTTAACTTCAATGGGATTGTTTAAACAATCTAATACTTTAGGAATTAACATATCAACTTTATCAATAGGGCATTGACCTAACACTGCGTCATGAACTTGTCCCAATATCTCCACTCCCTCTTTAAATAATTCATTCCATATCCTATACAATCCAAGATTCAATATGTCTCCAACTAAAGATTGAGGAAGATAAGCTATGGCTTTTCTTGCATAGTGTTCGTCATCCAACCTACCCCAAAATTGCCTGCGTCTACCAAAGGGTGTTATTAAATTCCCCGTCGTTTGTAATTCTTTTACAACTTCATCATGCCATGACCTTATCCCAGGAAATGCCCCCTTAACTTTAACAAGCTGCTGCGCACCGCTGCCAATGACTTCTCCCATTTCTATAAGTTCATCAAAGCCTCCACGTTTGTCTTGCTTATGCCATCTGTTTAAATTATTTAACGGTTCAACTCCACCATAATACAGCAATTGAAATCGCTTGGCTTGTGAACCTTTGATCTTAATGTTTCTTGAAACCGTTGTGTGAGACGCGCCATAGTTAGTGCCATGACCTGCTCTCTTGCATACATCACGGTATGTATAGTTGCCGAAGTAAGGTTGCTCCGCCAGTTCCCTGTTCTGTTCCTGGTCTTCTGACCAACCCAAGTTAGGCCACACCATTCTTGCTACTTCCGTATGCAGATCAGAACTTTCTACTGCATTAATATATCCTTCGTCTCCAGACAGATAAGCTGTCGCTCTGGATTCCGCCGCCTGTAAGTCAGCATAAAACATAATGCGTCCACGATCGGGAATAAAAACAGCCCGCAAATCTTTTGTAATGTTTTGAAGATTAGTTCCCGTACCCCAGGGAGATTCCTTTGAAGACCAGCGACCCGTCTGCGTCCCAGCCACTTGATAGGTACAGCGAATGCGACCATCCCCATCTCTCTTTGAAGCCAGCACCGTCAACATTTTATCAATGTCTCTTAATGCTATAATGGTTTTACAGAATGGACGAGCACGAGGATACTCTTCAATCAAATGCTCAAGAGCACTGTGATCTGTAGAAATTCTTTGCTTACCCTTTTCATACTTAACTTCCTTCGGAAGATTTAAATATGTATAAAGTATTTCTTTTAATTGATAATGGCTGTTATGATTTAAATTCTTATCCCATACTGCGTTCGCGAATAAGTTAAGCATGCGTTCAAGCTTAAGCTTTTTCTTTTTCAAGGGGGCACGTATCATTGTAACCGCCCTTTCATCTACTCGAAGACCGCGCAATACCATAGAGATGGCAGGCCCCAAGCAACTGCGTTCAAATTCGTAAGTGTTTTTAGTATGGTTGTCTAGTTGGGGGGATAGTTTATTCCAAACTTCTGATGTTATTTCACAATCAAGACCGCAATACACCCATAACGATTGTTCCTTATTGAGTTCCTCGTTCTTTATATTCGTGTTTCGGATTATCCTCGCCATTTAGTTTCTCCTGTATCTCCCCAGCAATAGCCATGTACGCTGCGCCATCAGCATAGGTATCCCTGGTTCTCTTACCTAATTTAGTTCTTGCTATTTTTAATAAGCACATCATCACAGCGACCTCATGCCCCGTGAGTGGGTGGTCAAGATAGGCTGACCATAGTTTAGCAATGTTGTCATGGTTAATAACTTTGTCTCCATATTCTATAGCTCTATTACCTTCAACTAAAGTCATTGCGTCTCTTAGAAAGTCTAAGGTTTTTTTTGTTTCTATCATACTCTCCCTCTCTGTATCTAATAAATTCTTTTCGTGCTCGACTTGGATCTACTTCCGCTAGTGAACACACCAATTCAAACTCCTCTTTCTTATCTTTTAACCATCGTTCTACGTCTTCTTTATTTCGCAAACCGTCTTCAGACTTACCCTTGTAGGCAAAGTCCTGGGCGGCTTGATCTAAAACTGCTCGCCATAGAGAGATTAAATTCTCTACGTCCTTTACATTTTCGGGCAACGGTTTGACCGAAAACAATTGTGATTGTTTCATTACATCTATGCATCTGCTTTAGTACTCTTTGAAAACTTGGCTAATGTTTTCCAAGCACTCTCATTTGTATATATAGAGCCAAGAAAAGCCAAACCTTTTTCTTGTTCTGGTTGTAATGAATGTTGTGCATGCATCGTATCATGAATGATACCCTTGACATGTATTTTCATCTTGTATGCTAACCATGACACATCATATAATTGATTCTGTGCCACCTTAACAATCTTTTCGTTCTCCAGGATTTTCTTTACCCAGTGCCAGGCTGCGACTTCATCAGTAGCAGACCAGTAATTATTTAATTCTTTATTCTCGTCACGAAAAGGAACAACCATTGCAGTAGTAGGGTTGGGTGCAAAGCCTATACAAACAATAGAGCCTTCTGCCGTTTCAATATCAAATGCGAGAGGGTTGTCGTGATTTGCTTCACTGATAAATTTTTTTTCAAATTCATCCAGATCAGTGAGTGTAGGTTCGATCCATACATCTCTGTCTGTGTGTTGTAATTGTGTGGAGAGGGATTCTCTTTGTGCTTTCTGTAAGTCAGCTACGAAATGTGGTCGCCATTTAAAATTTTTTAAAACACTAACAGGACTATAAGTAGGTATAATTTTATAAGTGGATACGTTAGAATTGCGCAATGAGGTTGTGAAAGTTGCGCCTCTATATGTACCAATCTTATCTAGTCCCGTTAATGCCCACAAGGACAAGGAGCCCATAGGAATGATCACCCTGGGTTGAACGTCCTCGATCTCTTTGTGCAAACGCACTATTTCATCTTCAAATTTTTGTTTAAGGTATCCCTCTTTCTTTGGTGGTAAACTTGATCGCCACTCATTCTCTTTACCCAAGGCTTTATATTCTTTTCGCTTGTGAAAAAAATATTGAGTGTCATTTTGATGGGGCTTTAGTTGTATGGTGTGAGTGAGCAAGCAGTCGTCGAGGTCTATCTTGGCAATGTCACAAAGCTCGCTGAATAATTTTCCCGTGCCCCCTTGCAGGATTTTATTAGCGATTGTTTCACTGTTAGTAGGGTACTCGAATATAAAAGCAATCTTGCAATCCTCAACTGATTTAGGCTTGCGAGACTTTATTCTTTTATTGACTGCGTACTCACTCATAAAGACGTTACTTCTTAATGACGCGTTTGATTGACGCGACAAGTACGTCTTTATTTCTGCCGACCATCTCGTGTTTCACAACACCACTAAATGTTTGACCGATTGCTTGCTCAAGCAATTCGCCGAACGATGCTCCATCGCCCATGTCAAGTGCCTTCACAAGGAAAGCTTTTAGTGACAATGCAGGATTGTTTTGTTGCATTGCTTTTGGTGTTGCCCAAAACTCTATTCGAGTTGGTTCAGCATTGGATAAATCTGAATCCGTAAGATCAGATTGTATGATTCCAACTGCCTTGCAGTTAATCCTAACTAAAGGAGTTTGGTTTTCACCCACCCTATCGGAACGATAAGATGTAATAGTGAAATCGTAACTGCCTTCAGGCAAGGTAACTGACTCAGGCACATCTCCTGGAGTCATACTTAAAAAGTCATTAACATCAGACATTGGTTTTACCTCCTGTATTATTTGTTAATTTATCTTTCGCGTTCTTTTGAATCGCATCAAATAATTTCGCTAGATCTAATTCATAGTTAGCCTCTAATAATTTAGGTGCTGTTACTTTTAAATCCATCTTGTGATCTGATACTGTTCGGAGTGTGCGTTCCACTCCTTTACTTGAAGCCCTAGTGTCTATTCGGCACACACAATTAAAGTATCGTCCTATCTTAGTAGATAATTTAGAACCAACACTTGTTGGGTATGCTTTGGAAACACCTAAGTCTCCCTCCATGTACTGCATGTGAGTAGTAACCACTACATTACAAGGAACTTCCGATCCCGTTATATACTGTATAATATGTTGGACATCACGCGCCGCGGTTCCCCACTCGGGTTGAGTAGGTTGGTCTGTTGGTTTCTTATTATTAAAAACCAAAGCACCACGCAAAGCTGATTCGCCCATCAATGTCAAGCTGTCTATAACAAGAACATCTTTGTTAGTCCACGATTTAACGGGACCAAAATCTTCATCTCCATCTTTCCATTGCGTAATTAATTGAACACCCTTGCGAAAAGCACTTGCTTGTCCGAGAGCATCTTTTAATGTAACATAAGACACACGTTTAACTGCGTCCTTATTTAGAAATTCGGGGAGAATAGATAAGCCGTCATCATAATCTAATATGCGTAAGTTATAACCTGCATTTGCTAATGAAGATAAAGAAGCTGTCTTACCAGATCCCGAATCTCCTACAAGCAATAACTTAGTATAGTCAGATGACTTGTGATTTTTTATGTTTGCCATTTCTCTCTCCTATAAAATTATATTTTAACATTTTTTTAAATCCGTGTCAACTCTTTTCTAATATTATTTTTCCTAAAGCGTAGATTAAAAATCCCACTCCAATATTAGATATTAATATTGCTATTAATAATATGTGTGTTAGTGTCATATCATTGTCCTCCACATTGTGATAATAAATTTAGCAGTACTAGAACAAAAATTATTCTAGTTAAAATTCGTGGATCCCAGTACCATGATGGTGGTTCCTGGTTTCGCTTACCTTGTCTCATATTATGCATTTGCTTTTTCATATGCCTCCTGTAAATCGGGGTGTGGTTCTTTTTCAAAATCATTTTCCAGGAATAAGTTTCTCCGGGACGGTGATGCGCTGCACACCTCCTTGAATCGACAGCCACCATAGTTATTACAAGCAGTAAAATCTGCTGGATAGTATTGCTTGTTAAAATAGTTAGTTGATACATCCAACGTATGCAATGCGTCTTTATACCATTCCTTAATTAAATCCGTTGGTACATTGTATACACTACGATTGAATCTTGTGAAGTGAACTCCCGTTTGCACTGCGTCCACAATAAATCCTACTATATCCAAGCCAAGAACTTCCCGTGCGGCCCAGAGATATGAGAATACCTGGTTGTTTGGCATAAAGTTGCTGAAGTAATTAGAGTTAAGTGTACTCTTTGTTGTCTTTACATCACATAAATAAAGTTTACCATCCAACTGAACTATCTTATCGATGCGACCAGAAAATCTATAGCCGTTGCCGAATGGAACTTCAAACCTCTGCTCTAGGCAAGGCTCTCCACTAGGCATAGTTGCTATTTCAAATAGGTCTTCCCAATATTCTTCGGCTCTCCATACTATAGCACGAAGGACTGATGTCAGACCACGTGCCTTGTCCTCTGCCTGGGATAATGCTTCCCCATATTCCAGGAGTACAGCTTTAATGGAAGCGACTACAGCCTGATCCTTTGTTGCCCCCTTACATTTCTCCGTATCGAGTACTTCAAATCCCATATGCACAGCAGAACCAAAGCCCGTTGCCATACCATAAGTCTTTGACCTATACCCTTGCAAGTTTGTATAATTATATAAACGGGGGCAGGAAAGGAATGATGATAGACTAGATGTATCCCATATCTTTTGAATGGGTCTGCCATCTTGGAGTATAAACTTTTTTAATCTATCTGGTTGTTCCATTACGCCTCCTTTACAAGCATAGCTAGTGGGTCTTCCTTATATTGTTTCGGTTTTGTTCTCGCCGCTTTGGAGGTGATGCGTTTACCTGCACTCTCTGTTGCTCGAATATTTTCCCGGGTCGCCCTTAAATATGTAACGATTTTGTTTATATCATTATCATTTTCGGCTAGTTCTATTGGATCTTTTTCCAATAGTTCTGTAGGAATTTCCAACTCTTGTACTTCTTCTTTTTCTTTAGTCATTATATATCCTTTACTTTTACAACTCTCTTGAATTTTCTACCCACAAAAAACACAATTAAGTTAACTATTGTATTGGTTGTAACCATAATAAGTAACCACCATTGCCACATTTCAATCTTTGTCATTTACTCCTCTCCATCAAGTTCATCTCTTGTATTAGGTGTTGCTAATGTAGTAACATTAGGTTCTGTTTGCCCAGGAACTACGTTGATCGCCCGGACAATAGCATCGGGGCTAGTAATTAACCCAGACTTAATCTTATCACTTGCATTATTCATCACATATATTCTTTTATGACTATGCCATACTAATCCAGCATTCTTTAAAATTTTCTCGGCTTCGTCTTTGCTTTCAGCTTCGACAATCCAATGCTGTGTATTCATATGTGAAGTTGTTATATCATATTTCATTCTCTCATCTCCTTCTGTTATAGTAGTAAATGATTAGCATACCCACTATGGATATGATAATCATATCAGTTAAACTCATTTCCTTCTCACCTTTAATCCAAGTCGTATGCGTCTTCGGTTGCGTCTCTTTGTTGACCCAACTTTTCTACGACCCTTATGCCTTTTTCTTTTTAAATCTGCTCGGCTCATCTGGTTTCTCTCTCCTTACATATGTCTCCATACCTTCATAGCTAGAGACAATCCAATAGTCATCATCGGTTGTATGCTTTCTTCGTTTGTCCTCGACCACCCTCTTTCGATACTTGGGTGTTCGCACTTCTTGTGCCATTGGATTCCTTTTCTTATTCATCACACTTGATTGGGTCTTTTACCTTGCTACAATAAAATTCCCTTGCTTTTCTCTTGTTTGATTTCATTTTGCTTTGTTGTTTCTTCAGTATCTTTTCCTTCTTGGTAAGGTTTGGCTCTTCTTCTGTCATAATATTAATAACCTTTGCTGTTTCCTTTGCAACCATAAAGGCACAACCATTTAATAAAAGTATACACCATAACACACACCACAATAAGAGTAATAATAAGATTATTTTCTTATACATTAATGTATCGTTTGTTTAATTAGGTTGCCATTCTTGAGCCAATCAAATTCATCTATGTCATGTCCATCTGACAAGGCATCAATTAAGGGACCTTTTTCCAGGATTGCAGCTACTGTGTTGCTAAACATATGCAGCGTGTTGGTTGTACCACTATCCATTAACATCATACGCAATCCCAATTCAATCATTGCTCCGTTGATGAGAGGTGTAGGATATTTCTTTGCCAAATCTGTGATTGGTTTCCTCATCTCCTCGATGCATTCTTGAAATATCTTATCCATTTCTTTTTGGTTCTTCATAAAGTTTCTCCACTTTCCGTCACTAAAGTTAAGTCCTCCCGTTCCAAAACACTAGATATAATGACTTCATTATCTGTTGCCTTGATATGCAGATGATTGTATTTATTCTCATCTACTTCCTCTCTTCCCTTCATCTGTTCCCTATATGCTTTTATATATCTATATATACGCATACGCAAACCAAAAGGTTGGGTTGCTTTTATATTAACAGATGGTTCTTCTCTCTCACTACTGTCCAGATATTCAACTGCCTTATCTAATGCGTTTGAAATATCTATCGAGAGGGATAGGTTCACTGTTTTCGGATTCCACACCATACATTTTCTCCTGCTGTAATTCGTAATCGTCTTCGTCAAGATGCATATCATCTAAATTTTGTCGGTCTAATGCTTCTGGTATAGGACAACTGTCCACTATATATTCCTCATCCAGGAATTTATCTTCACGACTCCCGTAGATAGCCCTTGGTCCCACGCCTTTTTTCCATTTACTTTTAGTTTTCTTTTTCATTGTTACTCCTTTTAAAAAAGTTTGTACTTAAATAACACATAAAGCATAAGAAGAAGAATGTCAAGATGTTTGGTGTAAAGAAGAAACTTATCGCCCCTAAAAACCAGAACCCATAGACAGCTATCATACTTAATGCTCCCCCTAGTTTATCCACTCCTTGTGTCCTTTCTCATTTACTATATTTCTTTGAGTAAAACCTACAGCTTTCATATGTTCCTCGTCTATAACATTAACAAACATCATTGCATTTGTCAATGAACCTTCTTCGTTTACAATGTCTACAATCATAGGTGTATAATCTGCATTAGATTCCATACGATTAATTATATCCATTGCCTTTAAATCTATTTCATATAGCTCTCCTTTAATTGACATTCCCTCTTTGTATTTTAAGTAAGCGATGGGAAATGCATTTTGATAATCTACTAAATCAAATACCGAATGTAATGTATAGTATTCTCCCAGGAATTTACCTGCAGCTACCAGCTGCGCCAGTCGCCCTTCCTTTTTTAAAGTTCCATAAGTAAATAGTCTTACTCTATATGGATCGCTTAAACTTTTCATATTATATTGCCTCCTTTAACTGTATCATTCTTACTATGCAAGAACGAGGAATGGTTGTGCCACCTCCACCCATTTGTGATTCTGCATCAAAGGAAGAGATGGTGATAACTTTTTCCTGGTCTTGATGAAGTATCCAACCCACAAATTCCACAGGTCTTAACTTCTGTTCCTTTAATTCCTTTAGGTCTTGCCAAGTATTGTCATCACTCATTGCATCTATCCATTCGATTTTCACTAAATCCATATCGCTACTTTTCATAAGCCACTCCACATCTTAACATAATAATCCTATCTCGTCAACACTTTATTGTTATTTCTTTTTCTTTTTCTTTAGCTTATCAACACTTTGTTGAAAGTCTAATACATTTCCAGGAAGCAGAGCTTGTGCGTCAGGCTCAAAAACAACTTCCTTCTTATCTTTTGTGAATGGCTCGACAATATATGTACCATTTTCTAACCAAGTCTTTTCTATTTGTTTAGCTTTGTTGTCTAGGCATTTAGTCCACGCATTTTCCTTGCTTACTGCGTCTACTTCATAGCGACAATGCAAAGTTTCCCAAGTATTTATTATATATTTCATAACATTATATCCTTTATCATCAGCAAAACAATACTAAATATAGCTAGATATAATATCATATATCCAAACCCCAATGTAAAGTCCACCATTTTATTCCAGGAACTTTCGCCCATGTTGTTAGGTATCTTCTTATCTTTCTTCATATAAATCCCCACTTTCTCTGTCCTCGTAGACAGCCTCGCCTTGTTGCGTTTCTCCTACATATCTATCATCTTCCTCTATTATTAAAACTTCGTCATCATCTTCCTCGAAGGCTGATGGAATTGATTCAGTTGTTCTTCTCAATCCTTGAGATTCTAAATCACTTTCTAATTTTTTCAACCACTCGTCCCAGGATTCTTCTCCCTTCCGAAGCTGATCCTGCGTGGCTACCTGCCGTGCCAATTTCCTGGCTTTCAGATCTTTCTTGTACTGTATTGCTCGTAGTTTCTTCTCTCTTTTTTCTATGAGAGTTTCATCAAACTCAAACAACACTCGTCTGCCGATCTTCTTAACCTTTACGAAGTAAGGAGTACGACCATTGATAAGGTTTTCTTCAAGCCACCTTTCCCATCTTCGCTTGTGGTCTTTGGCATTTTCCCTATACCTCAAGCGATAGTATCGAGGTAGCTTATCCTTGTTTGTAGGCACTATGCATTCATAAAGAACATCTGTTCCATCACGAACACACTCCTCGTCTACTTGATTATCTTCCTCATCATATATAGGCTCAAAGATGGGAGATATGTATCTCATTTGAATTGCATTGATGGGGATTAAGGGATTCATTTTTTCTTCCTCGCTTTCTTCTTCTTGCACCCACATAAAAATTCTTTCTCATCTTCTGTGAGTATGTGTTCCAAGCTGTTTGATTTTTTTAATTCATCTGCTATTTTTGTTAGTTGAATAACAACATTTAAAAGATGAGTATTATTTGTTTCAAAATCCTTTGGATTCTCTATATATTTAGCTACCTTTGGATAGTTAAACAAGGTAGGATTTATACCTTTAACAGTATCTATAATTCTATTAAAAGATATAGCTATATCGTTCCACATATTTCTATGTGTCTTTATTATACTACCTTTTAAATCTTCTAGTTGTTCAACACTAGCCATTAAGTCTTGCTCTTGAAATTTAGTTAATCCTCTACTCATATTGCCCCCTTGTTTTTGCTTGTGATTAGTATGAATGGTCGTGCTATTTTAGATACACGATAGTTTAAACAGTTCCACGCCCAGGAATCTTGTGGTGGTTGGATCACGGGTAAGTCATCTCCACAATGAAAGTCATCTGGTATTTTATAGTTATCTATCATTGTATCAATGACCATATCATATAATTCATCACGAATACCTTGATGTTCCTCTGATATAAGTTTCCATATGAATTTCTTATGATATTCCTTTGCTCGTTGATAATCCCAATAAGGTTTCATATCGGTGTCATAGTCTTTAGGCTTTGGCATAGCTTATCCCCTTATCCATAAGTAAGTTCCATAACAGATATATCCGAATAACATACCCATTGATAGTCCAAATAAAAAAGTCATAATTGATACTAACATATTTTTTTCTCCTCGTCAATAGTTTTCTTCGTTTGAACACAATTGAACACCGATTGAACACGAGGGTTACCAAAATCTCAGATGTGAGATATTGAGGCTACCAATTCAGCCATATATAACCTCTTATATATACACGATTTTTAATATTATATATATATTTTATATAAGAGTAATTATTATAGCCTA
>Ga0080013_1004294_pt1 | contig 14136 bp, 19 predicted proteins | sample ETNvirenome_6_85_FD_69236 | JGI IMG/M metagenome (GOLD analysis project Ga0080013, IMG submission 69236) | Marine viral communities from the Pacific Ocean - ETNP_6_85 (SPADES assembly) (version 2) | ecosystem: Environmental > Aquatic > Marine > Oceanic | place: Pacific Ocean | collected 2013-06-19
GTATAGCAGTTCTTAATATTGTACCCGGGAAATCTTCTCTGTTAAAGAAGTTAGCAGGTGTCATCATATCAACCGCTGATATAGAAGAACTATTAGTACCAAAACCTGAAGTACCACCATCTTGTCCAGTGGTAATATTAACAGCTCTAGAAGTTCCAACTTCGTTTATGACCGCGGTTGCTAAATCTACTCTACTACCAGCGATTAGTGATGTACCCCCGTTTATAACAGATATAACCCTATTACCATTTATTTCAACAGTTGTACTACCGCTAGGCGGGAAGTTTTGCCATTCTGGGGCAAATAAAAGTTTTTGAGCACTTAACTTTGAAAAGAACCCATCTGCCGCTGTACCTTCACCAGGTGCAACAGCTAATGTGTGATGTAATGAACCAGCACCTGTTTGTTCTCCTAAAGCACCATGAGAGTCATCAGTTAAAGCACCTGCAGGATTAACAGTCATTTGTGCACTTGCACCACCACTCGAACCTGGTACAAAAAATTGAGCTGTATTTGCATCGGTATCGTAATCAACACTAACTACACCAGTACCATCAACATTAATACTATTACCACCTGTAACTATTCCAGATGTAAGTACTGCAAGTTGATTAGAAGCGTTATATTCTATAGTTGTACCATCAACTCTAGGTGAAATTTGGTACCAATTATCTAAGGAAGCAGGGTCGTTTCCACTTAAAGCATATAACAAATTAGTATCATAAATTAGATCGCCAACCTCTGCTTTGTTGATTACAGATATGTTAGTCCTTGCTTCATCATTAAAATTAAATACACCGACCGGGTTACCACCTTTAAGCAAACCGTTACCTACATAAACTCTAGTTGTGTCAGTTGTATAACCTAATTCACCATTATCCAGGATGACCAACTTTCTGTCAGTATTGGCTCCTCTTCTAAGTTTGATTTTTGCTACATCTACCGTAGGCATATGAATTATTTATTCATTAATTATCAATCTAAAGACAAAGTTTTAGTAAAATCGTACTGATCTATGGATTTACTTATAAGATCTTTTTGCAACCTAACTGTTTTGTTAACTTTACTATCAACTTCATCATAAATGCATATGCCGTGCACGTAAGCTTTTGTCTCTTTATATACTGCAATGATCTTTTTATTATCTTCGCTTCTGTTAAGAATATAATATATTATACGTTTGCCGTTTATTTCAGACATTTTGAATCAACACTTCTTCGCAATTTCCTTCTCTTTCAGTATCTGTACCTTTAACAACTATACCAATTGTGTTATCATATATTCCGTTCCAATGAGATAATTTCACCTTTTGTCCTTGCTCAATATTTACGTCTGTTCCTGTATCAATATAAGCAGTTAACGTATCATCTCCCGACTCAAGTTTTTTTTCTACCTTTACTTCTACACCATAACCATTCATAACAAAAATAAACCCTTGTTTTTGTTCTATTGCTGGTGTTACAGGTTCTTGCATGTTATACATGTATTCATCTTCACTAATAATAGCTGTGACTTCAGCTGAAGGGTGTTCGCTATCTGTAATTTTTGTAATTAGATCTTGAACTTCTTCTTTGATTTGTTCTTTAACTATATCTAACTTACAAAATTTTGCAGTTTCATAATGATCGACTTCTACATCTGGTATTTGCCGCGTTTGAGTGGCGTCGTTAATAACTTCTGAAGTTACGGGCTTAGTTGGTTCAGATTTTTCATCAGGATTAGCAAAAGAAGTTGTAATTGGTTTATATTTGTGTTCTAATGATCCTGAGCTAGGGTAATTTTTATTATATGGGGATGTATAATACCCTTTTGTAGAATTAGTTCTTTTAACTACTGTAACAGTAGATTCTTCTTCTTCAGGAGATTCTAAAATATAAGGGTTTGGTTGTTTCTTTTTTCTCGTAAACCAACTTTTAAACATGATACTATTATTTAAAAGTCAAAACCAGGAATATCAAGGCTTAGTCAGCAGCTATGTTTGTAATAATTCCGTTTGTAATAGTTAATACAACTTTTCCTGATGTACTGCTTAACGTAAGTGCTTGGGTGGAGCCCATTAGTTCGTTAATATACAGTTCACCGGCGCTTAAAGAAACCGTACTTAGATTGGCGAACCCAGTATCGTTTCCAATACCGCTTGTGGCGTTATATGTTGAATCGATAAGATCGTTAAAATTTCCTTGAGAAGGAACTTCGCCTTTCTCAAAATAACCTTTTAATGTACCTATGGGTTGATATGGCATTTTATATTATTTATGTTGCACCAGCTGCTGCGTCAGGATCTACTGGAACGTCCCCAGCTCCACCTGTTACTTCAGCTCCGCCTCCTTCTGGTGGCGGGCCAAATGGCGGTGGTTCAGATGGATTTGGTATAGCAGACCCCCCGCCTCCTGGTAAGCCTGGCTCTAATCCTTCACCACCGGCTGCACCGGCTTCGGCTTGAACCATTTGATCTCTCCAATTAGGACCAGCTTGCTCAATTTGCATTAGCTCCCATGCAAGTTCTTTATCTTTTCTTAAAAATTCTCTATTTGCTTTAACTTCAATATCAGACCAATCTAAGTATCTCTTTTGAGCAAATGTATTAGAAATAAACTCTGTACCACCTAACTGGTTGTAGTTGTTAACTCTAAGATCTAATTTTTGCTGCTCTCTCATTTCAAAGAAGTTAGTAGGAACATTGAATTCTAAATTCAATTGCAACTCTTTGAGATTATATTTTTCCCATATCTTCTTAAGTTTGAGATGAGTAATAAACCCGTTCTTTAATCCTGCAGCAAAATGTTGTTGCATTCTTATAATGAAACGAGCAAACTTTAATTCTTCTCTTAAAATTTCTGTACCGTCTTGAAATGATCTTTCTGGGTCCAATCTTGTTACAGGCACCTTTAATGACTTGTATAATTTTTTCAAGAAATACATTAAGTCTTCTAACTCGCCCAAGTTTTGACCACCTGCTAAAGTTCTAACATCTGTACCTTCACTACCTGTTCTTTTTGCAAACCAGAATGAATCAAGCATTGATTGAGGTGAAAATTTCTGCACCGTACCGTTTTCATCAGTATCATATGTGTGCCTGCTCCAATATTTTTGTTGTAAATTTCTAAGATAAGCTTCTGCTTTAGGAGGTGACATATTTCCTACATCAACATTAAACACAAGCTTCTCAGGAGCTCTAACTAGTCTATAAATTACAATTGCATCTTCAATTAAAGATAACTGACGATAAGATCTTCTTGCATTTTCTAAGAAAGGTAATCTAATTGTTTTATTATCATTCCAAATACCAGAGTTAATATAAGTAATCTGATTCTTGTCCATTGGAACAAGCTGCATATCTTCTACCTTTGTAGGATTAGATTCATTAAAGATTGGCTTTCTTAAAAGATAACCTTGTACAATAGAGTTTTGAATATTACCAAAAATAGGATCTATTAACTCAGTAGGAATTTGAACAGTACCTAAAATACCTTCTTGAGGATGTTCTTTATGTATAATATGCTCCCAATAAACTTCACCTTCAACTAAAAGCTGTCTAAAATATTCCCAACCATTATGTTCTAAATCAAAATATTGAACAAACTTTTGAAATTCTCCTTGTATTTGTTTTTGTTCGTGTGGTTTAAATTCTCTATCTCTAAAAGATAACGTAACTATTCTTCCTTCGTTATCGGTGTTTATTATTTCATCGCAAATTTCATCTAGAGCATCCCCAACTTCTGCAAATGCTGCCATTACTCTATAGTCTCTTATTCTTGCTGCTTTATCCTGCTGGATGTTAGCATACATGAAGTCTTGAAACCCTTTATCCATTGCAATATCACCAACAGCATTATTGTTAATAATGGTTGATGACGAAATAGATTGTCTTTGTAATGCATCTTCTCTTTTACTACCTTGATTTTGAAAAAGTCTATATTTTGGGTTTACGTCGGCTAGGGTATCTAATGTCTCGTAGGACTGGTAAGGTAACCTACTTTGAACATATTTCATTAAAGAACGTCCAAACGTTCCTTGATTGCCTTTACCCTCTTGAATTAATTCGTCTTTAGCCATTTAATTATCCTGATTCTGATATCGACACCGTTATAGATTTAGTCACCGTTCTTGTTTGTGTTTTTGTTCTTGTCTTTGTATATGTCGGGGTAGGTGATACATTAGGTAGAGATCTTGTTGGTGTCTGAGTTTTGGTTCTTGATTGTGTTGGTGTTTGGGTTTTTGTACTTGTTGGTGTAGGCGTTACATTATCTGTAATAGACGCTGTAATTGTTGGTGATACGGTTCTAGTTGGTGTTTGAGACGACGTTCTAGTTGGTGTTGGTGTTTGGGTGCTTGTCGCTGTTTGTGTCGGGGTCGCTCCCGGTGAATCTGTAATAGAAAGCGTTATAGTTTGTGTTTGAGTAGCTGTTCTAGTCTGCGTTGGTGTTTGTGTTCTAGTCTGGGTAGGTGTTGCCGATTGGGTAGGTGTTTGGGTTTGTGACTGAGTAACTGTTAATGTTTTTGTTGCTGTTACATCAGGACTCGTTGTTCTCGTCGGTGTTTGAGTTCTTGTATAAGTCGGTGATGGGGTATAGGTTATGGTTTTAGTTTGTGTTATACTCGGTGTTTCACTTTTAGTTAAAGTAGTAGTAGGTGTAAATGTTGGTGTGGGTGTTGGGGAAGCCGGTATAGGACTACCGACAACGTTAACTTTTGCCCATTCAGAGCCGAGTCTAGGGCCAGGATTAGTGGTTCTAATTAAATCTCTGAAGGTAGGTATATCTGCCACACTATTATTTATTCGCTACAACTAATGGTCAATGATTATGCATTTAGATCAACCGGTTGGTGTAGGTGTTTGTGTTGGTGATTGTGTTATAGTTTTTGTTTGTGTAATTGTTTGTGTCCAAGTATTTGTTTGAGTAGGTGTCTGAGTTCTGGTTTGAGTAGGTGTCTGGGTCCTAGTTCTTGTCCAAGTTGGTGTTTTTGTTTGCGTCTGTGTTTGTGTTTGTGTATTTGTACTAGTCTGGGTCCTAGTCGGCGTTTGAGTGCGTGTTCTTGTAATTGTCTGTGTCGGTGTCTGGGTTCTAGTTGGTGTCTGTGTCGGAGTAGGAGTTTGGGTTTGAGTAACGGTAGCGAGCGGGGTAGCAGTGTTAGATTTAGTAATAGTTGGTGATTGAGTAAGTGTTCTAGAAGGTGTACGGGTTGGTGAACCTTGTTGTGTTCGAGTCTGAGTTTGTGTCCGAGTTTGTGTTGGTGTCTGTGTTTTAGTGCGTGTTGGTGTTGGTGTAGGCGTAGGTGTCTGTGTGGATGTTCTGGTTTGTGTGGTTGTTCTTGTAACGGTGCGGGTTTGTGATGGTGACACGGTTCTAGTTGGTGTTTGTGATCTTGTTTGACTTGGTGTTCTTGTCCAAGTTGGTGTTCTTGTTTGTGTTGATGATTGTGTAGTTGTTCTTGTTTGTGTTGGTGTTTGAGTTGGTGTTTTCGTTGTACCAACACTAGCTGTTTGTGTAACAGTTTGTGTTTGAGTAGGTGTTCGTGATTCCGTTGGTGTTCGTGTGACTGTAAGATTTCTTGTACATGTTGGTGTTATAGTCTGGGTCTGGGTCAAGGTTGCTGTATATGTTTGTGTAGGCGTAGGCGTAATAGGTACTGAATTGCTTTGGATATAATAAGCAGGTGCATCCGGTTTTGCATTTGGACCGTATTGAATAGCAGGAAAAATTACTAACCCACCCGGAGCAGTTATTATAAATTGAAAGTGACCGGTTGCTGCCGCTGATAGAGCAGAAATGTTAACCTTTATTTGTTGTGTAGCATCGTTTCTTTCTACTTGCCCTCCAAAATCTTCAACATTATACCCACTAAATGCAGGAAATCTTGCTGAAAGAGAGTTATTTTGACCAAAATAATCAACACTGCTTAAAGGGGTAGAAGAAAGGGTACTAGTACCGCTCCAAAAATTATCAGTATCAGCAGCGCTTAAAAATACCTGATAATATTTTTGTAACCCGTCCGTACCTTCTGCGCTCTTCAACCAAGGGGAAAGAAAAGTAAACGAAGTAGGTTCTTCACTGTATATAAGTCTACTTTCTCCAGATAAACTGGTTGCATTTGCCATTAATGGTACGCGTTTTTTCATCATTGCACTTGCTGGCTCCTAAAAACTTCTATCTCATCTGGGAACGCTGAAACGGTAATTACATCACTACCAGGTGTTCCAGATAACTCTGCACTTAGTGATGGGTAATTGTCCCTTGTAAGCTTCGTGCCCGTACCTCTCGTCCCGCTGACCGGGAACCAGTTCGTGGTAACTTTATAGATATTATCAATAGCTTTTTCTGATGCAGGAAATATCCACCCTTTAATAGTGAATGAAGTATCTGCTGTAACTCGTGCTTTATCCCCAGCTCTTAATTCTAGAGGGTATTGTAAATTAATATTACCATCCCATAAAACCTCACTTCTTATTTCCTGAGGTCCAATTAAATTGACCAAATCTTTTGGAACAGGCCAACTTATAATAATATAAGGGTTTGTATAAGGAATAAAATTGCTAAGAATTTGATCCATATCCATTTGGTAACGTGTTATGATAGAAAAGTTTACAGATATGTTTACCGGTGTTGGCATGTTATACTTTTCATGAGAAAATTGGTCTTGATAATATAACGCGTTTCCAGATCCTGTCTGTCCAACTGCAGGAAGTTTATTGAAAACCCTATCATTGTCTCTGGTCATGCTATTAATGCTAATAGCTACAACAGGTAACGTAATTGTTTTTGCTTTGTTTACAATATCATATAAAACACGTTGCTTTGGTGCGTAAAGATACCTTACAAATATTCTGTCTTTTTGAACTCTATTTTTATTATATCTGCCTATAACTATAGAATCAAAAGCATTCGCAAATTGAATAATTAAATCCTGAATTTCGAAATAATTTGATTTCCAGCGCATTACTATTATTTATTCAGACTAAACGTTCAATAAAATGTTTGGGTAGCTTTGATTTGTTTTGTGATATTAGAGATCTTGCTTTACCATCAAGAACATACGTAACAGCATAATCAACTTTTGACCTTGTACACCTACCTGATGTCTGTACTAATGCACACAAAGCTTTATTACTATACCATTGCTTATCTGAATCAAACATTTTCTTAATTCGTTTGTTTGATAAAGGAGGGTATGGTGTTTTTACTATAATTTGAAATCTGCCTTTTTCACCGTTTAAATCGGTACCAAAAGTTAGTGAAGGTGATACCAATACAGTAGGTTTAGATGTTCTAAAATGTTCACTAAGTATTTTTTCATTTGTTGCTGTTTGTTCTCTAAACAAAAATCTTTCACCTACTAATTTATTTTTAAGATAATTGCATATCTCTAATGAGTGTGTATGTATAATACCCTTTTCATCTGCATGATTATCGCACAAAGCTTGAATATTTCTAGCTAGTATTGGTAAATTTTTCTGTAGATTTTGATAATTTAATACAGGTTGCTTTGTAAGATATACAGGAGATTTTTTAGGATCAAACGCAGATGGCGACTCAATGTATTTGTACTTTTTAATACCTAATGTTTTAGCATAAGCTTCATGATCTGTAATTGTTGCAGACATCAATAAAATATTATCACCATAATCAAAAATGTGCTTGCTTAACCCATCTACTTTCAAAGGGGTAAAGCTTACTCTATCCGCTTTGTTATCAACAACATACTCACATTTATGCCACATCTGTTCAACAGTAGTTAAATCACCGTGAATCATTTTTAGATACTTTAGTTTGTTCGCTTCTGGAAGAGATAAAACTGTTATCTTGCTTGAATTTTTATTAGTTAGATCGTTTATCTTCTCACTTAAAACAAAAATTAAATTTATAAGCCACCTATATTGAATGTCGTATTTTTCAGATCGAAGTTTGCTATGCTCAATATTATATAAATCTAATCGTTTATAATCTATTTCAGCGCTAAACCGTCTTACTAACTCTTCTTCTAATTCAGATGCCTCATCACATACTAAAAAGCTTTTACGTTTAACATGATGAGGTAATGCCATAAACATTTTATAGTTTACAACAGCAAACGGGCTTGATAACGAATTGTTTCTATTTGAAAAATAAGGGCAACTATTCTTTTCCCAACACTCATTTTTAAGTTTTGGGGTATGTATGCAAGGAGCAGTATCCACGTCAAACGACTCATCTACAGTACATATATAATTTTGTTTGCCTTTCAGCACCTCAATATCATCAAATAAAGCTTTGTATTGATCTTGTAATTGCTTTGTTATAGTTAAAGCAAATGTACCGAATGCAGGCTCACCTAAGCAATCTTTTTCAAAAATATAATTACCGTGTTGGTCTTTTCGATATGCTTCATATGAGTTAATAAGATGCTTAAAATGCTTCGTGGGATTAGCGCTTATATTACCTAATGTTCTAGGTATGAAACTCTTTCCTGTACCAGTAGGAGCTTGCACGATTACATATTTGTACCCGTCATTATATGCCTTTTCAATTTCTTTTAGAAGATCAACTTGAGGATCGGACGGACTGTAACCATTTGGAAATTTTGCAACATACTTGCTGAACATATACTACAATTATATATGGACTCAGTAAACAGTCAACTAGTTTGCTTCGTAGATATCTTCCACAATATTGTCAAAGTCTGATTTTTTAGTATGCAGCGTTACATCTTCAACTTGGTGTTGTGACATTTCTCCTAATAACTCATCATCTGCATTTCTAAGAACGCACCTACACATATCATAGTGCCCGGACTCAGAATTTCTTCCAGTGAACCCTCTTCCATGACATCTTTTACAATTATTTTTCGGGTCATCAGTAATTTTTAATTGACCACAATCCAAATAATTTGTATACTCTTCTTGTAAATCATATACCTCACCACTAAAAACGCTAAAATATTTTAAACTCATACTTTTTTCATTATCATTACCACATCATAAAACTTAGAATTTTTCTTAGGTTTTATACGCTTTACTTTTGCTAATCTAACAATGTCGTTAAAAACAAATTTATCAAGACGGTAATTAAAAACAATAGAGGATGTTTGATCTGTTAATTCAAATGGATATGGTACTTCAAAAACCTTTATACCGCCTTTTTGAACTTCTAATTTAAACTCGAGAAAGAAATCTTTAATACTAACGTTAATAAGTTTACCCTTTTTAATAATCTTTCCATCGATATCAAAAGTGATATCGTTCAAAAAAAATTTGTGGAATTGCTTTTCCACTTCTTCTATAAGTTTAACGACCATTACATATTTTGAAAATTAATCTTCTCTTGTTGGGTCATATTTTGAATTTTATCGACATAATATTCCCAGAACTTATCATTAGCAGGAATAGTTTCAATTAAATCTACATTGTCACAATTAATTTGTCTGTAGTTCTGCATAAAAATATCCCAAACTATAATTAAATTTTTAACTGCTGGATTATAATCTTGAAAATTAGATGTAGGTCTAAAATTCAAAGTTAACCTCCCGTTTTCGCTATTAAGCAAAGTAAAACTATTAGTACACAACATTCTTCTTGTAGGAGGTGCTCCAGATTTGAAAACCCTCCTTACAAATTTCACTTCACAAACGTTATCTTTGAGAAGTGTTAAAAGTTGTGATCTACCTACTAGCACTATTATCGAAAGGATTTACAATACCAAAAATTCTACTTTCATTTAAGAAAATACCCTTTTTAACTTTGCCAATATCTTGCACTTCGATATTCGAAATCGGTACTCCTAAGTTATTAGGGAAACAAATATGGTCCCCCACTTTAACATATTCACATTTTGTACCAGCTAAGAGAACTTCACCAATTCTCCATGCTTTAGTATCGACATTAAGTGGAATATGAATACCGTTTCTTATCAAAGCTGTACCGTCCTCAGTTTCGTCTTTGAACTTACAAAGAATAACATCTTCCATAAGACGACACATTTGATAACCTACAATTGCAGAATCAAATGAACCTTCGGTAGGTACAGATAAATCAATTAAACTCTTTTTTGGTGCCAATAAATCAATACTTTGTCTTCGATTTCCGGGACCTGCTCCAATTTCATTAGACATACAAAGACTTATTATTAGAAGCCTTTATTTCAATGCTGTTTTAATATTGGATAGATCTACTTTTCCGGAATCAATATACTGTTGAACTTCTCTTTTTGAAATTTCAAATCTTTTAGCTAAGAATTTTACTATTTCATCGTAATTTTTTACTTTTTCTCTCTTCTCCTTTTTTATGTAATGAATGCGTCCAGGAGAGCCTTTAGGTATAATTTTTACAAGGTATTCATACCATTCTTTTTTTGAATCAAAAACATTAAAATATTTGTTTGTTGTTTCATTTATAATAGACGCATTTTCCGGTGAATACATACTAACCCACCTATTAACTAGATAGCCATTAAACTGGTCTTCATCTTCTACGTTTTCTATAACGTCGCCTTTTTTACCAAATATAATATCGTTTATAAAAGAAAAAATATTATTCATCTAAATCAGTACCTAAAAGTTTAGCACCATCAAGCTTAGTTGTATACTCAATTAGAAATTTATCGTATGTATGATAATCATACCATTCTTTCAAATACCTAAACCAATTAATAAACATCATAAATCTATATTTCATAATTACTTAATAATAACTTTCGACGTTGCAACAAACATATCGTCATTCAATTCATAAAACGTTTTTTGAACATCAGACATAAATTCATTTATCTGATTGTCATTAAAATTAGTACTAAACGCAAATGCAGGAGCTTTCTTACCAGCTGTAACATTAATAGCAGTATGACCTAAAGCTACCCCTGACTTAACATATGTAATACTAACACTTGCTTTTCCTTCTTGTTGGGTTACACCGCCTTGAGTAAATTCTTTTTGAACCATAATATCGTCACCATCCATTATTACAGGACAATTTAAATACTTTACGCTTCCTAGTATATTTGCAATATGAGTATTCAAAAGCCTTTGATATGCAACTGCTCCTATAGGGTTATCTAATATAGGAATTTCCCATAAAAAGTTCATTGCATCATCACTCCAAATAAATTCTTGTTTGTCGATGTCTTCCTGATCGATCATACCATCAGCCAATACTTCCATTGGTGCTCTAAAGCAAAGAATGTTACCTATTGGTAGTACTTTGTCTTTAAAGAATTTGTATGCAAATCTATCGTGTAGTAGGTTGCCATCATATTTGTCGATATTAAATTCCATATGATCTAATTATAGATCAGGCATTTCGGACTTCAACTTTTTAACCCACCTTTTATGTGCTTCGTTAATAATTTTCTTTGTTTCTGTTTTTCCTACCCAACCATTTACAACAACGGACTTAGACTCTTCCAAATCTTTATAATGTGTAAAGAAGTTTAATGTTGTCTTTAGCCAATGTGGGTCCAGATCTTTTAAACTTTTATAATCTTTTACGTGTGTTGAAGGAACAGCTACCACTTTAAAATCTTTTTCTCCTGTATCGTCCATATCTAAACAACCAATTGGTTTTACTTCAACAAGCGTACTAGTTCTTAAAGGGACATTATTGTAAATTAAAATATCTAATGGGTCGTTATCTAAAGCAAATGTTTGAGGAATAAATCCATACGAACATGTATATCGCATACTACTATACAAACAACGACTAAGTTTAAAGATATTAAGATCTTCTACGTATTCATATTTTGAATTGCTATCTTTTTCTACTTCAACAATAGCATTAATTTTTATTGGGCAATCAACCCCAATTGGAATATCGTTTACTAAATTACTCATTTTTCGGTTTTACTATAACATAACCTTGGTGTTTAAATACCTTCTTAAAGTCGTGCGTTTTATCAAAATTATTATATAAGAATCCCAAATCTTTTCCATTCATAAGTTGTTCTCTTGTAATTTTATGTCCATGATTTGAACTATGTTCGTTAAAACCTATTCCATTAATTTTAATTGGTTCATATATCCATAAATCATCTACTATTAATACATCAGTATAACTAGAAGTTCGTTTGCTTATTAGCTCTATTTCTCTCTCTAATGGTAAATTAGTATCTACGTCTAGGTTAAGGCAGGACTCATACGTCTTCATATGAGCGTCGGCACCTGGGAAATGTGCATCTAACCAAAATGTAATATTACCTTTTATTTCTGGTAATATTTGTTCTAATACTTCAAATGAATTACCTTCATGTATATGAATATTAGGAAACGCTTTAAACTTCTCTTTTGCTTGTTGTGCTAAAAAAGGTTCAATTTCAATAGAATGAATCTCTTCGAACCCTTGCTTGTAAGCAAATTCGACACCACCACCATATAGTGTCCCAGTTTCAACAAAGTAGGGGGTCTTCACTCGATCTTGAGCAGCCTTTAAATCAAATATTGAGATATCTCCCATACAAAAACTTATTTACCAATTACAAAAATTCCATTTTACCTTTTTAGGGATATGTTTAATATGATCCCAAAAAGCAGGGTTCCATTTACTATATAAATTAAAAACATCTCCTTGTAGAGTTAGCTTCTCTAAGATATATAAAAAACAAGTTTCAATCATATGAATTTCAGCAGCGTTTTCAAAAACTTTACACCAATCAAAAACAGAATAACCTTCCACGTGTTCTAATTTTACTATCTTTTTATCTCCATTATACTCAACTCTTCTAGAAGCAGTTGCAGGAGGGGTACCATACACACCACTAACAACAACGTAATCATCAGTTGTTTTTATACCTAGATGATCCATGAGTTTATCTTCTTTTTCTAAGTCTCTTTTAAACTCAAAATATTTGTCCCAGTCATCCCATTCACCCCCCAAATTAGCAAACCTATATTTTGCTTTCATTACAGAACCAGTAAATTTTTTATCTGAATGAGTAAAGGGCAAATAAAGCCAATGCGTAGGACCGTGGGTGTTAAAGCTTTCTATCCTTACAGCATCTAGTCTGACACCGTTATCAAATAAACCAGTTGGGTCTTCAAATTCAGATAAAGGAATATATTGAATAGTATCTGTACCCATATAGTCATTAACATAATTATATACGTCTTTAACTGGCCATATTATTTTTTTGACTGTACCTGTTTCAATTAAAAGTTTCGCGATCTTTTGAATATAAAAAATATCACCTATACCGCAAGTCTGTTCAATTAAACCGTATTGTTTTTCCATTATCTAGATCTGTATCCATTTCGGATCTTTTAAATCGGTACAAGGTGGTCCTTTATATTCAAACCACTTTTTAGGACAAATAATCTTTCCTTTTTCTTTACCTAAATAACCACCCCAAGCTGAAAAAGAACTATTTGCCATTATAATATCATCACATTGCGATAAAACGCACAAATCTTCCATTTCCGATTCACCATTTGCTAAGATATTTCTTTCATCAAAAGTAAACTCTTTTTTAACTCTGGGTAAATCATCCGTACAATATAAAAATAGAGCGTCTTTTCCAAAAATTTCTTTAGCTCTATCATAATAATTTCTTTTAACGATATTAAAAATTTGAGGATTTTTAAAATAATCGCCTCTCCTAATATGAACACCAACAACTCTTTCTACACCATATTTCTCTTTAAGAGATGTTAGCCCTTTATCTACCTTCTTTACAATTTTATCTTCAAATTCAAATACTCTATTCAAAGTATCGCGATCTAAATTTTGAAAGTATTTCCAACTCTGAAAATAGCCTTCGTATACTACATCATTTTCTATACCCATAAACGGTAAAGGTTTGTACATGAAAGAAGGTTCTCGAGCAGCAATATTGAATATAGTATCTATAGTTTCGAAATTTTTATAAAAAGTATCCGCGTATAATTTAGGGTGTGTACCTTGCATAGCACCAAACTCTAAATTGAAATTTAGAACGAATTGTAAATTGTGTGTCTTTGCATGACTATATACAGCTGCAATTTGATACAACTGATTTCCTATTCCACCTTTTATTTGTACTGTAACCATTATTCGAATAAAAACGGATATTCTTGAAATATCCAATCTTCCGGAACTCTAAATTCCTCTACCTTTTTAAAATTTTCTTCTATAGCTTCCATTCTTTCATTATAGAAATAAGCTCCATTATCATCACCTTGAATCTGTTCGATTATTTC
>Ga0080013_1004295_pt1 | contig 14132 bp, 18 predicted proteins | sample ETNvirenome_6_85_FD_69236 | JGI IMG/M metagenome (GOLD analysis project Ga0080013, IMG submission 69236) | Marine viral communities from the Pacific Ocean - ETNP_6_85 (SPADES assembly) (version 2) | ecosystem: Environmental > Aquatic > Marine > Oceanic | place: Pacific Ocean | collected 2013-06-19
TGCGGGAGAGTTTAGAAATGTTACATTACCGTTGCCATCATCATCTAAGTTAATTATACCCGTTTGTGTTGTCTGTCTTGCATTCGGATAGTTTATTCTATCAAAAACCCATTCACCAAATAAAGACTCTTGATGCGATCCTGTTATTTTTATATTTTGTGCAATCATAGCATCTCGCCAGTTCTCTAAAGTATTGTGTTCTGCTACTTTATCATCTAATTGTCTTATCTCAGCTACACTTGCACCACTTCTATCTATCGCATTTACAGCTCTTTCAAATGCTCTCATCATTGCGGGAGCAAATATACTAACTTGAATATCAAATTCAGTATAAACAGTACTTTCCACTTCGCTTTTTAATTCACCATATGCTTTAGTAGCCATTTCAGAAAATAAAGACTCTAAGCGCTCAACGGACATTACTTATACAACTTATAAAAATCCAAAATCCTCTTTATATGATCTGGAAATCCTATATTACCACTTAAACTTGTAGAAACTGGATTTTCAACCATAGCTCCTGAAATCTGCATACGTGCTTTTCTTTCATCTTTTAAGTAATACTTAATTAAATCATATACTGCAAGTTTTAAATCAGCTGGTGTAGCACTATACCCTGCGGTATAAACTACTTTTACAGATTTATGACCTACTGGAAAGTTTTTAGTACCAGTACTAGTAGTACGTATTATACTATCTGTAGCTGAGTCAATTATATATTCATATTTACCACTACTGTCAGAATTTTCTGTGATTAGTGTAACATATGAGTCTGATTGACTATCTCTTTCTTGTACCGAAGTTACCGCTACAATGGGACCTTCATCTAACATAACTCTAGTAGTAAGTTTGTCTATTATATCAAAATATTCAGTTTTAGCACTACTATAGTAGTCTATAAGTGAAGTACCACAATAAGTTTTAACAATTTGAGTAACTTGAGGTATAATAGTATTAATACGAGCATCGGTTTTTACTCCCTGCAAGCCCGCAAAGTCCTTATACTGCTGTAATGTTACTAAATTTGCCATATTTCTCTTAGAATATTATGCGGGAGAAAATAAATTCCCCCACATAAAAATTCATTTAGCTATTAAGAACCGCTGTACTGGTAAGCCCACTTGGAAGTAGCACCATCGATCATATCGGTGAAGCCAATTCTTTGTGAAGCAACTAGTACTCTTCTTTGGTTAGCAACTTCATAGTCAGATTCTATGGTCATGCCTCTTAATCGTGGCATTACATAGTTTCGTGGCCAAACTGCAATAGCTGCAGGCATATTGACTGCTGCTGTTGGGAATTCGTCACATACTATGATTTTAGAACCAAATACGCTGCCGATTTCACCATTTAGTTTAGTAGCTGCACTACCAACCAAATTCACATCTTGGAATTCAGCATCTTCTAACAGATTAAAATAAGCTGTTGAAGATACACAATAGAAAATATCGGAAGCATTAATTCCGTATTTACCCATATTTTTCCTTAGTGCCAATAATTCGGCTGCTGTAACTGTGTCTGAAGCAAATGCTGTAGTTGTTTGTGTAACATCAGAATCAGCTTCTGCTAATGTCCAGAGTCCATCAAACGATGCACCACCGGTACCAAAAGCGCCATCAGCGTTGTTACCCAACAGAACTGCATTTTCTACAGCTCTTGCATGAGATCTAACAATCGATTCCCTAATTAAAGGAAGAATTGGTAGAATTGCGTCTTCTTCAGTTTCATTACCTAAGTAAGATTGTGAAATTAGTTTTTTAGTTGAAAGAGTTCTTTCGGTCAAATCAATACCGCCGTAAGCCGATCCATAAGTATCGCCTCTTTGGGCTAAGTTACCGTGTGGGCTTGAGCCCGTTGCTGTTTGAGCTGAAGCGAATTCAGCATAACCGCTATCTGGTAAGATTGGTATGATTTGAGTTGCACTAGACATAGGAATTTCTCTAAATAGAGGTGCTAATACTAATGCTAGTTGGATGTCTCTTTCCACATTTGTTGAAACAGTTTGTTCGAAGTCTGCAGTAGATACACCAACGCCCGAATGTGCGTTAACTTTTTCTATAGTACTTTGTCCAAGTTTCGTGTCCCAACCTTTGCCTGTTGCAAGTCCCATGGTCCAAGCATCATTGATGTCTTTCTCATAAGCCTTGTGCCAGTCTGGATTTTCTCTTCCGAAAATTCTCTTAGATTCACGAATTGCTTCGATTTCTGCTTTTTTCTCGGTGAGATCAACCCTAAGTTCTTCAACGACTTTTTCAAGGTCTTCGTGCTTTTCAGAAACACGTTCCTCTAGGTCTTTAGTAAGGCGCTCTGCACCTTCCATTCCGACTTCTACTATCGCTTTAACTTTTTCTTGCTCAGCTTCTACTGCGGCAGCTTCTGCTGCTGCTGCGTTCACTTGAGCTTGTTCCTTAGCGTCCTTTTCTGCTTGAGCCATAGCAAATTTAGCAGCTGTTTTTGTAGCTACTTCTTCTGCATATGCTTTCAAGTCAACACTAGCGCTAGGAGCTTCATTGTCAGTAGACATAGGTTTCTCCTGTGAAACGGTTTTACCCGTCGCTTGTGGCGTCTCAATCTTATCAGATTGATTAGCCTCTTTATTATTTATAAAAAGATTTTTGAACTCTTGGTATTCGTCTGTTGAATCAAATGATTTAGCCAGAGAAAACATAGCAGTTTGGTTAGCTGGAACACTAACCACTGATACTTCAAATAGTTCGGCGTCTTTTATCTCAAATCCGTCAGTTTCTTCTTTATATTCAGCATCCTTGACTCTAAAACCAACGGAAAAGGCTCCAAGAACACCATCTTTAATTAGATCTTTAATTTCGCCTGCAGACTTAGAGATTTTCGCTCCAAGTTCCAGACCTTCTTTGCTTACTTCTATTGAAGTAGCACGACCAATAGGTTTGTTATAGTTATGATTAAACAAAATTATAGGGTTTTGCTGAAATCCAGCTAAACCTTCCGATTTTGTCCACGCATCATGATTAATAACATCTCCAGTTCGATCTAATGAATTAGTACTCGCTAATCCTCTAATATTAACGCTACCATCATCATTCTCCCCTAGAGTTTTAAAAGTATTAGTCCAGTGAAAAATTTTCTCCATTTTAACTACCTACTTTTTAAGCCTTTTTAGAGGCTTGCTTAGCTTTAGACATTGCTGCTGCCATAGTACTGCTCACTTTTGGAGCTGCCTTTGGTGCTGCTGCAACAGGATTTGTAGCTTTTCCGTATTGCACTGGAAAATTCCTTTTTACCATTTGCAATGCTCTTGCCCAAGAGCCAAAAGGTCTCTTAGCTACCATAAATCTCATTGGTGTGTCGTCAGCTGCTTTATATTCCGCGGGAGTCATCATAACACCCTTTTTAGCAAAATAATCTGCCAAAACTTTAAGTATTTTCTTTTTATTCATTTGTTTCCTCGTTTTCGGGAGGTCTTCCCCCCTCTTCGGGGTCTACCGCACTACCCGCAATATTAGCTGGGATTCTTAATTCATCAAAACCTTCTATTGGTTCTAAAATTAATGATTCCCTAGCTTCGTTTGGTGTCATTATACCTGAATTTACTAGAGCTTGGTAATAAGCTGCTTGATCTCTCAATTCTGGCTGTAAAGCTGGAATATTTGAAACATCTTCACTTAATTTAAAGCCAAAGTATCTTTCAAAGGCATAACCTACCTTTCTTACTATCGGTATTATTGTTTCTAGATAGTAAAGTCGATGGTTAGGTCTAATATTAGCATTATTCCCTCCATCAAGAAGAATAGGAGGTACTCCCATTGCTTCTAAAATTATTTTTTCGTTTGCGTTGATAGAACTTTGAAAATCTAACTCTTTGAAGTTAATTTTCGTTAAACTATCTACTTCTAGTCCTCCATCTAATATAAGTGGTCTTTTTCCACCACTTTTAGGATTATATCTAGTCTGCCAAGCCTGTAACATTCTTTCTTTTATTCTTTCTGAAAGAGTATTTGGACTTTTGAGTACTAAACCGGGAACCGCTCCATTCTTAAAAAAGTTATCTTGGAACTTACGCATATTATCCAATAAATACATGGTTCTATATGCTGGTTTTAGTCTAGGTACTCCCCTGTAGATTGATTTAAATGAGTTTTCTTTAATATGTATTATTTCTTTAGGGGAGTAGTCTATATGACCATCATATTCATATCCTTCTATATAAGATTTTGTATCACTATGTATAGTTACATTATGTGCTGGTAACTGATACATGTGTGCTCCATCAAAGTAAACAAAGATATTTCCATCAATTAGTAAATCGATAATTAAATTTCGTTTAAAAGTATTAATATCTTGAAAAGGATTAGGTTCTTTATTAAGTACCAAATCAACGCGCGTTCTTCGAACATTATCTACAACGGGTGTGATTCCCTTAATTTTTTCCTGTACTTCAAAAGGTATATCTGAAACATCATCAACAATCATATTTACAGCACGGTTAACAACCTCTAATTCTTCATAAGCTGATCTATAATTATCTTTAATCTCTCTAGTATCAATAGTTAGCCCTTCTTCCATAGAAATAAAAGATTGAGCAGGATTTATCTTCTCCTCTCTATCAATACCTAATAATCTATCATACCATGCCATGCTTTATCCTCATTTTATCTACCCATCGCTTTTGTTTAAGTGCTGTTACCAATTTTGGTCGTTTACCATAAATACTGTGTAGCCGCATGTGATGGGATTTGCATAGTGTAGTAGCTTCATAGTAGATTTCATTGTTATATTCTTTAATAAAAGTTACCCGAAGCTCCATGATTTCATCGGCTGAGTTTATTACTAATTTATTCTTCTTTAGCCAAGCTTCAAGTAGCTCAGTCATTCCGTAGAAGTGGTGAAACTCTAGCTTTTCTGTCTCTCCACAAATGTAGCACTGGGTTTCTTTCTTATAACCTGACTTCGCCTTATCTCTAACGTACTTGACTAGATCCCTTTTTAAATTCATAATATCCTATTTATAAAAATTATACCAAATTTTTACCTTTTTGTCAACATTTATTTTTTCGTTGGTGATACCTCAAAAAGTACTTGCAGTTGTCTCAAAAGTATACAGTCCATATCTTATAGCGTCTGACATATGGCTTGCCATATTATGTTTTGGACGTTCTTTTAACAAATTAGGATTAGCATCCCATTGATATTGGTCAACTGCCTCTAATACGTGGCGACATTTTTGATCTACTACCAGATTATCATTATCAATTATACTAGCAGCATGAGCAATTCCGTCTAGAACAGATTTTTTTGCATTAATTGTCGAAATATCGTAATTTTGAGCAAAATCAAATCTAGTTTGTTGAGCGGCAGAGTCAATATAAATCCAATCAATAAGATATTTGTCTACTAAAAGGTTAATTTCTTTAGCATGCTGTTCAGTAGTTCTCTCAGCGTTTAGATACTCATCAATAAGATAGAATTTTTGTTGATCCCAATCATATGCTACTACACAAAATGCCGTGGGGTCTTTATACCCTACGTCAAGTCCTGCAAATACGTCCATATTACTAGTATCTAACTGACTTAAGTCTGCAACACACTCTTCGAAGTTAAAGTTCCAAACTTGTCCTTCATAAGTATTAAAATCAGCTAAGTACTCTTGTGAAAACTCTGCTTGAGACATCGTTCTTTTAGCTTCTTCAATATCTTCAGTTGAAAATCTAGGGTTTTCATGATAAGTTGCCCTTACCGAGAACCAATCATCAAATTCCTCGCTCCAACCCCTATGGTAGAAGTCTGCAAACCAGTTATTTCTTCCTCTAGGAGTAGATATAAATACAGCTTTACTCTCTGGCTTATCTAAAGTGGGCCGAAGTGCTACATTAAATGCATCTTTTCCATCAGCTAAGGCTGCTTCATCAAAAATGATTAGGTCATAAGACCTTCCAACTGTTGAATCAACTTGATTAACTGACCCCATTCTTATGGTAGAACCATTAGACAGTTCAATTACCTTATCTTTTGCATTATCTCTAACTACTTCAAGGTCAAAATGCCTAATAAGTTGTCTTTGTAAATCAAAAGATATTTGAGATAAAGCATAATTAGGAGACATAATAAGTATATGTGAGTTTGGTATAAGTGAAACTAGTTGTCCAATAACATTAGTAATATAAGTTTTACCTTGTCTCCGAGAAATAGCTGCACATACAAACCTATACTTAGGATTATTGAGTGCATTTATTAAAGCTATTTGAGCTGAGTTAGGTTTTGTTCCAAGTAAATCAAGATATTCCTCTATTGGCAATTTGATAAAGCGATTTGCTGCATCAAATTGCATTATATCAGTACTTATAACATCTTTTCTACTTATTTCTAACATTAGTGTATAGTTATATTTTTATCTATTGAGTTTTGTATTTTAGAAGGGTCTAAAAGACCTTCTGTATTACAAACACTTAAAAGAAATAAATATCCCATACATAAATCTGTCATAGTTTGATCTTTGGGTGAAACATATTCACCCTCTTGAGCTTTATCATTTAAATCTTCTAAAGTTGCTATACAAAACTCGCTAACTTCTTGAAGCCAATTATCTCTTGGATTAGTGTGCATTTTAAGCATACTGTACGGCAGTAAATTCTACACTACCTTGATCTGCATACATTACATCAGTTGAATCTTTCTTTATAACCATTGTAGCATCACCAGAACCTGCTATATTTAGTCCAAATGTTCCGGGACCATTTCCTGCTGAATTACAAATAGTTACCACTGCTGCTGTACCACCCGTATGTACACATAGTACATAATTTGCACCTTGTATATCGGATCCATTAGCAAAACTATTGCCTGCTGATTCTTTGGGTGATATTAATCTAATTGCTCTCATTTTTTTCTCCTACGCTTAACGCGTCCTTTCCTTCTTCTCTTTTTAGACTGGCGGTGTTTAATAGCGCGAAGCCTTCGCTTCGCAGCTTTTTTAGTCTTAGAGATTCCAGAAGTATTTTTTATCTTCCAACCGCCCTTAACTTTAGTAATCGGCATTTACCACTTCCGTTTCTTAGGGCGTCCACGGCATTTACTATAAGTTCCTTTGCCCTTGGGCATTATATAACTCCTTCTTCCTTAAAGAATGTAAACACTCCGTAAAGTAAGGCGGGCCAAGCTAGTAATTTAACTACTGGTACCCCTAGTAAGACTAGAATACTAACACCTATAATTGTTACTCCGTCCCAAGATGTTCTCTCAGAACAACGTGCCATTATCCAATCTTTAGCCTTCATTAATGTATCCATAAGTTTCTCCATTTATTCTTTGGGCATTTAGCCCTAACTAATCTAGCTTTTAAAGGCATGAAGCACATACATGCTTTACATACCTTAAATTTAGTTAGATTTTCACATGAAGCACAAATAAGTAATCTTTCTTTACTTTTATTCATCCTTCTTGAGTGGATATATTCCTACTGTAGGTCTGTCTCTTTCCTCTTTGGCTTTTGGAGCCATAGGAGCTGTAACTTTCCTGTAGTATACTACCACCTCTTTGAGTTCCCGAATATATCGTTTCAACTCTTGCATATTATATGCCATTATTTCATAATCTGGAACAGACATAGCAAAAAATACTAGTTGTCCCTGATCTTTCTCAACTCTGGCGAGAAATTCATCTATATTTTTATCTGAAACTACATACCAATAAGGATCTTTTAAATCTATTTCCCGAGGCATTACGGGTTGGATTATCGTTCTTTCGATAGCTTTAGTTGTTATGCTAACTTCCTTTTTACTTGGAACTAGACTGCAACTGGACACCATCATCAAGATTGTCAATATTACGACTATCTTCTTCGATTCCATCAAATACCTCCTTTGTAGCTTTATTTGCCTTAGGTTCTATCAAACCTGGTTTGGCGTATGCTAGTTTAGTTAAATTATGTCTTTTAAAAATGTTAAGATAACGATTCATTTCACCTTCTATTTCCGCATTCTTTTGGGTCATAGCTACAAGGCTTTTACCTTGTAATTCTAGATCTCCTTGTAATTGCTCGATTGCTGCGTCTTGTTCCGCGTCTCTTAATTCATAAGCACTATTTTCTGCTTGTAAGTTTCCATTCTCAACGTATAAGAAATAACCACCTATACCCATAACTAGTATAACTCCTATTAATATTTGATTCATAATTCCTCTATCCTATAATTTAATCCAGTAGCACTTCTAATTTCTATTATATCATTACTATCTGTCTTGAACTTTAAAAACTTCTCTTTCTTTTGATAGAACTTTTTAGCAATAAAAGTTTTATCATCTGTATCACCCCATTGTTTATTATAACTAACTTCTACTTTCCAACGGGGAGAAAAGAAGCTAACAATTTTAAGCCATAAATACTTAAGTTTCTTTCTTAATTTCATTTAACGCTGCTTCTGCGGCTTCTCTATTAGGTTTAATTATTTCTTTCCCTTTCCAGAAAAACCCAAAGTTTTGAGCTCCTTTTATTGCTTTAGCCCAAATTATCCCATCATCAAATTCCTGTTTTACAGTTGCTTTTGTTTTAGGGCTTTTTTTAATGTCTTTCTTTTGATAATCTTTTAATGCCATATTAATCTCCTAATTTCTCTCTTCGAATAAACGATCTACTTTTTGAGAAAGTCTATCAATTGCATTCATAATACGAGCTAAAGATATGTCCATTTCCATTTTAGATACATAATCTTTACCCAGCTCTTCTCGGGTTCTATTTAATAGAATATCGATACGCCTTAATTCTTTAACTTGAGCCCCAATAATTATTACTAGGGGTGCTACTATTAAAGATAAAACAGCGTTCCATATCATTCCTGTTACTTCGTCCATTTTAATGTCCTATATACAATGGGGTATAAAACCCTTATTATTATACCTATATGACTCTATTATATCAAAATCTAAAGTCTGTGTCAAGAACTATTTTCCTTTGGTTCTAAACTTAACCTATTGATATAAGATTTTATATAGTATTATTTCTCTTAAAAAAATTTCTGAGTGGAAAAAACAATCTTAATCGTTTTCGTAACTCATTGTTTTGAAGAAGTTTATATCAATATTGTAAAAATTTTTTCGTATAATAGATATGCATATCAGAAAAAAATTAATATCAATATAAACTAATCTTCATGTGGATAAAAAATATCCAGAATGTCGCACTTATATGGCTTCTTATAGCAGAAATCCCTAAGTCTATCTAGTAGCACTTCTATTTCTTCGTGCTTTACTTCAACAGTAACCTTAGTAACTTCTTGCTTTGAGCTTTGTGTGCGCTCCTCTTGTCGCTTGTCAGCTTTTTTCCAAAAGGGACGTTTTAGTTTCCCTCTTCTTCGTATAGCTTATCAGTTTCATCGTCAATCTTTTCTGATACCGCTTCAGTGACTCCCGCAGTTGTATCAACTACAAAAGCACCTGTCTCAACAATATCTGTACCGACAGCAGTTACTAAATCGGAAGCACCTGTAACTACAGTATCAACCGTGTTAGATACTACATCTACACCAGTGTCCCAAACTTGGGCAACTGTACTACAGCCTGACATTATAAAACTAAACAAGAATAATGTTATCACGTGTTTCATTATTATCTCCATTTATTAAACGTTCCTCTATTTAAATCCTCTATCACCGCGAGGTTGGGTGAAGGATTATTGTGCAAGTGGATTATCACTTTTATTTTCAAGTTTATCTACTTGCTTCTCCAAAGATTCTATAGTAGAATCCAATTTTGATACATCTACCTTAATATCTGTGATACTTTTTTCTATGGTAGATGAATCAGGTATGTCTTGTTCAAGTCTTGCGACTGCTACTTTAAGATCTGATGTATCATTTTGCATTTCTCGAATCCATATAAGTAGACTATCGTCTATTGTTTTATTAATAGCTCCTACTGAAACTTCTATACCTGCGAATCTTTCTTCAATAGCTTCTTGTGCTTCTTCAGTTCCCTGAATACGCGAGACTTTTGCTTCTAGATTTTCTAATCTATTGACATAAGTCGCTCCCGTATATCCGAAGCCTGCTAATGTTCCCACAATAGAAGCTAGTGCTATTAATTGTGCTGCCTTTCCCTTAAACCATTCCATTTTATTCTCCTATTAAGTTTGGCTGAGATCTAATCATAGTATTTAAAGTATTAATATTACTACTAGCTAAGCCGTAAAACGCTTGTATATTATCAGAAATATACGCTGTTGTGTAAATGTCTTTTGAAGCATACCAACTAGTCGCTTGTGGAAGCTGTAGTTGGGTATATGCTGTAAAGCCTGGGACATAACCCATATAAGCAACAAGAGTTGTCTGGTCTCCATATTCTCCCGTTTCTTGCTGCTCTTCCTCTTGTTCTTTTTGTTGCTCTTTTATATTATCAGCAATTATTTGATCTGCTATCTGGTCTGCGTCTGAGGCAGATGCCACATCAGATAATGCTGAAGTTATTTGTCCTTCCATATTAGATACTTGTACTTCTGCCATTGCAACAGTTGGAGAACTATCCATTCCTGGCATTGGGGTTACAACTACTGATACATTACTAACAGTACTTGTTGAACTTCCCATACCACTAGTAGAGCCCATGTCTTGACTAAGTGATAAAACTGTATTCGTTTGAACAGCTGCAGTAGCAATTTGATCTGAAATACTTGGAGAATTACTTGTACTTATTCCTCCACCAGAAGCTGAACTTGCTATTGCTCCTGTAGTTCCAGAACCAGTATCAAAACTCGCTGAACTACCCGAACTACTATAACCTGAAGAGCTACTTGAGCCACCATAACTCGAAGAACTGTCCAAGCCGCCGTAACCAGAAGAATTATTAGAAAAATCTGAAGCAGTATCTATATTATCTGAACTGCTAGAAATATCAACACTTGTATTCTCTGTCGAAGTATTACTCACACTTTTTGAAGTTGCTTCTTGTGCTGTTGCTTCTTGTGCTGTTGCTTCTTGTGCTGTTGCTATTACAGCTAGTTGTTTTTCTAATTTATCTTTTCTTTTAGATTTTTTAGATGTTGCTACTTCTTCTTCTTCTTCAGCTTCTTCTTCATACCATTCATCTAAATCTTCAATAGTCTCAAATTCTTCTTCGAAGAGTTCTTCTTCTATGAAAAGAGGTTCTATAATTTCTTCAAATTCACGAATCTCTTCCAAGCTGATTTCCTCTAAATAAGGTTCTCTAGTAATGGCTTCGACAAATAAGATTTCTTCTAGATAAGCTTCTTCAAAAAGCTCCTCTATGAAAATATCTTCGTAAACTTCTTCTATAAAGGTTTCCTCGATTGCTTCAAAGAAAATCTCCTCGTAAAAAGTTTCTGTAAATATCTCCTCATAAATTTCTTCATAAAAGATTTCTTCGTAAAGCTCCTCATAAATCTCTTCATAAGTTTCAGTAAAGATTTCTTCGTAGGCTTCAAAGTAAACTTCTTCATAAAGCTCCTCATAAAAAACTTCTTCGTAAAAGTATTCTTCTTCATAGAAGTATTCTTCTTCATAGAAGTATTCTTCTTCGTAGTAGTAATCGTCGGTATAATAATCATCATACCCATAGTCCATGGTATAATCATCATATCCGTAATAGACTGTTTCATATGTATATCCTGCACAACCTGTATCGTATTGTGGATTTTGATCACACTCTTGGTTATAATAAGCATCATCATATCCTGTACACTCACTAGAGTAAAGAGTAGATAAAACGCATTGTTGTATTAAATAAGCTGCTTCATACCCCGTACACTCGGAATCATATAAAGCGCTAATATTGCATTGTTGGGCTAAGTAAGCTGCCGCGTAACCTGCACAACCTGTATTATTTAAGGGGCTTGTACAATCCAGAGCATTACCAGAACCTAAACCATACAAAGAGCCACCACTTTCTAATAAAGTATTCACCGCATTACTGCTAGAATTCCAATCATAGTTAACACAAGTTCCAGCTATATTGGTAGTCCCTGTACTGCACTCGTCAAAGAAATGATAAGTATAAATATCTGAAGTTGTTGGACCTTGCTCTCCGATAAGTACATCATGTTGAATAATATCCAATTCGCCATATCTATATTCAAATGTATTGTTAGGATATAACCAGACTTCAAAGCTGTTATCAGAATTATCACGATAGTATTCCCGCATTTTATACCAGCCAAAAATGGTGTAATCATCAAAGGCTTTGGCTTTCATAGCTGAACCATTATCTTGTATTAGATCAGTCCAGAATGGAAATAAAGTATTAGCGTATTGTGGTAGTGGGTCGGGGGTGTAATCCCCACAATAACTCCCTGTCAGGTTAAAATGCAGACAACCATTGGTAGCCATTCTCGCTTGAGTAAAGTCATTACCATAAAAGGTAAAAGTAAAGCCTAAGTCAAAGGCTGCCGATACTGAATCGTCATTTGAGCCTAGCCCTGTTACCCCTGATGAATTAGTTTGTAAATCGTATAAGGGTTGGTTGGCTTCAAAAATATAAGTTGCATTTACTGAAACTGCAAAAAATAATAAAATTAAGTATTTGATTCTGCCCATTGTTTCTTACAAGTCTTTTTACTTTGCCACTTACCAGCATGTTCAGTACCTTCTGGCCACCTAGTATCTTTACACTCTTTCATAAAATTACTATAACGTACTTTTTCTTTCTTTTGTGCTTTCTTATTATCTGCTTTAAGTTTCGCTTTGTACGCTTTGTAGTCAGGTCTTTTTTCTGCATTCTCTTTCCAAGAACTAGTAGCAGCTGCACTTATATCACCCATATAAGGACAAGGTGTTCCAGCCATTTCCATTGCTTGGAATACTCTCGTATCCTGACAAAGTAATGCGACTGCTGCTACTTTCATACCCATGTCATAGATATATTTAGAAAGTTTTAATCTTTCGCAATTTTCATCTACTACAGTTCTACCACCCGATAATCCAAAGATTTGTCCTTGGAATGCTCCGCTTCTACCAGTTGTACATAAGTCTTGTGAATAAGACATAATGCTTGGCGCGATAGCTGAAGCTGGTGGAGCTTCTTGTTTAATATTTTGTTCAATTCTTTGTACTGAACTAGACTCATTAATATTTCTATTAGTATTGTCTGAAATAGATTGACTTTGATTATAATTTTGATTAGTATTATCTGTCTCAACTTTTGAATCTGAAGTAGAAGTATTTGTATTAGTATTATTACTAGTATTAGTATTATTGTTTGTATTACTACTTGTAGAATTAACTGTTGAATCTGACGTATTTACATTAGTATTCGTGTTATTGTTAGTGTTTGTTGAAGTACTTGTATTAACATTAGTATTAGCATTGGTATTTGTTGCATTGCTAGTACTAGTATTAACATTAGTATTAGCATTGGTACTAGTGTTTGTGTTTGTATTCGCGTTAGTATTTGTTGCAGTACTAGTGTTTACATTAGTGTTTGCGTTAGTACTAGTATTAGTGTTTGTGTTCGCGTTAGTGTTTGTATTTGTGTTAGTATTCGCGTTAGTATTTACGTTGGTATTAGTATTTGTGTTGGTATTTGTATTCGCATTTGTATTAGTGTTGGTGTTTGTATTCGCATTTGTATTGGTGTTTGTGTTAGTATTGGTGTTTGTGTTAGTTGCGGTACTAGTATTAGTGTTAGTATTCGCGTTAGTATTTGTTGCGGTACTAGTATTAGTGTTAGTATTGGTGTTTGTGTTAGTATTCGTGTTAGTATTGGTTGCAGTAGTAGTAGTTACTAATGAATTCTGCTCGCAAAATTCATCTCCCGCAGTACAGTCTCCTGTTTGGTCTGCTTTTGAAGGTACGGATATAGCTAATATTAACAGCACAAGAAGCGCATAAGTTTTCTCCCATCTCATATTAGTCTCTTTGATAGACTCTACCTTAAGGTGAGTCTCTTTTCCATTTATAATGAAGTATTATGTGGTTCTGATGCCATATAATAAGATCCATAATACAATGAACCAAAAAATGACCTCAAATTTGGGGTTATAAATTCTCATTTAATTCTCAGATTTTAATAACTTGTCCATTAATTTCCCGTAATTACCTTGACCAAAAGGTAATTCTGAATTAATTTGAACATTGTTTTGTGTTTTAATTCTGCCTACCCTATACTTATCTATTTCTGTCTGGGCTTTTATTTCGTCCATTCTCATTTTATGAGCT
>Ga0080013_1004296_pt1 | contig 14131 bp, 8 predicted proteins | sample ETNvirenome_6_85_FD_69236 | JGI IMG/M metagenome (GOLD analysis project Ga0080013, IMG submission 69236) | Marine viral communities from the Pacific Ocean - ETNP_6_85 (SPADES assembly) (version 2) | ecosystem: Environmental > Aquatic > Marine > Oceanic | place: Pacific Ocean | collected 2013-06-19
GTTTGCGGAGACTCTTGGCTTTGTCGGATGTGCCGGGAACGATTCGCAGAAGATTATCCTGGAGTGCCTTGAACCACTCTTCTGGGTTGGTCGCCGCCTCTTTCAGTGACTCGTCCAGGTACTTCGTGAGTTCCTTGATGACATCGCTGGCTGCAGCCTTCGCCTTTTTCGTTGATGGCTTACCAAACGACTTTGCTTTGATGAGTTTGGTAGCAGAGGCGATGTTCTTCGCAATCTTCGGGCGAAGCGAAATAGCTCTTGCCGCAGCGGGGTCGGCTGCGATTTCTCGTCGAATCTCCGAGAGCTTATCGAGCACTGTGTGCGTATCGAATCGATCACTACGACTCACACTCGCGATACCGGTTTTTGGGTCCGTAAACGATTCGAGACGATAACTCGGATGGAGTGACAGCTTATGTGCGCCTGCCTCCCCGAAGAGCTTCTGGGCCAAGTCCAAGTCGATCATGTCGGGATGTTCTTTTGCCAGCCGCTCAGCCGCCATCGCATCAACCCGGTCAAGCCACTCAGCCAATGGGCGGAAGTCTTTATAGAGAGTTGCTTCAGCCTGGGCAGCATCAGTAAACCGGCTTTCGCCTCGTGCGGCTGCAATCTCATCCAGTAGATTCAACGCTTCTTTTGGTATCTTGCGGGTTCCCTTCAGCAGCTTGGCTACACCGGCTGCACCGAACAGCAAGTCAGGGAAGAAGATTGTGGCTACCAAACCACCACCACGGGCGAGTATCTCTGTTGCGAGGTCGGCATCTTCGGGTACGGCATACTCGGATGCCTCAAAGAAGTGGCGTCGACCGGCGATGCCTTCTGCGACAGCTTCCCAACTGAACTCACCTGCCGTTGCGATACCTGCAACACCAGCTTGAATGAAGTCTACTGCTTCAAGTACATACTGCAGTGACCCTTCTTGACGGGCAACAATCTGCCCCTTGTTGTTCAACCCGACGATTTCTACAGTCGGCTTCATCGCCTCCATGACACCCATCGGCTTGCCAGGATCCAGCTCTTCGGGAAGGAATACCGGAGCCGTCCATAGACCTACAGTCTTGAACGCAGCGATCTCTTTGAGAGCCTCCCGCTTCAACTCGTATACTTGCTCGTGGTAGTCTTCGGCACCCATGCTTAGCCGCTTCTTCTTGGCCAACTTTTCGGTGCGTTTCTTGACGTAGTCCTTGTAGCCAAGCTCTCGCGAACCATAGATATCGAGCATACTCGCTATCTCGGCATCGTTAATCAACGTTTTTACAAAGGCATCGTAGTAGGTATACGCAGCTTCTTTTGGTTGAATGACCTCTTCTGCATCTTTTACATCGGTACCAAAAGCGTCAGCTTTCAGCTTTGAACGATAAATCTCCACACGTTTCGACTCGAACGGATGAAAGGTTTCCACCTCGAACGCCTTGATACCTTGTGCGATAGACTCTGCGACGACACCATCGGAACTCCTCCCCTTCCTTGCCACCTCGTCCGTGATGTAGTCAATGTTAAGACCCTGAACTTCTGCCTCTTTCCGATAATCATCGAGGCTCATACCCAAGGATGTAGCGTGGCCTTCCAGGATTTTGTGGACTGATTTAGGTTTGAGCGCCTCGACATCGAGGTCATACGCAGCCGTTGCCGTCGCAATCTCGGGTTTGCTCAGCACCTTGACCCGTTCCTGCTCTATCTTCTTCATCCATTCAGCCGGTGCCAAGTCTGGTCTCGAATGGGGTTTGGCTACTGGGGATGTAGTGGGCGTTCTGGTTGGAACGGGTGCCGACTCTTCGACCTCCCAGAGTTGTTGTTCTGGTTGAGCGGCTCTTTGTGCGAAATGACTATCCCCCAAAAGGCTCAATTCTTTGTCAACCGCAGCTTGATCAGCGCCACCACGTAACCTGCGGTCGATGTATTTCTGCTTGGCTTCTTCTGGGGTCATACCCTACGTCTCCTACTTTTTGGCTGCGTTAGCTGCGGCTTGGCGTATATTCCCCGCACCGAGAGTGACATCTCGGATACGTCCCATTTGCTCAATAAGCTCTCTCTGCGCTTCGATTTGCCGATCCAGCTCTTCGACTCCCTTTTGGTATATTTTCTTTGTCGTTAATGCCTTGTCAAACCTTTCCTTCCCTCCAGGCATTGAAGATCCGGTGCGTGCGGGGAGATCTACGCCGTACTTCGTATCTAAGATTCTTTGTTGATTGGACTGATCTCGTGTCAAATCAACCAAAACTTGAGTCTCGTTCTTAATGGCATCATTGATACGGGTAAGCGCCACTGCGTGGTCAGCTTGTGGGGGTAACGGCGGGGCTGTCAGTTCAGGACCCGCAACAGTTCCACCCCAAGGAGCTACGTGCTGCCCACTGCGACCCTTAGCCAAAGGCTTTGGTGCCCCATGATCATACCACTTTCGGGGTTTTGCGCCTGACCCAGTTGATCCGAGTACTGTGGGTGCGCGGCCCGATACAATTGGTCTTAGTTTACTGATTCGGCCCTGTACTTCGTTTCGACTACTTTCGAGTTGGCCCAGCATGATCTCAGCGTTCATCCGCGTAGTGTAGTCATTCTTCTTTGCAGCATTATCTCTACGCTCTGTTTGCTCGGCAATCTTCGCGTCCCAACCAGATAGTTCTTCCGATAGACGGCTCAACTCAACTTCACGTTGCACCGCAGCTTCTCGCGCAGCGGGAGTAATCGCCGCCAACTCTGCTTTAGGAATCACACCCGGCAGACCGGAATCGACTGACGACATAGTGGGCTTTGCTGGCTTCGGCGCTTCTTCTACCACAGCCTCTTCTGCTGCTGCATCTGCTTCAGCCTCGGCGTCGGCTGTGCGGGCGTCGGCTTTGCGCCGCCTTTGCCTTGCAGCGGCGGCATCGAGCGCACCGGTCGGAGGGGGTTCAGAGGTCTCCACTTCCGCTTCCGTCGCATCAGCATCCGCTTCAGGGATCTCGGCAGGTGCCTGTGGATGTGATTTTCCTGTTTGCGCGTTACGCATGAACAGCCTCCTTATCCTCTTCAACTTCTTCTTTCGGAGGCTTCGGAGGCTTCTTACCTACGGCATCAGACGCAGTTGGTACGAACTCTTCACCCTGTTCTTTGGGTTTCTTGAACCGACTCAGAAGAGTCGTTGCAGCTTTCTGCGCCTTACTGTCACGACGAGGTAGTGCTTCCGCGGACGGAGCTTCGGTCACAGTGGATAGAGCTTTCTTCGAAGGTAGCTTACCTTTTCGAAGATCCCGAAAGTACGCCAATCGTTCTCGAAGGGACGTCTCTTCGTCTAACTGAGCTTGATCTTCTTCCTTCGGAGCCTCATCAACGGCAACAGGTGACACTTCTGCGGGAACTTCTCCTGACAATCCCCTAATCTGTTCGAGACCTTCCAATCTCGTCCGAAGATCCTCGACATCAGCCTTCGTTTCATCCGTTGGTTTGGGCTTTGGTTTGGGCTTTGGTTCTGCCACGGGTTTAGTCGTTGGTTCAACTACGGGTTCAACTACGGGTTCAGCAGCATCCTCCGCCTTCCGTGCGGTGTGTGCAGCATTAACCTGCTCATCAGTCAGGGTGCCTTTCATCCAGCCACCAAACCGATAGTTTAGCTCAGATGCTGTTGGGTATACACGTTTTAGTGAAGAAGCAACCTCTGTGCCCTTTAGGTATGCCTTTGCCCCCTCCCCCGCCATGTCTGTATAAAAGTCATAGTCGGCTACGTTTCCACCACGCGCTTCTATGTACATCCCTATTAGTCCAAAGTTGGAGCCTCGCGCCTCCGGTTTGACCCTTGCTTCTTCTTCTTTTCTTTCGGCTGCTGCTGCTAACGAAGCCTCAATTTCTGCATCTGATACAACAGACGTTCCGAGACTCAGTTCTTTTTCCAGTTCCTCTAATCGATAGCGTTCCCTGGCGAGTTGTTCAAATTCCTCGAAACTGAAGTCAACCTGACCAAATCGATGTAAGAGAGTCTTTTTCAGATTGTGCAGCTTGGCTCGCACGTCCTCAACAGTATCTTCTGGCTCCGACTCAGAGTAGCCCGTGCCTTCAATTTCTTCTTGTGTTTGTGGAGATTCACCAGCAGCCCTTACATCACGCTCGGCTTCCGCTTCTGCAGCCGCTTCTGCAGCCGCAGCCTCAACTTCCTCTGACACATCAGATGTTCCGAGACGATCTTCGTCTACGTCTTCGTCTACGGCTGCTGCCCCCGCCGCTCGTTTGGCTTCTGCGTCCCGTTGTGCCTGGACGTCAGCGCGAGTTTTGGCTGTCGCTGCATCTGTGTCTTCGATTGTTTGAAGCGCACCAGCCGCCTCTTCTCTGTCTTCAGCGGCTTCTCCCGGCGGCAACTGTTGAAGCTGCTGCTGCAGATGTTCACCACCGAATTTCTCTGCATATATCGCCATCGTATGAAGTTTAGTGAGCTTCCCATCGATGACTCGCATCTCCTCTTCGACCCTGGCCCTCTCTTCGGAGGATTGACCTCCCACCAATAACCAGGCACGCAAGTCCTCCTTTCGCCGCACCAACTCGTCGGTCGTCGCATCAAACTTGGTCCACAGTTCAGGATTCTCGGATAGCTTGTTAATGTAATCCTGCATTTTCGCAGACAGTTCACCCCAAGGTTTCACGTCGAAAGCGCCTACGACTTTAGACGGCAAAGGTCCAGGTACACCGGCTCGCGTCGTCGCGATGGCTGCTTCTCTCTCGGCTTTCCCCGCAACCCTGCCGGTAGCCCTCGCGTATCGACGCGCCCCACGACGCTCTTCTCTGGCAGCTTGCATCTCTTCAGGTGTGACAGCCGCTCGATCTTCTCGGCGAGCTTTTCGAAGCTCGGCCACCTTGGTACGTTCTTGCTCCGCGAAGTAGGCTGCCCTTTCTGCGTCTTTTCGAGCCGCTTCAGCAACCGCAGGAGCTTCTTCGGCAGCACGGGCGATTTCAGCTTGTCGCTGCGCTCGTCGCTGCTCTACACGCTCTTTGAGGGGCAGGGCTTCTCCCGGACCAAGTGTGCGTGCCAAGATACCGGCTTCGATCTTGTCCCAGATATTATAGGCACGCCGACCCATATCAACCCGCGTAACGCCCATAACAGTTGACTTAGAATAACCTTCTGGAGCTTCCCCTGTACCCAAGGCAATCTCGCGTGCCTTCGCTTCGCTTCGCATACCGATACGTCGATTGATCACATCGGATACCTGAGTCGTAGAGGGTGACTGCTCCACGGTGAAATCGATAATCTGATCTGGGGAAAAATCTTCGAGACCGTGACTGTTCCAGGCACTGATCGTCCCATTACCCTTTTTCAGCATTGTGTTTGCGTGGTAGATTTTCCGCTGCCGGTACGTCTCAATCCCCGGAACCTGACTTAAATCAAGCTCAGCGATGTCATCCGTAAACGTGACATTAGGAATCTCGTCAAAGTCAAGCACGTCACTCGGCTCACGTTGGTAGATATCACCAAAAGCGACACCGCCACCCACGGGTGCCTTCCATAAGTCGTCTACTGTGATGTACCGTTCAGCAATGGGATCGAGTTCCTCACCGTCTTCCCCAAAAACAGACCTTCCCTTTATTGCCGGATCCCAGCCATACTCATCGACTGCTGCGTCTGCGTCTACCGAAGCCCTCTCGGCCTCATCAACTGAGACCCACTCTTCTGTTTCGTCGTCGTGGCGGTAAACATTGACAACGTTACCTTGGCTGTCTCGTTCCTGGACATAAGAGGTTGTAACTTCCGCACCGGCATCATCTACTGTGCTCCTTATAAACATAAAGACTTTGGGTGTACGTGCCGCTTCTATCTCGCGAACTTGTTTTTCATCGAATAGAAACATCGACCCGTCATCTTGCACAGTGTAGGCAAACCGACCATCCGACAACCGCATTCCTTCAGCGTTCTCGGGAGTGGCGTTGACTCGGAGTGAGATGTACTCATCTGTTTGACCGCGAGTAAAGGTGAATGGGCCGTACCGATTGGGGTGCTTTAGCTGGTATTGATACCGCAGAATCGCTTTGAGGTCATCTTTACCTTCGGCGTAGTCAACGAGATCATGGCCAATCACGTTGCCTTCAGAATCTTTGATCTCTGTAGAGACTGCCTTGCCCAGATTGTCGAAGCCATTGTCTTCGGCCCATGCCAAGAACGAAGGGTTAGATAAGATTTTCCCCTTCTGCTCGCGAAAACTCAGAGCCTCGGCACCCTGTAGCTCCGACCAAATTTGGGTCGCCTCCTGTTCGATGCCTTCGTAGTATTCATCCTGTTCGAGTTGCTGTTCAATCTGTTCGCGTGCTTCCTCTGGTGATACCCCTGATGCCTGCGCCATTTTAAGTCGTACACTCCGCATCTGTCGGGCGACTGTCCCCGCCTCTTCCATATCAACGATTGCATTGGGATCTTCTAAGTATCGACTTACGAGAGCCTCTACATATTTATTCTGGATTTTAAGATCTTGGTCAAGTGTAACCTGATGCATTCTGACTTCGGCGGCACGTTCCTGTGCTCTTTTGGCCAAAAAGTAGCCATCTTGACCAGTCTCGGTGAACACCTCATCAATTTCACCAAAAGCGTTTGCCGCAGACGCCAGCATTTGGGGGGCAGCTAAAGACATCGTATTCATTTCAGGGTCATCGATGTAACTACCAAGCAGCACATTGTAAGCTGCTCTTGCTGCCTCGGCACCACCACCACCCACTGAGGCGTATTTTTTTTCAGCCTCCGAGAACGCTACTTCATTAAAGGCACGGCCCGCGTCTATCAGGTTACTCTGCGCACGACGGATGCTGTCATACTCTTTTTGTATGATGGAGGCAGCAGCCCTACGATCCATCCCTTCAATACCCTTCATCTTCGCTTCAAAATCAGACAGACTCGCATGGTATCTAATCTGCTGGTCCATCATCTTCATTCGTTCGACGGACTGCTGCTTCGTGGTGCTTTTGCGGTAGTCACCCATCAAGCCTCTCAGATGACGGTGTGTCCGATACAGCTCTTTACGCTCGTCTTTTGTGTACTCCCGCTCAGTATCCACCACATTATTGACGACGTTAATCGCCTCATACAAACTTGAAATAAAAGCCATCTGCTACTCCTATCACCCTTTGCGGCCAAGATTAAGACCGCTCGAAACATTCGCCGGGGCAGCCGCGATACTCGCCCCACCACTACCTAAAGTGGCTGATACACCTTTTTGAAGAGCTTCAGCCTTCTTCTGCGTCCGACCCAACTCTTCAAGCCGTCGAGTTTCGATCAGGGCAAGGGCTTGAGCTTGGTCTCCAGCAATCCTACCTTGCTCCCCTTCAAGATGCGCTTGACTCGCAGCGTCAATAGCAGCTTGGGATTGAGTAGCTCCTTCAGCCAGTTCTTTCACCAAAGCAGTTTGCTGTTCTCCCACGAGACCCGACCGACCGAATCCGCCAGTAGCTGCCGCTTCCCGCCTCAAACCTTTTCTGGCCCCCTTCGCCGCTGCCTGAATCCCACGGACGGCTTCGGCTAACATCTTTCTTCGTACTTCCGGTTTGAATCCTTCGGCTTTCTCTTTGAGTACCTTACTCTGCGCCTCGAGGTAGTCATCGGTGCCGTACTTTTCGTCGAACTTCCTTGAAGCCCGTTGCTCAAGGTACGTGGGCAGAGACTCCATCGCATAGGTTCCGCCTCCAATAAGTGCTGCTGTTGCAACTGGTCCAGCCATCTCACCCTCCGTAATTAAACATATCCCGTGGCGTCATCCTAAGACTACAACAATGACATGACTCGGCTATTACAAATTCCAAAAGAGATACGATCAGTGAGGTGCGCTTCGTATGGACCGAACGCCCATAGACCCCCCGCCGCATCGTCCACTTCCGTTGAACTCGCATCCCCTACGTTAATCAAGTCTTCTTTGCGATCAGCATACTCCAGATACATACGCACATGAACCTCATGCCACCCAGGAGTTGGGGATGATAGCATGTGAGATTGGTCCCAAATAACACTATTGCGTGCCTGTCGATTTTTAACATTCGTTGTGGTGTAGGCTCCACCCGTTACGGTGTTTAACACCGCCGATTCTGGAACTCTCCGAAAAGTATGCGGAAGGCTGGTCTCTGTGTACCCACCCGACCCATCTGGCCCTCGATGATATGCCATCAATACCATATCAGCGTTTTCACCGGTATGGTCAGCCGGTCCTGACGCACTCGCATCTTCAAGACGCCAGCGCCACGGGGATACGAACAGCGACCACTGCCACCATACAAGTGTGGGGGAGTGTGGTAGGTAGATACGCACAGACGTACCCGCAACGGGTACAAAGTTGACAGCATCCGTGACACTACCCGCAGCACTATTACTGGAAACGGTTTCAGAGTTGTAATCCAACGCCTCCAGCTTCCAGTCGGCACGGACTCGAACGGCAGCTTCTGGCGCTACATGTTGTGCGTTGACCGTAAAATCAGATGCCAAGTTGGTATCATCCAACCCCCCATTCGACACCGACATGATCCCCTCGTTGAGATCGGTTGAGAAGATGTTCTTGTTATGGCCATCCGTATCGAGAGTATCACCATCGGTATAGGTCAAAGACTTATTGATTATCGACATATCGGACTCCTACGCGGGCAACTTCAGAATCATTAAATGGCCCTGTTTCCATGTAACCTCGGTGTAATCATCAGATGAATTTGGATGCCCCACAACTGATACATATACACCTATGTGATCAATATCAGAAGCCCAAAAAGACTCTCTTACATCGATCCACCAGAGCAGGGGTATATCCATATTCTCGTGTATATTGCCCACATCTCCGGTGGCGCTGTTTGACATTGTTTGGTGATGACTCACGAAGCAGATGGTGCTCTTAATGATGGTAGGCTCACTGCTGGTACTGAGTTTGTACCCCAAGGCAAATGCCGCAAACACCGCAGGTTCCGCATGATTGGTGTCGGCTGCGGCCGCTCCGCCCGAGAACGCGAATATCTTTTCCACATTCGGACAGCGCACGTTTGCCTGAATGACAAAGAAACTTGGTCTCTGTGTCGCATCGAATGCAGCCGCATGTGTATTGTCGGAACGGAGAAGTGTACTCGGGTCGGTCATCGATGTACTATCATGCAAAATGGTCCAGCCCGCATCACCGGTTGTCGCTGACGCGATTGTATCAGTAAGCAGAAATCCTGGGTACTCGTTATTGGTCGTTACATAGCTACCCGGCTCGAACTCTACTTGGCACCAGTCCATTACAGCCGAGGGAAGTTGATTGCTATTGAACACCCCTCGACCCAGCGCATCCGAATCAATCTCGTTGTAAGCATCACGGAGCTTATCAACACAGTTGGTTCCCAATGATGCCGCATTGATCGTGTCCTCTGCATCAAATGTTTTGATGTCGACGGCGGCACCGGAAGATGTCACTGTAGGATTCGACGGGATCTCAAGTACCAATAGCTTGCGGTTGAAGACTGTGACGTAATCATCGATGACCTCAAACCCGCCCCCCGCGAGAACTTTGCTGAACCAAAGTAAGATGCGGTAACCCTCCGTTCCCAAACGACGACACACAAGCTCTACTGTATGCGTCCCCGCTGTTACCGGAACAGCGCAACCGATACGAATGGGGGCTGCCGGGGCACCTACCGCAGCCGCAGGAGGCACCTTAATCGTCGAGGGTCCAGGTATTGCAAACCCGCCCCCCTCGGCTTTTACCGATGATGACGAGAGTTCTTTCTCATTCTCCCATTGAGCAGGCATATACGACTGCGCTTGGGCATCATACATCCCTGTAATTGTGTGCTCGATGATACGACCGTCTACACGAATAGCAAACTGAACACGAGCACCACCTTCTTCGTAACCAATGTGGTAGCCGCCGTTTGTCGCATCAAATCCGTATTCCAGCCAAATGTAGTTCAGCCAACCTGTAATCCACAATACGGCTTGATCCGTTGTGAGCGTGATTGACATCGCGTCACCGGGACCCTCAATGAGCTGCCATTCGGTATCTGTGGCCATCGTAAACGACCCATCAGTAAACGCACTGCTGCCGTCATCGGAATTATTGGGCATCGTCCATGATGTGCTCGCCCTGCCGAATCGAGGGTTCGCTGTCTGTTCCACGTAATGCGGAATGATATATGTACCTGTACCCCGTGTATACGACCCATCCGCATCGAAGTTGTGAGGATTCAACCGACCGCTGTAGTTCTCCGCCGCCGGGACCACATCCTGATTGAGTTCTACGGGGTCGAGTATGTCCCTGCCCCGCAGTCGCCTTTTCGGAAAAATATAGCTCATACGTCACCGCGTTGAGGAATGCGCCCTCGAACTTGACCAAGAGTCGCAACAGTTATGTCGAAAGCAAAAGACACCAGATGGATACGCTTCGGATACGTTGATTTAATCTGAAAGGCCCATGTGAATGCGTTCTCAAGCCCCACCGGGAGTTGCCTCCAGAACAGTCGTGGGTCATGAGCCGAAGCCTCGGCAAGCTCAGCAGAACCGGCGATGTCCTCGATGATGTCCGAACCGTCATCAGGACCCACAGCCAATGCATCAGACATCGTCACAATAGGTTTCCAGGACCCATTCCGATAGAACGTGACCTCAAACGTACCGTCCCAGGCATCCAGCATACCAAGATATAAAGTACGGATGTTCACTGGCGTCATACTGTTGGCATCCGCTGAAATCCAGCCCGACCGATAAACGTAGTCTCGAGCCGGGGGTACGAAGTTGCGGGTCTCGTGGTCCATCACGAATACGAAGTTGTGAGCCTCTGCCGTAGTGACGGTATCAATATTCTCGTACAGGTAATTTGAGGGCGCGTTAAAATCGCTCATTGGTTGTCACCTCGATTCGAGGTCTTGGTAGAGGCTCTGCCTGTAAGCGCGGCGCTTTTGGTGTCCGTGTCCTCCGCCAATTTAAGGTTACCGGCAGCGTCTTCAATCACCTTCTGTACCGTTGTTACACCCCCCTCTGCAGTAAAGATTGGTGCGTCTGTCTCTGCCACAGTCACGGTACCATCGACACTCTGGTAGGCTACAGGAGCGTCACCAATCGCCAATAGATATTGCCTCCAGTCATCAGTGACGCACATATCAGCAATATGAATACCCAAAACCTGCCGTCGCCATGACGTCCCGTCAAACGTCAAGATGAGTTGGTTTGTACTCCTTCCAGCAGGAGCCAAGGCACAGCGATACTCTTGGCTTGTTGGGTCGAATGCCGCCACAGCCATACGCATTCGGCTGCGATTGATTCCATCACGAATAGTACGGTGAATGGGGGCACTGATATGCGTAATGCTTGTACCCTGCATCCCGTAGAACCCATCTCGACTCAACCAGACCAACATCCCGCCAGGTAATGATTGAATTGAACGAGGTGCCGTGCAACCAATTCCTTGTGCCAATGCAACCGGAGCACTAAAAGCGGAGATGTCGTAGACACTGTTCTCAGTGAACGCGAGCAGCCTACCGCCATGCGAAGCGACCGCAGTAACCTCCGCCCCGCCGCTATCGGGGTACACCCATTCGGTTGCGGGGAACGTGCCGGGGAACCCTGGTTCGCTGCGGCGGATGCGTCCTTCATCCCCTACGATATTGGCAATGACCAAGCAACCTTGATGGGCGCACATCGTCCTGAATACAGGGACAGGTACGTTTTGGGTAGTCTCTGGACCAAGCGCAGCATCTGGCATATTATCTGGGTAAGGTGCTGCTATAGCCCCCCCAAGTCGTGTCAAGAACCGTGGCTTGGTGCTTACACGTCGAGCATCGGGTGTTCGATGCAGCAGAATCGCGACAGCGTGATCAGGTGCGTTTCCTGTGTTGTGGACATAGAACTGTTTGCATAAGTCGGACAACGCCCCCGACGTCATGCCCGGAATCGCTACAGCGTCGTGTGTGCGTAGATTCGCGCCGACACTTTTAGTCGACAACGCTGAGAGGTTGCCGTGAACATCTTCCCACTGCGCGTAGTAGTACCACGAGCCAGCCAATACAGATGCCGTTTCACCGTTGAGAACATCTCCGACGCTACCGATTTCACCGGGCCATGAATAGCCCGACTGATTGGGGAACCTCGTTGCTCTATCAACAAGCGGTGGCATCTCGGGACCATCTACCGAAGGTGCTCCTGGTGTGCTGTTAAACCCCAAAGGAACAGCCATGCCGTCATGTGTGATCGCTTGGGCTTGATCAATGCCGTTGGTCCAGATGATCTTATTCTGCAGCACCACAAACTGGTCGGGGTAACGGGGACGGGTATCATCCGTCAGACCCGTAACGAGGTCCTCCCATGACCGGTTCCAACCCGCATGTCTCGAGAGGACTGTACCCTTACGCTTCAACAGCGTGTCTACAAGCCCGCCCAACAACCCCGCATGGAATATGCCATGGGGGTTGCCGACATAGGTTGACGGGAGCGGAGATTCTCTTGGAGGCTCATAGAGCGTCGGGCCGACAACAGACCGAAGCGTCCCTTCAGGTGTTTGTTCGAAGTTCTTTATCCGAAACGCCAAGACGTTCGCGGAGTAGATCCGCTGCGCTTCACCCGGAGGGATGATGAGTTCAATAAGTTGTTGGTCTTTCGGACCTCCCATGCTCGGCTACTCCTTACTATTACACTGCTGCGGGGACTGCTGACTTCGACGCGGCTACCTTCTTTGCACTACGCTTAGCCTTCTTGACGAATGTGTTTGCTTCGTCGCTCCACTCCGTCCCTGGCGGGACCCAGTTGCTGCTGGTGTCGTCAAAAACCCAACCTTTGGGTCGCCAATCATGAACACCACGATGCTCTTTGTCCGAAGAGATGAACTCGGCACCGTTGCGCGTAAACAAAACTGCTTGCCAGTTTTCGCCGTCAGGGCTGTTGTTGATGATGGACAACACAGCCGCTTCTTCGTTGCGACCATTGAGATTCTTTCGTTCCATCGCGTCACCCACTTCTGGGCGAGGTAAAGCAAAAATAGCCATTATGCACTCCTTATATAGTTGCACCAGCAGCATAACATGGGGTCATTCGTTGGCGAAGGTACCGAACCTGCCGTAGGGGCGAGTCCCGCCAATCGGCACGGCTTCGACAGCCTTGCCAGGATTGGCGTATTTCAGTCGATACCGTTGAGCAAGTTGTTGATAGCGTCGAAGATGCTCTTGTGCGCTGCCTTGGTCAACACCATCCATCAAGCTGAGATAATACAGAGAAAGTTCAATCAATGTAGAGATTGCATCCCGTTGAATCGGTGCAGTATCTTGGTCATCGAGAAACTTACGTGGCAACCTCAACACCCGCAAATCCAACTCATAGCGTGCATCTGGATGCGGATACAGTTTATACGCATAGTAGCCTGTCGAGTGCATCAAGGGTCTGTAGTAGTCGGGTATGACTGACCCATCCCACGTATACACCGCTGTGGGTGACGTGTCGGCAGGATTGATTTCAGCGAGCATGTAGTACCGACCATCAGTCTCTACATTGTCGTACTCACCAGGACTGCCCACCTCAACAGAGTCTCGGGCAACGTAGAAGCGAATACGGAATCCTGAACGACCCTCACGGGTGGTGCCCGATACATTGAACTTCTGCATCGCCATGATGTCGGTGGCGCGTATCTGAATCGAACTGGTATTCGTAGCCTGTGTTGTCTCGTAAGAGACTTCGGGACTCGGTGCCGATTCCCACATGGGGTCACGGTTGTTACCAGGACTGTCTTGCCACTCGTCGTCGCGATAGCCCCACACATAGGTGTAGCAAAACCGAAACGATCCCTTGAACTCAGGTCCCGTCCAGCCAGAAGCAGCCGTAGAAGCCGAAGACAGTACATCTTCTTGAGAAGCTGAACTTTGAGAAGTATCTGTGGTTGTTGGTGCCGCTGTCGGCGCAGGCACTTGGAAATGACGTCCCCGCCACATGCGGTAAGGTCGACCCGACGACTCGCCACGGAAATCAATCATGTCTTGGCGCTGAGCGCCCCCGGTGTCAATGGCCCAAATCTGTCGGCGCGTTTCATCCCAGATACGTGCGGGTTCGAGTACCCGCATCACATCATCACGCACAAAGAACTCTGGTTGATGAATACGGAAGTCCATCAATGTATCTGAAGCGTTCTTCCAAGGTCGGTCGAGACTGACGTAATACTGATTTTCTACTCTTACCTCAGACCACCAGTTGCGGCTC
>Ga0080013_1004297_pt1 | contig 14130 bp, 21 predicted proteins | sample ETNvirenome_6_85_FD_69236 | JGI IMG/M metagenome (GOLD analysis project Ga0080013, IMG submission 69236) | Marine viral communities from the Pacific Ocean - ETNP_6_85 (SPADES assembly) (version 2) | ecosystem: Environmental > Aquatic > Marine > Oceanic | place: Pacific Ocean | collected 2013-06-19
CCTGACAATCAAGTCAATAAAGAAGGACTCGGACGAGACCAACAACGTGATTCACAAGGGAATCGCGAAGCGTTATTTCTCCAAGGCGTTCACTGTTGCTGATGATGTTGAGGTGAAGGGGGCAGAGCTGAAAGACGGTCTGTTAAAAATCACACTGGAGCGCATTCTTCCGGAAGGAAAGAAGGCCAGATCAATAAAGATTGATTAAATCCAAGTAATAAGTTCTTCACCGCTGATTTCTTTAGCGATGTTGACTTTGTTCCGAAGGGATCGTATGATTTTTACATCGACGGTCCCTTTCGCCACTAGGTCTATGTAAAGGACCTTGTTCATCTGTCCTATTCTATGGGCACGATCCTCTGATTGTATTCTTTTCTCCAGATCATAATTATTTGAATAGTATATGACAGTGCTCGCTGCCGTGAGCGTGATTCCATACCCACCCGTCTGCGTGTTCCCAATAAAGAAACGCACGGGAGAATTAGGGTCTTGAAAATCATTAATGCATTTCTGCCTGTCCTTGGCCAACGTCGCGCCGTAGTAGGTGCAGTATGAATCCTCCCCGAATTCCTTTTCAACCGCTTTTTTAATCTGGTTAATGTCATAGATGTAATTGGCCCATATGATCACCTTTCCTGAATTCTCCCCGAGAATCTGCACGAGCTCATCGAGGCGATTGCTTTTAATGTCAATGATGTCATGACTGTCCGTGGCCATGTGGCCGCAGGTAATTTGATGAAGCCTTATCAATTGCGTCAGAACGTTGAACGCCGTGGCCGAAGAGCCATTAAGAGTGGCTAAGGCATTTTCTTTCATTTGAGCATAAGCATTTTTCTGCTCATCCGTTAATTCGACGTAACGCTTTACATATACCTTATCCGGCAGGTCCAGGCAGTCTTTCTTGAGTATGCGGTAGGAATGAGGCGATACCAGTTCCCCTAGTTCCTTTAAGTTCTTGAATTTAAGTATCTTTTGATAAGTATGAGTTCCTCCAGCCGCATTGGCTGTGATAATGACAGCGTAGCGTGTTCTGAATGCATAGTAGCTGGATTGTTCCAATATATAGGGATCCAGGAAATCCATCTGCGCCCACAGATCAAGTGGAGACTGTGTGACTGGGGATCCTGTTAAAATTCTTCTGTATTTTGTTTCATCACGAAGAGCGTGTATGGCCTTTGTTCTTTTTGCCTTTGGATTCTTGATTGTCGTGCTTTCATCCACGATCATCATTGACTTTCCAATTAAAAAAAGCTTGGCGAAATCCACTCCTTTCTTGGTGGAAAATGCCTCAACGTTCATGACCATGATCTTCAATTCAAAATTATTATTCATCATTGATCTTAATTCTGACATGTATTTCTGGCTTGTGGATTGCCTCCATACTACTACTTTCTTTTCAACATAGTCCGGAACATGCGTGGGAATTTCTTGGTCTGCCCAGGTCATGTACGCCCCTTTCGGAGCGACAACTAATAGTCTGTCAATTTTTCCCTGGTTATAAAGTATGCATGCATTATCCAATGCAATCTTGGTTTTGCCAGTTCCCATCTCAGCAAAGATGGCGAATGCTTCCTTGTTCCAGCATTTTTTTAAAGCATCACGTTGATGCTCATACGGCTTCGTTTTAAATTTATACATTCTTATTTCTAATGTTGACAAGCATTCTATCATAGTATATAATCCGAGTCAAGAAATAATTTAGAAGGAGAAATATGAATAAAAATTATCCACAAACTGGCGGTAAAAGACTTAAAAAAGTTACATGGTCTCCAGTTGCTTATGAAAAACATAAGCCTAAGTTTACTAAGCGTCCAAGTTCTAAACGCGTTTTAAGAAAGGTGAAAGCAGCATGATTAAGTGGCATACAGAAAAAAAAATCAGATGGCACATGGGTTTTATGCCCTTTGCAAAATTTTTCATGAGAAGACTTGTTAAAAAAATTTATAAAGATGGGTACTATGATGGAGTGGCTTTTGCAAAAGCCAAAAATCAAATCATCCGTGGACTTGGTGATATTAGAATGACGCCGTCTCAATGGATGACTGCATTACGGCTTACCGAAAAAATAGATAACGAAGGAAGAAAAATATTATTTGTGGACGGGGTTAAACTTAAATGACAGTTTACGTTTTACAAGAGATGGGAAGAAATGTTCGTTCAGCTGAAAAGTTTGGCGATTTAAAAGTTGTTCTTCCTGATAACAGGCAGATAGTTTTATCATCCGGACCTTTGGCGTTCAAGCTTCAGCAAGAACTCAAGGATTTCAACGATAATGACTACTTGCTTTTAATGGGAGACCCTGCTATAATAGCGCTTGCTGGCGCGGTTGCCAGTGATGTAAATGGAGGAAAGTTCAAAGTCCTGAAGTGGGACCGCGATGAGAAACGATACTATGATATAGAAATAGATTTGAGAGGTAGAAATGAATAATTTATTAAAACAAATGCAAGAAGATGCGGGCGCAACTGCCCCTAATAGCATGGGCAAGATTGGCGCAGTGGCGAATGACATTGCTGATACGGACAAAGAGATCAGCGATATTGAAAAAGAATTAAAAAAGAAAAAGGATTATAAAAAGCATTTATCAGAAAATGTTTTACCCAATCTCTTCGCGGAGGTTGGTCTATCAGAGTTAAAACTGGCTGATGGCAGGCTCATCAAAGTGGGAAACTACTACGGTGCGTCCATAAAGGATGATAAAAAAGAAGCTGCTTTCAATTGGTTCAGGAACAACGGGTTTGGTGATTTAATAAAGAACCAAGTCTCTTGTAGCTTTGGGAGGAATGAAGATGAGAAAGCTAGAGGATTACTATCTCACTTGAGTGATCAAGGATATCAATCCTCGCAACGTGAATGGGTCGAACCTTCCACCCTTCGCGCATTTATACGTGAGCAACATGAAGCAGGCAGTAAACTGCCTATGGACTTGTTAGGAGCTTACGTCGGACAAAAAACAACAATTAAAAACTAAAGGAGGACGGCCATATGGCACAGACTAAAGCAGTCGCGAAAGCGGCAACACTTGATCTAGCAACTCTTGCTAGTGATTCAAAGGATGCAAGTGGATTCGATAAACTTGACATATCAAGGGACATCGCCATTCCTTACATCAACATTCTTCAATCCGGAAGCCCACAAATAAATCCGTCAAAAGCGGAGTACGTAGAGGGGGCGAAAGTAGGACAATTCTATAACACTGTGTCACAGAAAGTAAGTGCCACTATAGATATTATTCCTGTTTTGTACCAACTGCGATATGTGGAATGGAAACCTCGTGAACAGGGGGGAGGATTCGTGGAAGCGCACAGCGCCGATAGCGGAATCTTGTCCCAGACAAAACGAGATGGCATGACAAGGAAGGATATATTACCTAATGGTAACTATATCGCAACCACGGCTTACCACTATGTGATGATTCTTGATAAAGACGGAAGTTATTCACAGGCTGTTATCAGCATGACTTCTACTCAGTTGAAAAAGAGCAGACGTTGGAATAGCTTGATGCTGTCTCAAAAAATCAAGGGTCCATCCGGGATGTTTACTCCACCGACTTATTCCATGATTTACAAACTCTCTACTGTTAGTGAGTCCAATGATCGAGGAAGTTGGTTCGGGTATCAAATTGAGAAAGTTGGTCAAGTTGAGGATGCGGATGTCTATAATGAATCCAAAGCATTTTCCACAGCAGCCTCAAGAGGAGATGTCGAAGCTAAACCAGTAGCAGAGGTGGAGGTCGCCAAAGAGGCGCCCACACTTCCTAACGACAAAGACGATATACCCTTTTAGGGCGTATCGTTATAGGTGGTTTAGTGGAGGAGTTCAAACTTATATTTGAAGGCTTAGACAGGGCTTATGGTCAGCACCGCTCCGAAGGGAAACGTGCTGACGGTAAGCAGGAGGGAAAGTCATACATTGAAAAAAAACTTATTACAGATGAATTGTGGAAGGCGCACCTTGCTGGCAAAGGTCCTTCTTTGGGGATCATTCCTATTAGGGCTGATAACACTTCCAAGTGGGGCTGCATTGATATTGATAGTTATCCTATTGATTATAATAAAATAATATCTTCCATAAGAAAACTTAAACTGCCCATCGTTCCTTGCCGGTCAAAGAGCGGTGGTCTCCATTTATTTATATTTTTTGTTAAACCAATCGCAGCTAAACTGGTCAGAGAAAAATTAAAAGAAATTTCAGCCAGCATAGGGTATTCCAATGCAGAACTGTTCCCCAAGCAATCAAGCATTCTCCTGGAAAAAGGAGACTTGGGAAATTTTTTAAACTTACCTTATTACAACGCCAAAAAAACCGAACGCTATGCCTACAAGGACGACGGCATAGCGGCAACTCTACAAGAATTCATAAACTTATATAAAAATTATGTCATTTCAGACATAAGTAAAATTTCCATACAAATACCACAAAAAGTAATCAAGGATGGCCCACCATGCCTTCAGCAATTATGCACACAAGGATTTCCGGAAGGGACACGAAACAACGGACTGTTTAACATTGGAGTTTATCTAAGAAAGTTTGATCCTGACAACTGGAAATCTTTATTGGAGGAGCATAACCGTGATTACATGAACCCTCCGCTTGGTGCACAGGAAGTGGTCATAGTTCAAAAACAGCTGGAGAAAAAATCTTATAACTATAGATGCAAGGAGCCGCCAATCAATGCTTATTGCAACGCCAAGCTGTGCCGAACAAGAAAGCACGGAATAGGCGGGGGAAACGGCCCGCTGGAGATAACAGGCCTGTCCAAATTAAAAACGGAACCTCCTGTATGGTTCCTGCAGGTGGGGCACACAAGACTGGAATTACAAACAGAAGAACTACAGAACCAACAAAAGTTTCAAAGGATATGCATGAATGTTTTAAACACCATGCCTCCTTTTGAAAAGCAATCATCGTGGACTGATAAGATTGATGCCTTAATGCAAAGCAAGGACATGGTCGAAATCGACGCCTCTGATGACGGCTCTGTCTCCGGTCAGTTTGAGACTTTCCTCCAGGAGTTTTGCACTGGCCGTGCGCAGGCCCTTACACGTGACGATCTTAAGTTTCATAAGCCATGGACGGAGAAGGGAAAAACCTATTTCCGGCTGAACGATCTAATGGATTTTTTGGCGAGGCATAAATTTACTGACTATAACATAGGGCAGGTTATTACTAGACTACGAGACGTTCAAACAAAAAGTTTGAAAGAAGGTGAGAAGCTGGACGATTCAGAGAGGTCCCATAGATGGAATATTAAAAAGAATTTTATTCGTGTATGGTGGGTTCCTGCGTATCAGCAACCGGACTCAAAACATGAAGTGAAAGGAGAAAAAGACGATGACATCCCATTCTAAAAGAAAATTTGGAGAGGTTAGGGAAGATGGATACAGGTTTGTAAGCATCAGATCTAATAGGTTAAAAAAAGACGGTACGTATGCTGAGGATTGGAGGAGTCCAGAATCTTTTGAAAAACATCTGCAAAACGGTAAAAAACAGAAAAAAAGAATTTATGATCTTATTAGTAGGTCAATGAATGAGGAAAAAATGAAGAAGGGATGCGCCCATTGCGGTTATAAAGGAAAGCCAGAGGCGCTGGACCATCATCATGTGGATCCTTCTAATAAAATTATCGCCGTGGCGTCCCATTGGCGGACAAGTTATAAACAATTCGAGAAGATGAAAAAAGAATGGGAAAAGTGCATTGTGTTATGCGCCAATTGCCATCGAATAGAAACAAAAAGGATTTTAAATGCCAACAAATAACATTATATACGGACCACCTGGTACAGGAAAAACACACGCGCTTCTCACCCTGGCGGAAGAGGAGATGGCAAGAGGGGTTCATCCGGACCGCATCGCGTTTGTCACTTTCACGAAGAAAGCGGCTAACGAGGCGAGGGACCGGGCAATGGAAAAATTCAATCTGGAAGAACAGCATCTTCCTTACTTCAGAACGCTGCATTCTTTAGCCTTTCATGAACTAGGCCTATCCAAATCACAGGTCATGTCCAAGAAACATTATAAGGAATTTGCCAGTAAATTTGGGATGAATCTAGGATACATAAGTGAAGGACCTGTCGGCTCAGGAATCATAACAGTTGACAATGAACTTTTAACTGCTGTTAACCAAGCTAGGATGCGCTGCCTCAGCCTCCAGGAATATTATAATGAAAAAAACATGGCACATCACTGGCCGCAACTTAAGTGGACCCATGAGGCGTTTGAGAAATATAAAAAAGAAAGGCATCTGATTGATTTTACTGACATGATTGAAAATTACAATGAAGAGGGAATGGTTCCTCCTCTCGACGTTATTTTCGTGGATGAAGCGCAAGATCTGTGCCGGTTGCAATTAAACATGATTGATAAGCTTAAGGAAAATGTTCAAAAGATATACTATGGAGGGGATGATGATCAAGCCATTTACGGATTTGCAGGAGCCGATGCAAATCATTTCATTAACCTGAAAGGAAATAAAAAAGTTCTTAAGCAGTCCTATCGCTGTCCAATTTCTGTTCAGAATTTATCGCAGGAAATCATAGATCGCGTGGAATACCGGCACCCGAAGGAATGGAGGGGAACAAATAAAAAAGGCTTGGTGCGGTACCACAGCGTCCCCGGAAGTGTGGACTTATCCGCAGAAGGAACGTGGCTTATAGAGGCTCGAACACAGTATCTACTTTCCCGTATGGAAACTGATCTTCGTTCTGAAGGAATAGTATACATGAGGAATGAAAAACTGCCTGTCTCTAAAAAATTATTAAACGCCGTTGACTGCTGGGGAAAATTAACTGAAGGGGATGAAATAGACCTGGAGGATGTCAAGAGTATTTATTCCTACATGTCCACGCAGATTGGAATAGAGCATGGCTACAAGCACTTAAAGACAGCTACAGAGGAGAGATATGGAATGGAAGAACTGGTAATGCGCCAAGGATTGATGGGAGAGGTGGCCGCACAACCGTGGGATATCGCTTTTGATAAAGTGGGAAATGATGACAAGGATTTCATCCGCGCCATGCAGGCAAGGAACTATTCACTTACGGATGAACCACGAATACAGCTGAGCACCATTCACGCGTCCAAGGGGGGAGAAGCCGATAATGTAATGCTTCTTACTGATATCTCAAGAAAAGCTCGGTTGGCGATGCACAGAGATCCCGATAATGAATGCAGGGTGTTCTATGTAGGGGTGACCAGAGCCAAGGAAGCACTACATGTGGTGCAGCCACAGGACTATGGAGGATTCCATATATGAGCGCTCATAAAAAACAAATAGGGGGAGACCATTATAAAAGAATGGCAATCCAGCCTAGTCATTACATTGTCAAGAATAAACTTGGATGGTACGAGGGAAACATTGTCAAGTACATTACTAGACACAGCATCAAGGGAGGGAAGCAAGACGTGGAAAAAGTTATCCACTATGCCGAGCTACTTCTTGAAGATCGATACACTCCTAAGAAGTCTAGGGGTGAAATTATGGGAGAAATAACTAAAAAACACGTTAAAAAACTAGCAAAGGAGACTAAATGAGAAGCCTATTTCCACCAGCAGTAGATTCAGAATGGGTTGCGCCCACTACATTTCCGGACTTATCCACACGTGATCGTGTGACAATCGATCTGGAGACGTGTGATACGGAGCTGATGAAGGCAGGTCCAGGATGGCCAACAAAAAGGGGTTATGTAATTGGAATTGCCATCGCAACTGATGGTTTTGCAGGATATTATCCTATACAGCATGAAAGTGGTAACATGGATGAAAAGAAAGTTATTGAATATATTAAGTCCATATGTGAAGACGGTTCAATTGAGAAAGTGTTTCATAATGCACAGTATGATATCGGATGGCTCACCACCCTAGGAATAGAAGTTAAAGGAAGAATACATGATACCATGGTTGCCACGGCTCTCATCAATGAGAACAGATTTACTTATACTTTGAATAGTATTGCAGGCGACTATCTAGGAGAATATAAAAACGAGCTTAAGTTAAAGGAGGCGTCAGTAGCTTTCGGGGTAGATCCCAAGAGTGAAATGTACAAGTTACCCTCCCAGTTTGTAGGAGAATATGCAGAGGCAGACGCAAAAATTACCTTAAAATTACATGAAAAATTATCATCGGAAATTACCACGGACAGTCTGCAGACAATCTATGACATGGAGTGCAGGCTGATTAACGTGATTCTTAGCATGACGAAACGAGGGGTGAGGGTGAACATTCCGAAATCGCTGCGCCTTATAGAACAATTCAAGAACAAGGAAAAGAAGCTTGTAAAAAGAATAAATGAATTAACAGGACTTCACGTTGAGATTTGGTCAGCTGCTTCCATTGCCGCTGCCTTTGATTCCGTGAATTTGCCTTACGAAAAGACGGAAAGGACCGAAGCACCCTCCTTCACTAAACTGTTCCTGACAGACCATCCACATGAATTGCCTCAATTAATTACCAAGGCACGAGAGCTTAATAAATTACAGGGAACATTTCTTCATGGAATGTTAAAATACCAGAAAGACGGGAGAATACATGCGCACATTAATCAAATACGCTCGGATAGCGGTGGCGCCATTAGCGGTCGCTTCAGTTATAATCACCCCAATCTACAGCAAGTCCCAAGCAGAGGACAATTTGCCAATAGCATTAGGAAACTTTTCATTCCGGAGATGGGAGAATATTGGCTTAAAGCGGACTACTCGCAGCAGGAGCCCAGGCTTTTAACTCATTTTGCAAGAACTGTAGACCAAGAAGGAGCAGAAGAAGTTCAAGAGGCATATAAAAAGGAAGACTTAGATTTTCATCAACAAACAGCTGACATGGCAGGTATAGACAGAAAACTGGCAAAAACAATAGGGCTTGGAGTTATTTACGGAATGGGATATCATAAACTGGCCAGGGAACTGGACATGGATCCGCAGGAAGCAAAGAAAATGATGAATTCTTTTCATGAGAGGGTTCCTTTCATGAAAGGAATGCTGGAGTTCGTGATGAACAGGGCCAATGAAAGAGGAACTATAAGAACTTTGCTTGGAAGAAAATGTCGGTTTGACATGTTTGAACCAGTGACATGGGGCGTACATAAAGCGCTACCTTTTAATCAAGCTAAAACAGAATATGGTTTTCCCCTTAAAAGAGCCTACACATACAAAGCTCTTAATCGGTTGATTCAAGGGTCAGCCGCGGACCAGACCAAGAAGGCCATGGTCGACATTTATGAGCAGCTCGGAGTCGTTCCACTCATTCAGGTGCATGACGAATTGGACTGTTCAGTTAAGAATGAAAAAGAGGTAAAAGACATCAAGGAGATCATGGAAAACTGCGTTGATCTCCATGTCCCATCCAAGGTTGACACGGACATGGGTGAAAGTTGGGGTGGATGATGAACTGGCTGTGCAGTACAATGCTTATATGCTTCTGTTTTAATCCAAGCATGACCTACATGAACAATGAGGAATTCATAACCGACGTGGAGTCATGTGCTCTGCATTTGAATTCCATGGAGGATGAGAAAAACAGGATTCCAGTGGATTTAGTTGTGGCGCAGGCAATTCATGAGTCCGAGTGGGGACGTTCACGGTTTGCAACAATTGGTAACAATTTGTTAGGGATTCGCACCTTTGACCCATCAGATGACCAAATGAAGCCCGTTAATAAACCTGATGTGAGCTGGGGGCTCAGGATCTTTGAGACTAAGTGTGAATCCATATCTTACTATATCGAACTGCTGAATAATAACCATCATTATGAGGACTTCAGGAAAGAGAGAATAAAGCAGTATGTCAATGACATAGTGGACCTGGAAAAGTTAGCGGGGACACTTGCAATTTACGCCGAAGACGTGTATTATACGCAAAAAATAATCCAGACACTGAGAGAACTGAAAAACTATGAATAATAGCAGAAAACCCGGGTACATAGTATGAAATATACTAATATTTTAGGAAAAGATTTTAAACATAAAAAAGATGCAAAAGAATATTTTAATTCTATACTTTACTCTATTAAACGACCAGGTCGTGACAATCATATTACATTCACTGAAGAAACACTAATTAAGCAATCTCATGTGAAATCTTTATATAATAACTATTTAACAAATGACGAAAAAACATTATATGAGGTGTTTAGAGGGGATAAGCCCCAGGATTGGGGGTGTAAGTTTCTTAGTAATGAAATTATAAATCTTACTTTTGAATTAGAAGCTAGAAATCAAGATAGAATTCCGATTAGTCCTTCTCGTATTTTTACATGTTTTGGTGCGGCAACCACAAACTATACATTAAATGAAAAGAAAACAGCTAGATTTTTGGTTCAAAACCAACGTGATGATTTTTTAAGAAAATTTTTAAAAACGGATGAATACCTTGGTAGTGATTCAGTTTTTGAATGTGATAAATGTAAATGCCATAAAAAAATAGAGGTTCATCATGTAACACCTTTTAATGATATTTTTGATGAATGGAGAGAGAATGTTTGGAAAGAAGATCTTTTTCCAGATTCTGCTTGTTCCTCTTTTGGTGCGGAGGCTGATGGAAGTTGGTGTCAATTTCATTATAACGTGGTAATTTACCAAAAATTATGTAAATCATGTCATACAAAGGAAACTTATGGTAGAGACTAAAAAACCTGGGTACCGAGACCAAGGAAAGAAACGAAAAGATGGAGTGAAGCATGGATTTGCAATCAATCAAGAACAAATGGAATTCGAAAGGCGCAAGCTTTTGGAAGAGATGTCTACTAAAATCACTAAAAAGAGTCTTAATAACATGGCCGCTGTGGCCGCTACGAAGGAGCCGGAGTATCTTGACGAGGAAGGAAACAAACGAGAGCCAACCATGCGCGTATTATCACTCGGGGCAGGGGTTCAGTCATCCTGTCTGGCGCTCATGGCCCAGGAAGGGCTGACGAAACACAAGCCGGACTACATGATATTCGCTGACACCGGATGGGAGCCATCCTTCGTCTACGAGCATGTGGAATATCTGAAGAAGGCCATAACGATCTGCCCCATCATTACCGTTGAGCGAAGCAACATCCGTGAGGATCTCATTCGCGCGGCCAACCCCGTCAAGGGGGGTAATGAGGAGTGGAAGTCTTTCGCCGGACGCGTGCCCAATCCCCCACTGTTTGCGGCACGCCCCGGTGGAAAGGTTGGAATGCTTTATCGTCAGTGCACCCATGATTACAAGGTCATCCCCATCCAAAAAAAGATGAGGGAGATTCTTGGCATAAAGCCACGCCACCGCGTCAAGAAAGGAACAATCGTGGAACAGTGGATTGGCATATCAATTGACGAGGCGATGCGCATGAAGAAGGCCAGGATGTACTGGCTTGAATCACGATGGCCTCTCATTGAAATGAAGATGTCAAGGGCTGACTGCCTGAGATGGTACCGCGACAGCAAGAAGCATCCAATGCCGGGGAAATCCTCGTGCATAGGCTGCCCATACCACCACAATGACCAATGGAAGAACATGCAGAAGAATTATCCCAAAGACTGGGAGGATGCATGCGAGGTTGATGACAAGATTAGAAAAGGACTGAAGAACACGACGGCGGAGCTGTTTCTTCACAAGTCAGCGAAGCCGTTGAGGGAGATAAATTTCCTGGAGCCGAAGAAGCAAAAGGATTTATTCGGCGAGACATTCGACGAGGAATTTAAGGATGAATGCGAGGGTCTCTGTGGCGTATGAGAAGGGAGTTGACTATGATCCGAAGAGAGTCAGGCCTGGCCCTAAGGGAGGCACGGCGCCTGAATTCAAGTGTTTCAACTGCGATGAATGGTTTGACGGCAATGAATGGAAGTATTCGTTCTCTAAATCGTGGTATCCTTTTCTTAAATATGAAAATAACTTTTTATGCGGTCCGATATGCTCTAATGAAATTTCTGAGAAGCATAAGGACGAGTACGTAGGACCTGGTGAATATGAGTAAGGCGGATCTGAAGAGAAAAAGGCACAAGGGCAGACGCAAGATAGGCTCTAACAAAAGACGGAATCGCAGGCGCATGCGTCTGGGACTGAAAGTGAGGAAGAAATAATGATAAAACCTAAAGGAACAATAGAGATTGCTAAAATTCCTCTCCAGGAAACACGATTGTTTCAGTATAGATATCCTGACTGGAAAAAATTATATAGTAAATTAATGCCAGAAATAAATAGACATAAGATGGCGGATCCTAAAGGACTGCCAGGGGGGAATGCGAGATGCTGGCGTGGCATTAAAGAGTACACTCATCAGAAGGATTTACTTAAACCTATCAACACTATAGTCAGTGGATGGTTGGCTTATTATTTTCCAGGAGACTATTTTAGAGCGCACGTTAACTACTGGACTAACATCAATAAACCAGGAAGTCTTAACATGATTCACAACCATGTAATGGCGTCTTGCCATTTATCCGGAGTTTATTATGTGCAAGGAGAAAAGACTGGAGCTATTAGGTTCTATACCCACGAACAATTATATAATTTAATTCCGGATGGAATGCCATACCAGAATAAAATAGGGCATGGTCCTTCAGATGGGGATATTTTATTATTTCCTTCTTATCTTCAGCATGATGTGGATGTTAACCTGAGCAACAGGGACAGAATCACCATCGGCTTCAATGTAGTTTTAAAGAAAAAAGGTGAAAAAAGTAACGATGAAACCAAACATTAAGGAAAATGAAAAATAATGGAAGTCTGGGATCCAAAAGACGAAATGACCGTATTCAGCCAAATAAAAAACGCCATAGCGGGCTCTCAGAGAGCTTTAACGGGTTGGGTGGTACGATTGTACCCGGGTAATCTGGTCTTCAGAGTGAAAGATTGGTTCCTGAACATCTGTGAGGTGTATGGAAGCAAAGTGAGCAACTGGGCGTGGCATAAACGGTGGAACAAGCGTAACAGGAGGAGGTACAAGCATGGCTAAAAGGCAATGGACGGATTCACAGTTGAGTGACGCCAAATACTTGATGGCGCACAATTTCAGCGCCAGTAAGGTTGGAAATATTTTGAACACTACAAAGAACGCCGTTCTTGGTGCGCTGTACCGTGACAAGGTAAGGAACGGATACGTTCCTCCCGCTGATTCTAAATATACGAAACCCCGAATGCGATCACGCTTCAAAAGTGATCCGTCGTTGGGTGAAAGAAAATGTAACATATGCGAAAAGACTTTTATTAAATCGGGCCGCTTTGATGTGTTCTGCTATGACTGCAAGAGAACTGGACGTGTTACATGATGAAGCCGTTCGTACTGCAATGGTACTGGCAGGAGTCGGTGATGCATCCTTATGAGAAGACGAAGGCGTGGTACCACGGCCCGCGCGAAAAATGGATGAAGCTGGTGAATGTTAAAAAAAAGAAAAAGAAAAAAAATGCCTTGGAATCCTGAGCGCTACAGCGCGAAGACTGAAGAGGTGGTAAAGATCCTCGAGGACAACAAGATTACGAATGTCCACCCTCCAACCACCATTCAAAGCAAGCTGAAGGTTTACATAGATCTTCTTAATGAGATGGAGATGATGGACCGCTATACGTGGCTGATGGATTTCGGGAAGAAGTCCGCGAGCGTTCCGGAGAGATTCAAGCTTCCGGAGTTCGAGGTCCCAGGCTGCCAGTCACAGACGTGGCTTGTCCCCCACTTTACATATGAAGATACGATTTATTTCACGGCTGATTCAGCCGCGTTGATTTCCAAAGGCATGGTGTGTCTTCTGGCTGACGTCTTCAGCAATTCTACAAGAAGCGATATAGCATCCTTCGAGCTAAAAGAATTAGACGGCTTGAACCTCGATAACCTCTTGACTCCTGGTCGGAGGAACGGCGTTTATTCGATGCTGAAAGTGATCCAATCGTACGGATCACGCAAAGACTAAACACCTTTCTGCGTCCTTCTTTGTCATATCTGACAGTATTTTAATAGTATCATTCACTGCCGTTCGCGACCTTTTTGATGTTAATCGCGTTTTCTTTTCCCTTGTTCTCTCCTATTTCGAATTCGATTTCTTCTCCTTCTTTCAGAGTGCTGATGCCCGCTTCTTCCAAAGCCGATGCGTGCAGGAAGACGTCTTTGCTTCCTTCCTGTTCAATGAATCCATATCCTTTGGTCGGATTAAACCATTTAATTTTTCCTGTAGTCATTTAG
>Ga0080013_1004298_pt1 | contig 14127 bp, 10 predicted proteins | sample ETNvirenome_6_85_FD_69236 | JGI IMG/M metagenome (GOLD analysis project Ga0080013, IMG submission 69236) | Marine viral communities from the Pacific Ocean - ETNP_6_85 (SPADES assembly) (version 2) | ecosystem: Environmental > Aquatic > Marine > Oceanic | place: Pacific Ocean | collected 2013-06-19
TCACCTTTTATACCCTCTATTGTTGTTCCTTCTCTTTGTTCAAAAGCTATTCGCTCTTGTGTAACGTCTCCTGCTTCTCCTACAGCCTCTTCTTCTGTTACTTCTACAGTAGGATTATAAATGCCATTTTCTTTCTCTTTTTCTATTTGAACATTAAGATCATTATACTTTGTAACTAGTTGTTCATCTTCCTTTTCAGCTTCTTTTTTACTAGCATAATACGCCTCCATATCAAAATCGACATGTTTTAATTCTGAAGCCACACCAATAGCAGCAATATCATTAGAATCAAGTTTTATCCAGTCATCAGCACCTTCCTTTTTTGTATAATAAACTAGAGTCTTTCCTTGAGTTTCAGCTTTATAATCATAACCATTAGCTGTATGAGTTTCACCTATTTTTGCTACTTGATTAAATTTAGGTTCTGTTTTAAAATAGTTATCATAAGCTCTCATTTCGTTTAGAACTTGAGTACCAAATTCACCACTACCAAAACCTGCAACTTTATTGCTTAAACCAGGAGTATCTCCCGCTAATACAGAAAAAGGAATATAATTTGATTCAACTTCTTCAGTTTCTTCAATTTCTTCGGTTCCTTCTTCAGTTTCTTCAACAGTTTCTTCAACTTCTTCTTCAACTTCTGGTTGAGGATTTTCTGCTCGCCATGCCTTAAGTCTTTCATCTTTTTCAGTAGGTGTTAGATTTTGAGGCAAAGATCTTGCGAACTCTAATTCTCTTTCTTTATAAGTCATTTAATTTAATTTGCTGGGTTTCTTTTTAAAAACTCATCTGCTTGTTTACTTTTACCTTCTTCTAAATCAAATACTGCCGCGTCAGCTGGGACTGTAGGTAATTTATTAGTAGTAAATTGTAATAAGTAGTTTTTATAAAAATAATTTTTATATCTTTCTTGTAATATAACTTTATGTTCTTGAGATAAAGGTAATACTTCTTCGTAATCCCAAGTTAAATGTCCTGCATTAGCATTTTGAACCATTTGATCATCTTCTTCTACACTACTTCCTTGTGCTAAATATACGTTCCATGCTGCTACAGCTTCTTGTTCAGAGCTTAATAACCCAGCTACTTCTGCGTTTATAAAAGCATCAGCTTTACGCATTATTTTATCAATATCAAATTTAAGAATATTTCTTCCTTTACCATTACCAATATCTACTATTTCATAATCATAACTACCATCAGAATTTTTTAAAACAAATTCATCACTTATTCTAGCTTGTGGAGTTAATTCACCTGTTTCAGGATTATTAGCACCTGCTTCCATTATTCCTAATTCACTTAGTAATCCTAACATTTCTTTATCAATATCTGGCGTGGTAGCAACTAAATTACTTTGTGCATTTAATAAACCCTCTAAAGTAGTACTATTTATTACAAGAGGTTTTTTAAAAAAAGGACCTTCAAATATTATTTCTTGTCCACCATCTTCTAATAAATTAACTCTTACTTCATATCCTTCGTTTTTTCCAAATCCAGGTTTTTTAGTCATAATTTGATTAGCTACAGTATAAGCAGAGTTTTGACAAATATCATAATTTTTATCTTCAGTAACACTAAGTTGTGCCATTACATTGCTAACAAAATCTAAAGATTTTTGAGGAGCACTCTCTAATCTTTTTAATTGTGCTACTTCCCATTGACAAGCTGGTGATTCACAGTTGTTATTGTCTACAGCGGTTTTTAATTTAGCATACAACTTACCACTTCCTTCATAGGTTTTATTTAAAATTCCAAATTCTGAAACAGTACGCGCGGCTACATATTCCATGTTATATGCCATAGCGTCGCTTTGTTCCATGTGTTTTATAAACAGATTAACTCTTATATTTTTATCCTTCATTATATTTATTTTTAACTTTGATTAGCAGCTATTCCTGCACCTAAAGTTGATGTTGCGCTAGCTATTGCTCCTGTCATAGCAGCTGTAGCGGATTGATTAGCAGCGGCGGCTTGTCCTCTTAACGCTCCTATTTGATTTGCTAACCTATTAAGTTGTTGCATTTCTCTATTTTCTGTTTGACCAAATACAAATTGTTTACCAGATACATCTGCTTGTTGTAATCTTTGTTGTTCACTCATTTGTTGTTGTTGTAGGGTTTGCTCTCCCTGTACTCTCATTTTTTCATTCTGAGCTTCTTGTTGCTCTATACTAGCAGCTACTCCTTTTTTACTTTGTAATGCAGCTTGAGCTAAAGCAGTTGCACCACCAGCACCGCCACCTGTAGATCTAATAATATCTAATGTATTAGCTAAAGAAATATCAGCTTGTTCTATTTTCATTTCTGCAGCTTGAGTTGCTACTCCGAGGGTAGCAAAAGGATTACTTAACATATTACTTAAGTCTTGTATACCCTCAAAAGGATTTATTATCTCTTGTCTGTTTTCTTCTAGGTTTTCTAATTTAGCATTAAGTCTACGTGCTTGTGCTTCTTTTCTTCTAGCTTGTTTTCTAGCTGCACTTGAACTTATAAGTCCGCCGATTAATGCTCCTCCGGCCATAACGCCAGCTGCTACTACGCTCATATTATTTATTTTTTAATTGTAATTGTTTATGTAAAGCTTCAAGATTTATTTCTGGATCTTCAAAATCTTTTGCTAATATTTCTTCTAATACATCCTCTACAGTTTCTTGTTCTGTAGCATGTACTGTTATCCAGATTGTATCTTCATGAATATAAATAAGTCTTTTAGTTCCAGGTTTAGTTATATTAGTATGCGGAGCTGTAATTCTTTCTATTCCATTATCTGTTAAAACAGATACATCTCCTTTTAATACAAAATAAGGATGTTCTTTTTTATGTATACCGGTAGAAATTAATTGTCCTTTAGGCATAAATATTTCTCTAATATACAAACCACCTACTATAGTATGTTTTAAAGGATTGATTTCATTTGCATCTTCGCTTCTTCCTGGAGTATTAGGGTTTCCATAAGCTCCTGGTAAAGTAACTAATTGTTCTTCAAAATCCATAATAAGTTCTCTAAACTTATTTATTCTTTCAACATCCTCTAAACTATACTCTTGTTTTGTTAAGGAATTTTTCATTTAATTTAATTTAATTTAATACCCGTTATTCATTTCATAGTTAGTTCCTACGGAGAATAATTGTTTTTCTCCTCCTACATTTGTTACAGCATCAGTTGATACTTTAACTGTTAAATAAAAACCTTTTAATCCGCTTATATTATCACCAAATATAATTTCTCCTTGCATTGCTGGAGTGTTATTAACTAGATTAGCTACATAGCTATTTTCTTTTCTATCAAAACCCGCATGATAACGAGGTAATGCTGGTTCTGTTGTGCCTAGCGTGCCCGCATAATTTGCTCTTGTAACTGGAGCTCCACCGGCTGGATTGAATACATACTCTCCTCCTAAATAACTTTTTATAGATAATCCCTGATCAGTTAGCGTGTGCCAATTTCCTGCTGGAGTAACAGTAGGATCTTGTCCAGTTTGATCAGAATAATAACTTTCAACTTCCCAACCATTATTACCTTCGTATTTTATAGTTTTAAAATATTTAGATCTAGTTGGTTCTGGATTAAAAATAAAAGTAACATTACTTTTACCAGCATTTCCGTAAAAAGTTCCTCTATTTACCGTAGTAGAATAATGTTTCCATATCTTAGTATCTCTAACTGTATAAAAATTATTTCTTAAACTGAACAATTGATCAGGGCGATAAGTATAAAAACTTGTCCAACCTTGGACTGTATCATCAAATGATAAAGTATTATACTCCGCACTTGATTTATATACAGTGTTTTCTTGAGTAGATACCACGTATTGACTGTTATATAAATCCCATCCCCCTTTTATAAACCCCGGTTGTCCAGCTATATCTAAATTATTTAATTCATCTCTAAAATAATCTCTCATTCCTAAACTCGAAATTTCATTAAGACCACCGTTTGATAATCTTAAAATAACATTATTGTTTTTATCTGAGAAATATTTATTATATCCATAAACCGCAAAACTCTCTGGGTTTTTACTTATACCATACTTTCCTCCAAGAGGTTGAATAACTCCAATAACTTGTCTACTAGAGGTTACAGTTCCTTGTCCTTCTGCAGAATATATAGCATCTTTATCTATCAATGCTCTACTAACTTTGTTTTCTTGAAATATATTTAAATTAGTATCTTCTGCATATAACCTTTGTATTGAACCATTAGCAGGATCTGTAGCTTTACTTATATCTTGTCCTACACTAAACACGTTAGTGTCATTAATACCAGTTCTTGAATTATAAATACCAGAATAAATTAAAGCATTAAATCTTATATACCCATTAGGTTCTTCTTCTACTAAATAAGCTTTCGCTCCGTATCCTGTAGATGTATTGTTATAACCCCCTCTGATTCTAGATTCTTCTATAGCCCAATTTTCATCTTGTGTTGTACCACTTGAAACTACTGGGAAACCTGTTTTATCTGAAGGTATACCCATAGAACCATTCCATAATGGCTGAGCATTTGAACCAATCGTCTTTTTTAATACAAAGTTGTTAAAGTATTTTACTTCTACTACAGCTCCCATATATATAATTATTACTTATTTTATCGTTAAATTACCCCGTTATATATCAATAAGGGTTTTTCTATATTTTTATTACCTTTTCTTTTAGCACATGGGCTACAGTTGTTTGATTTAAAACTTCTCCAATATAAACACTCTTCATCTTTTAAATGGTAAGGAAGTAGAGGGTATGTTTTTGCAAATCTTTCTCCTTTTTCAAAAGGTATTCCTCTTTTTTCTTCATTTATATTATCTACTACAAAAAAATCTATTACACCTTTCTCTTGAACATTGTTTATAGATTTTACTAATTGTTTTTCATCTCCATCACCAGTTATAAAAATATCTATATCTTTAGTTTCTCTATTTTCTATAGCTCCTCCTATAAAATAAAGTTTATAACCTTTCCAGTTTTGTTGTTTTATTTTTATAAGAGTTTCTTTTATTTTCTCTTTAGTTATCATTATATAGTTTCTATAGCATATCCACTTACATCTAAAACATAAGGACTATCACAACTTTGATAGGTACATCCACATGATCCACCGCTTGATCCGGTTCCATATAAATAACACCAAGTTTCATTAGTAACATTATCTAATCCACTAAAATTAAAATCATCTGTACTACTAGCAATATATCCTAGTAAAGTGTTTAAACCACTTTGATTTGGAGTATTTTGTTGATAAAAGAACCAATCGTTACGATAATCACCATTTGATTGAGCACTTGTGTAAGCATTGGTTTTATCTATAGTGATATTACCACTATCTACTAAAGGACCACCTTGTAAATTTGTGTTACTAGTTAAACTCCCTATATAACCATACCAACCCTTATTAGCTGATATACCAGATGTAGAAACAGCCATTACTACAACTGTATAACCTGCACACGTATAGTCTCCTTCAGCACATCTAAATACTTGTTCAGCATATGATACACTTGTAGTTAAATCTATGTTTAAAACATAAGTAGCAGGAGAACTAATCTCAGCATCAGTACCTGTAATTGTAACTACATATTCATCAATAGGCATACTTGAATCTACAATAGCAACAGTACCTCTTTGAACAGTTCCGGTTTGTGTAGTAGTTAAACTAAAGTAATTATTAGAAGTTACATCTACTCCATCTTTTGTAACTGCTAAACTTAAAGTTAAATCTTGCCATCTTAAAGCACTGTTTGCAGCTCCATTTACAAAATCACATGTTCCTTGTACAGTAGTTATAGTTCTATTAGTATAAACATTTTCTCCAGTTGCTGGTGTTTCTGTCCCTGCACTAGGGGTTATTTGAGTACCTCTTTTAGGACTAATATTGTCTGGTCCTGCTGTTTCTATAAAACTATTATTAGATACATTACCGCCTACAGTTGTTGTTGTATTAAAAGTAAATGAAAATGTTCTAACCGCGTCATTGTTGGAGTAAAAAATATTATTCCAATAAGCGTTTGTTACTTGTACATTATAATTTTTACTACCATCATCTACTAAAGTAAAATAAGGTCCACCATTTGCGGGTAGTTGTCTATCTACACCGTTTTGATCTACTACACTGGTTAGTGTTACACTAGTTATATCTGCATCATCTATATCAACCCCAAATCCATCTATTAATGTAAAATCCCCAGATAAAATATCTTCAGCTGAAAAAGTATTACCACCAGTTTCTTCGTCCCATGGCGATGTGTTAAATGAACTTAAACCCGCAGCTCCTTCTGCTGAATTTATTATTAATGAATTAAGTTCAGAAATCAAACCTGCTGTTGAAGTTTCCCAGAATATATCTAATAATGATTCTACAGGTTCTGTTTCATATACAGCTAAATACTGTAACCCTGGTCTTTTTAAATTTCCTAAATCAGGGTCAACAAATCCAGGCCATAAATACAATATCGTATCTATAGGTAAAGTTATATTATAAGCAACATTACTACTATCTACTATAGCTAGCGTTGAAGTTCCAGGTGTCCAACCACCTACAAAAACTCCTTCAGGTACACCGTCTCCAGTAACAAAAGAACCCGCAGTTGGAGTTCCAATAACATTTTTTAATACTAAATTACTAGCGCTAGTAACCGCTGCGTTTAATAATCCACTAGAAATACTATAATTAGTAGTAGCAACTTGACCTATTTGAGTATCTGTACTTATTTTTGCAATTAATGGATTAGATTTTACTCCATAAAATTGAGGATAATAATTAGGTCTAGGTTGAGTAGCTGGATTATAATTAAATAAATCATCTAAAGTTGAAACTGTAGATACAGTATCACTAGATCTACCTGGAAAATAAGGGGTGTTTGTATCACCAATGTTTTGAGGTTTAGTGGCGTTAGCTCCAGTACCATACGTGATAACGGTATTAGTGTTTTCTACTCTTCCAAATAACTGAACTGAACTTCTAAATTGTTTTTGAGCTGGTCCTAATTCTGTTAAATCTCTAGGAACTTTATTAATATTATCATTTATTAAAGTAACAAATGATGTTCCACCTAATTCTAATGTTTGATCTTCAGGATATGAAGCCATTATACCAGGTAAATAAACATTGTAATATTCTTGTTCGGTTTGTTTTACTACAATTTTATATGAATACCAACCTAATGGGTTGTACTTTGCGTTAGTAGCATCTCCGTTATATAAACCTGGCCACTTCGTAACTCTATTAGGATTGCTAGGAGATAAAGGATCATTAAATAAAACCTTTATAGCATCACCAGGCCAGTCATTTTGAACTACTGATGAACTATTATAAGAAGAATAAATAGTATCTCCAACAAAAGAAGATCCTCCTGAGCTTGAAATCTCATCATTGTTAGATAATATAACACTAGATTGTCTTCCGTATCTATCTGCTAATACTACTCCAACTTGATAGTTTCTATTTTGTTTAACTGATGAATTTGGATATTCTATTCTACTTACTGTTTGACTATCTGGACCAGCAGGAGAAAAAGTTAAAGCTACTCCATCAGCAAGATTTATAGCTGCATTTACTTTTATAACATTTGCTGAAGCACCTGGAGTTACAACCGCGGTTACAGTACCTACTAAAGCACCTGAAGATGTTATAGTAATTATATCTCCTACAACTATCCCATTACCTGCTTCAAAAGGCGTCCAATCATCTACATCAAAATCAGCATTAGCTGCTATATCTTGAGCACCATCAACCGTTGCTGTTCCAGTTTGAAGATCAAAGTTTGATTTAGCGCCAACAGCTACATTGTAATTAATACTTTCTAAAGGAGTATGTTTGTTTTGGAAATTACCATAAATAATTCTATTACCTGAAATTTCTTGTGATAACGCTCTTACAGGCACCTTATCATAAACCCTTATTATTTCATCACTAGGCAGTGTTTTAAAAGGTTTTTTAGATAGATAAGTATAATCATAAATAGAAGTTGCTGCAGCTGCAGTAGCAATATCAGCTACAGGTATGGTATCAATAACTTTTACAGACAACCCATCAGATTCTTTATATAAAATATCCATTTCGATTACCTTTAAGCTACTGTTTAAAGAATTTCCAGCAAAAGGTAGTGGAATTCTTAATTTAATTTCATCAACTTTGTTTTCCATAAAAGAAACAATAGTACTTCGGTACGCGTCTGTTTGATCATCTTTTTGTGGAATAGGATAATCCCCAGTTGTATCATGATTTACATACATGAAATATCCATCTTGTTTTGGAATAAAAGCTTGTTGAGTAAATGGTGCCATAATAGAATATTGGCCATCTTCAAACTTAAATCTATAACTAAATCTTACAAATTTATCATCTAAATAATCTTCATCACCAGCAAAGTTTGGATCATAATAAGTATTAGCATTAAAAACTAATTCAGTATTATCGTCTAATGCAATTATATCATCTACAGTAACTAGCGTACCAGTTGCAGGGTCATACGTATTTACAGTAGTAGATAAACTTGTTATAACACCACTAGTAGTATTTACATAAGAAACTGTAGCTCCTAAAGCTCCATAAGGATTTTCAACACCAGCTCCCGCTTGTAAAATATCTCCTTTTACATTATCAATAGTTATAGTGTTTAAAGGAGCAGCGTGTGCACCTTTACATTGAGCAGATCCACCATTAGGGTAGTATTTACTAGTAACATCCTGCATCGTAGTTTCATAAGGAATAGTAGCGCTAGATCCTGCACTTTCTTGCCAAAAATAAATAGGCTCATAAGGATTATATTTAGCAACTGAAATTTGATCTTCTGTTGTATAATAAGAAGTACCTACATCCTCAGCAGTTTGAACATTTATAGTTCTAGGTTGGTTTCTATTATCAGTCCAAAATAATAATTCTTCTAATAAATTTATACCATATATAGGATGGGTTCTAGAAAAATTTAAAAAAGCTCCTTGTACTAATACTTTACCTGTACCTGTTAATGCATTGTATTTAATTATAGCATTTTTTGCTGTTGTACTATAAACTAATTTTAAAGGATCTGGATCTATATAATCTGTCCAAAACATATAGACTGAATCATTTACTTCACTTGGTAGTTGTCCAATACATACCCACTTAGCATCTTCTCCTGTTAAAACAGCCATATCTAACACTGATTCATTACCTAGTACATTTTCTAATGATCCAACATTAGGACCTTCAGATTTACTTACTTGTACATTTGTAGCATCTCTATACTCCCCGTTTTGCATTAAACGAGCATCTAGGTCTTTGTTTAATTTACTTTTTATAAAAGTATTAATACTTTGTGCCATTAAATTTTAGTGTTTTATCCACTTAGATTTTCCTCTCATAACCTGTATGAATTCTCCAAGTTTAATATTAGATAATCTTATTTTTGCATTTCTTAACGCTGCATATCTATCTTTTTTATACCTCATTACAATTCCTTCTGGTACACTTGCTCTCGTAGCTAGTATATTATAGGAAATACTTTTATACATAGCATCTTCTGCCATCTTAGGAACTCTAGTATCTAAATCATAAGCTAAACCATCTGAAATATATTCTAAAACTATAAGTTTATTTACTAAATTACTTGAAAAAGTAAATTTTCCTTCTCTTTCATTTATTCCAAACCATCCGTTAGAGTTAGCTAAAGTAGTATCCATACCATATAATCTTCCCCAATTCCAAGGACCATTTAATCCATATGCTGATTGTACTGCATAATCATACCAACTATCCCATGTATTCCATGAACCATTAATAAGTTTTACATTAGCATCTTTCCATCTTTCTTCAGTTAATGATGTTCCTTCTAAATCTTCTCCAAAATTATCTTGTGTTGGTATTCCTTTATCATCTTGTAAAGGTGTAGAGTATGGATCAGTTGTTAAATTGTTAGCAGGGTATATACGATGTTTAATACCCATAGCATCTATCCAAGATAAGTTAACGTAATTAACATAGTCTTGCGGAATAACTAAAGATAAACTGTCTGGAATACTTAATTCTTGAGATTTAATACTTTTTAATGTATCATAACTAAATTCTTGTAAAGATCTTTTTGCCCAAAAAACTACATCAGATTTTTTTACTGTTTGTATCAATTTTCCATCTCCTACATATCCAACCATATAGTTATCAATTATATCTCCTAATTTAAGATATTGATACCCTCCATAATTATCTTCTACAGCTTGTCCAATAGCTTCTTCAGCAGGAGTATTACCATACATTCCACCGTCTAATATTTTAAGTTGAACTGTAATATAAGCACTAACTCCAGGATTACCAGTTATAGTTATAATATTATTAGCAACTGTGTATGCTGCAGTATATTCACTCCAACTCCCAGGAAAACCTGTAGTACTAGTATATAGTTTAAAATTATTTAAAGCATAATTTTCATCTGTAGGATCGTAGGCAGTAATTCCACCAAATACTAAATCTGTATTAAACGTCGTAGTAAAAGATTGTCCCGCGGTGTTACCGACATCTCCTTTAAAGCCTTGTGAACCTTGGTAATATTGTTGATTAGTTTCTGTTATTCTTGACATTTTTTATTAAGATTTTTCGTTTGCTTCTACTTTTTGTGCTTCAGCTGATGCTGACTGTATAATAGTAGGATCATTTACTATAACACCAGCATATTTTAATATTCCGGTAATTAAATTTGTTTGTTCTGCTATATCTACTTCAAAATTTGTAGACGCAGCGCTACTATATACGTATTGTCCTAAACTACCCACTGTAAAACCCCAAATTGGTGCAGTTGGTTTTTGTATACAGTTAACTAATACACTGTCGGGTTTAGGAGATATTTTTATCACTATCTCTGGCGAAGTTGCAGGAGCTATTGTTGCGTTAGTTAGATAAGCCAAAGGATATTGACTTGTTGGAGTAGTAAGTTTAGATTGATTAATAGTAGTATAATCTTTTTTACCTACTAATTCAGTTATAGAATCGTATTGTGGATTAATAGTATTACCTGAATAAGTAGATATGATTTCCCCTACGTTATACAAAGTTCCAGCCCCGTTATAAACCCAGCCGGTATTAGCTACATTGTAAGTAAAAACTTCACTACTTTCAAATGGATATAATTTGTAAGCATTGTTTTTAAACATGTTAAAAAACTCTGTATCGTTTTGTGTGTTTTGTTGATTCTGACGATTTAGTTGATTACCATCAGGAAAATATGATAAGAATATTTCCTCTTGCACTTGTGCAGCTAAGCTGTTAAACTCAGCGGGTGGGATGTAACCTCTTTGTTCCTTGTTTAATATGTACAAGACTGTTGTATATACTGTATTTATATTTACCGCCATTATATTTTTTTATTATAATACAGAGGTGACTTATGTCACCCCTATATTATTATTACTTGTTATTTAAGTTTTTTCTCTATAGATTTAAAGATTTCAACTCCTTCATCAGTTTTCAAAAAAGTTGCAAAAGCCGAATAAGGATTTTCATCAAACGGTACATTCATTAACTTTCTATCATTTGTTCCCCATGTAAAGGTTTTTTGATCTTGAGATAGTCTAATTATTCCTAATTCTCTAGCTTTAATTGCAATGTTTCTTAACTGAACATTATCATCTTTTGCAAGACTAATAAACAAAGCTGGATTCTTTTTAGCGAATAAAAGTACATCTCTCTTTAATTCTTTAGAACTCATCTCACTTACTCTTGATCCTTTTTCTACTCTAAGAATAGCCTCTACTTGATCAATATCCATCGATCTAGCAGCGGTCATCGCATCAAGTTCTAAATTAATATCATCTAATTCATCAGCAGCTTTAGCTACAGGTTTGAATTCTGCGTATAATTTATCTCTTAATGGGTGATATAAAGAAAGTAATTTCTGCAAAGCAACTTGAGACTTTTTAGTACGCAATGTACCATCTCTAAATTGAATATGACCCATCGTACACTCTCCTTTTTGTTCATCTACAAATGGTGAAGATTGATTAGTTGCATATTTTAATTCTCTTTGTTTTCCAGAACCCTCATCAAAATACAATAAAGCATGTTTTTTTGTATGTTTTGCTGGTATTGTTAATGTTAGTGGATGTTCTGTTCCTTTTAGATAATAAACTCTATCTTTTATTTCCCAGCTATCTTTTTTAACTGGTTGTTTTTTTACTGTTGGTTTTTCTACCATTTCATTTTTTGCCATAATATAATATAATTAAATAGTTTATAAAAATAATAATCATCCCTGCCCGAAGACAGGGATAGTTATTAATATTGAATCATTTAGATTCCTTTGAATAATACAAAGTTGTTAGCAGCTTGAGTTACTAAACATCTTTCTGAAAGGAAGTTAACTTCCATTGCATCAAGAGTAGATGTGTAAGCACCACCAGCAGAACCAGTTAACCAAGATTTCATTCTTCTATCATCTCCTTGAGACGCTCTATATCTTACATGTAAGAAAGGACGTCTGATGTTAGTTCCTAAAATTTGATCATAAACTGTACTTGTTCCCGCAGGTACTAATACACCTTCGATTGAATTGATACCATTAATACCACCTCTTGTAGAAGCGTCATTTAAGTATTTCCAATCAGTTTTATAGAAGTCATAAGAACCTCTTCTGAAACCACTAAAACCTAAGTTTAAAGCCATTTCTTCTGAGTTTTCAAATAAACCAAAAGCAACACCACCGTTAAATCCTGCAGATATACCCGCAAGCATATCATCAAAATCTAAAGAAGTTTGTCTTTGTAAGAACATCATGTTCTCTTCTATAGCACCCTGAGTATCTAGGTTTTTAAGAATTGCGTCAAACTCATCAAGTCCAGCAGCAGCAGTAAATCCTACTTCTACATTTCCTCTATCAGAGATTGCAGCAAATAAACCTTGTGTACCAGGTAAAGCAGCTACAGCAGTTCCAGCTAATGCGCTAGCGTTAGCATTTAACTCACCTTCAACCATTGACATTTCTAAATAATCCTCGAATCTTAGTCTAGTTTCAGACTCAGCTTTTAAATACCATAAGTATCCATTAGCACCGTCTTCAGTAGCAACTTCTACCCAACCGATCTGAGCCATGTCAGAACCACTAATCACATATTGATCTCTTAAGATAACAGGTGAATTAGAGTATTGAGTAAATTGTGGATCAACAGAATATCTAGATGCATTTCCAGCAGTAACACCTGCAGCACCAGCTGTACCTGTTAATGAAGTTCCTTTTGCATAAGCAGAACCATAAACAAATACTTTGACACTTCCTAATGCACCACCACCAGTAATAGTGATACCTGAAGTATCAAAAGTTTGGTTAGCAAATGGTTGAACTGTAATAGTTCCACTTGCACCACCAACTACACCTGGAGTTGATTCTTGAACAATACCTTTAGCTTCAACACCCGTTGCTGGGTCTAGAAGTACTACAGTATCATTCACAGATATTACATTTAAAGCAGTTGCGCCACCACCAATGTTAATAACAGAAGCTAAATTAGCTCCGGCATTACCACCAGCTTCAACACCACAACTATCATATGCAATATGTAATCTATTTTGTTCAGACCAGATTACTTGATCTGAGGTCATCGGCATCTCTGCCCCAACCATTCTCAAAAAGCCAGATAACGTTCTGTTTCCATAACGCTCTACTTCTTGTTCGTAAATTTCTGGTAAATATTGTTGCGCAAAATCATTTGCACCACCATCAAAAGCTAAATAATTACTAGCTAAAGTTTGTTGCTTCTGTGAAGGAACAATACTACCAAATTGTGGAGATAAACTCATAATTTGTTAATTTTAATTGTTAAATTTTCGTTTTTTGATTTTCAATTTTGTAGAATCTGCACCACTAATCGATTTTACTTTAAATCCTCCGACAAAAACTTCTCCTGTATTTCCTTCTCTTGCTTTCACATCAGAAAGATTTTTAGATGTTTTTACTACATCTTTTACAGCGTCTGCTTTGCCTTGTTCATAAAAATGACTAGCAATTTGATCTACATTTTCAGCAGCATAAATAGCTTTGTGATAACCAACCGGGTCTGTTATATTGCCTTCTCCATCTAGGAACTTCCCGATTAGATTGCTAATGTTTGATTGATTCTCCACAACAGCATCACGATTTTGAACATTGTACTTGTATTTTTTATCTCCAACTGA